>ENA-OQDF01000995-OQDF01000995.1-human-gut-metagenome-genome-assembly--contig:-NODE-995-length-11778-cov-1.931422_pt1 | contig 11778 bp, 15 predicted proteins | sample MGYA00242769_ERZ504597 | MGnify/ENA primary metagenome ERZ504597 (study PRJEB26092, sample SAMD00036305) | human gut metagenome | host: Homo sapiens | study: EMG produced TPA metagenomics assembly of...
CTTGCTCATAACGAATAACTGCTCCGCAGTTTATCAGAAGGAGTTTGCACTCCTCCTGATACAAGCAAGTCCCCACCACTGCTTATTGCTTATTGCTTTTCGCAATTGAAGCAGGGGACTTACTTGATTCGGTTAAAAAGTGAAATATCACCCTCTTTTTTAGTGAAATATTAGTTCATTTTCTTTCAATAAAGGGAACTATACACTAAACATGGAGGTGTATCATATGCCAAAACAAACAGATAAAGAACTGGGATTGTTTTTTAAGAACGCCCGACACGAGCAAAAATTGACTTATGAAGAATTAGCTGAAAAAGCAGAAATGTCCAGCCGATATTTAAAGGAAATTGAAAATGGGGGCCGAGTTCCCAGTTTTCATAAAATCAGAAAACTGGTACGCGCTTTAAATGTTCCTCCTGAACCATTGTTTTATCCAAACAATCATACAGATAATCTTGATTATCAACGCCTGCTCATGTACCTGTCAAAATGCAACGATGAGCAAATTACCGCTATCCTTGCCATCGTAGAAGCATACCTGCGCACATACAAAATTCCTACAGACCACGATAAACAAGATCCCTGAAATTCATTTGAATTCTATCTGAATTATTCTGAAGAAGCGGTATGGTTTCCCATACCGCCACTCTTAACGTGCATATTTTTCTATCATTCTCTTAACATTCGTGGATTTCTTTATTGCCCCTATATTAATAAGAAACTCAACTACATCCATCATTCCCTGGTAATAAGCCCGCTGCTCCTCTTCATAATGGAAATGTTCTAACTGATCCAGATATTTATTCCAGAAATTCTGCTCACGCTCTGGGATTTTTCCAAGATGTAGTGGGCAGCTTCTTTTGTATTTGTTTCAAATTCTTCTCTGCTTCTTTCCATTCTTCCGGCTGTACTGTATATTCTCTTTCTCCGGAGTCACAGCGCAATTCCTCAAATAAATTCGATACTGCTTCATAAAATTCATTCATCTTCTTTCCACCTCTCATTAGAATTATTTCTCATTACAGGCAGCATTATCATTTTCTTATTTCAAAAATCAAATAAAACTTTCCAAAAACTTCATCTTTAGAAGTATAGTAACAATATTTTTCCTTAAAATCAATAATAATACTTCATCTTTAGAAACTTTTGAGGATCAGAATGATTATTTATTGGGATAAAAAAACGAACAGTAAAAACAGAATAGGACAACGGGTAAAAGAATTACGAAAGGCTCATAATCTTACTCAGAAAACACTCGCTGCCAAATTACAACTTGCAGGATATGATTTTAATGATCTGGCAATCCTGCGAATTGAACAAGGCACACGTTTCGTTCCCGACTACGAAGTTGTCGCACTGGCCGAAGTATTTAATGTTTCCTGTGAATATCTTCTTGGTCTGACGGACGCTCCTGCAAAATAATTCAATTGTATTGCTGCCCATTCTATGCTAAACTATGGATAGATACTTCTGAACAACATACACTATTTATAAACCGTATGATTGGAGTGATTTCATGGAATTAACAAAAAAAAGTCCCTACAACCGATAAAAACCAGGAAAACAATCATCTTCTCCGCATGTTAGACCGGGGAATTGATGATATGGAAGCTGGTCGTGAATTGCCACTGGAAGATGCTTTCGCAAAATCACAGAATTAAGGGATGCACGAAGAAATGCAAGAATATAAAATTATTTTAACCTGGGAAGCAATTTACGATGTCACAGACATTGCAGATTATATTGAAGAAGAATTCGGCCAGCAACGTGCTGACCGTTTTCAATCTGATCTGAAAGAACAAATGCAGAATTTAGGCCAGTTCAGTACTGCCTTTCCCCGAACTCAAATTCTGTACAGAGGATATTCCAATACAATAAAAGATCTTTTCCGCCATCTATTATTTTTTATATTATAATGGAAGAAACAAAAGAGATTCATATTCTCCGAGTGTTGCGCCATGAACGAGATTGGGAAAATATCCTGTTGCAAAGATCAACTTATACATATCCAGAATGAATACCTGGGAGCCGATCAGAGATTTTTCTGAAAGGCTTCCTTTTTAATTTTAATTACTTCCCACTGTCAATTAAATCATAACTCATATCCAGAAAATCTAGCGTCTTAGCTTCACTAACAGATTCATCCAAAAGAATCGTAATCCAGTGTCGCTTATTCATATGATACCCCGGTAAAAATCCATACGTTTGAATTAACATCCCAACCAGATCAGGGTCACATTTTACATCCAGGATATTAATTTTTCCATCTTCTTCTAATCCCAGTGTTTTCTTTTCCACTGCCATAATTATAGCATACCATTTTCCATTTTTATGTCGAAGCACCGCAGAATCAGGATCTTTTTTCCATAAATATTCCGGTTCCGTTCCATATTGCTCTTTCACATATTGAAAAATTTCCTCACGTTTCAAATTTATCCCTCACTTACGATTTCTTGCTCTGATTATACGCTATCAGGATTATATTCTCAACCACTTCTCACAGTTCCATTTATGTTTTATAGCTTTTGCATAGCCTGCTTTGCAGGCTACACCCCAAAAGAAGCAAGCACTGCCAGTGTCATGACAACTGGCTCATTTTGTCAAATTCCCTTTCCGGTTCATTCTACCAAAATGTATCAGGGAGTATCCCTGGCCCTCTCATATTTTATAATTTCTTAATTTGACGCTTTCACCCAGTCCTGTTAAAATAACTTACAGATACATCTGTCCAAACCAACAAAAAACCAAGTACCATAACTGTCATAGCCGAACTGGTTAGACAGTTTTTTTGTACTCTTTTTTATAGAAAAAAACGAATTGGAGGATTTCAATGAGCAAACGTACCAGAATTCATCCCGTACAATTTTATTTGAATGATGACGAACAATACATTTTAGAAGAAAAATATCGTCTTTCCAGGATGAAAAGCAAATCTGCCTTTCTACGGAAAATGATCTTATATGGATTTGTATATGAAGTAGACTACTCTCATATCCGAAAAATGAATACCCTGCTGGGCAATATCAGCAGCAATTTGAATCAGATCACCCATCGTATAAACAGTACCAATACAGTTTACCCAAAGGACCTGGACGATATAAAGGAGTTAATGGAAAAAATATGGCAGTTACAAAAATCCATGGTATCAAAACAACCGTTGATAAAGCAATAGAATACATCTGCAATCCAGATAAAACTGACCAGAATCTATATATTTCTTCCTTTGCCTGCTCTCCTGAAACAGCAGTTCTTGACTTTAAATACACTTTGGATCACACACATGACTGCCGAGATGCGCATAATGCAAATAAGGCATTTCATCTGATTCAGGCATTTTCCCCTGATGAAGTTTCCTATGAGGAAGCCCATCAGATTGGCAAAGAACTTGCGGATCGCTTACTGGAGGGAAAATACTCCTATGTTCTGACAACACACACTGATAAAGGTCATGTACATAACCATTTGATTTTCTGTTCTGCAGATAATATCACTTTTTCTCATTATCATGACTGTAAAAAGAATTACTGGAAAATACGAAATCTCAGCGACACTTTATGCCAGGAACATAACCTGTCCACAATTATGCCAGATGGTAAAAAAGGAATGAAATACAATGAATGGGCTGCAAATAAATCTGAATCCAGTAAAAAAGCGCAGCTGCGAAAAGATATCAACCAGACAATCCGAATCGTTTCCACTTATTCAGAATTTCTTACATTTATGGAAGCTAAAGGATATGAGATAAAAAACGCAGAATTTGGCGAAAACAGCAGGAAATACATTACCTTTCGTTCTCCCGATATGTCCCGTCCAGTGCGTGGAAGTGCTAAATCTTTAGGAAAAAATTTTACCAAGGAACGTATCAAAGAACGCATTAATAATAAGCTTCACAGAACTACTGTTCCTTCTGTTCGTAATAAGTTAATAGACACCAACACTCCCAATATAGCAGGAAACATTGGACTTCAGAAATGGGCAAATAAGGAAAATTTAAAAATTGTCTCTGCTGAATATAACAAGATGCTCACACATAATCTACATAATTTTTCAGAACTTGAAGACCGCATAGCCTTGTTACATATGCAGCAAAAAGAGGTAAATACCTCTGTTGTTTCTCTCGAGTCTCAGATACGTCATCTTCGAGAAATGCTGAAATATGCCGAACAATATCAGAAAAATAAAATTTACGATGACCATTATAAAAGTTCCAAAGATCCGGATCGTTATTTCCGTAAATATGAATCTCAAATTATTCTTTTCGCTGGTGCTGAACATATTTTACAGGAAAATGGTATAGACCTGAAACATCTTAATTCCAATAAGTTACAAGAGCAAATTGCAGATCTTATTTCCAGAAAGGAATCACTAAATACTCAATACGTTTCCTTTAAGCAAGAAATAAAAGAGTTGGAATTGATACATCAAAACCTATCCAAATATCTCAAACAGGATGCTCCTGAAATACAAAAGATCTTCTCATAACAAACTTCCTTCTTTGTAAAACCATAATAATAGGCAGCGATTTCACTCGCTGCCTAAATTCCCGTTAAACCGATATCCTACACCTCGTACTGTTTGTATATATAATGGTTGTCCAGGATCATCTTCTATTTTTTCTCTGATATTGCAGATATGTCGCATAACCACATTATAATCACCGGAATAAGGTTCATTCCATACCAGATCATAAACCATTTCTTTTCCAAATATTCTACCTGGACTTTTCGCTAAAAGAAGTAAAATATCATATTCATATTTTGAAAGATGAACATCACTATCATTCTTTTTAACAATTCGTTCCTGTAGATATATTTTTAATTCTCCAACCTTATAATTTCCGGTATGAATTGGTTTTTATGTTCCCAGCTAGTCAATATGTTTTCACTTATGCTTCCATTAGCATCTGTGATTCTCTCAATAATTTCTATCTTTTTCACCTTTATTGCCTCTACATTATTAATTTTATATTCTATATATCATCTGCCATTTGACTTTTTTCTTCTACAAGTAATATAATATATTTATTACATATGTAGGATTTAGCAGGAGGATTTTATTATGTCACTACCCCAAATTTCAGAAGCCGAATTTGAAGTTATGAAAATTGTATGGAAATATGCTCCCATCAATACAAATGAAATTACAGAAAAACTTACTCTAACTACCAGCTGGAGTCCAAAAACAATTCAAACTCTTATCAAGAGACTTGTTTCCAAAAAAGCTCTTTCCTACGAAAAACAAAGCCGGGTATTTGTCTATACTCCATTAGTCCAAGAAGATGAATATATACGCCAGGAAAGCAATTCTTTTTTAAAGCGATATTATAATGGAAATCTTTCTTCTATGCTGGCTTCTTACCTTGAAGACGATAAGCTCTCTTCAACAGAAATTGATAACTTACGCCATTTATTATCAAAACATCAGAAATAGGAGGTTTTGAATGAGCAACTGGATTATCCACTTTTTAATCAGTAATATCTTCATATGTATTTTTACACTTGTAATAATCGGAACAAAAAACTTCTGAAAAAATATTTATCTGCGGCTACACAGTACCATCTCTGTTTTCTTTTATTTTTACTACTTGCCGTGCCATTTTTTCCTGTACAGATTCATGGCTCACAACTTTTTTCATGGTTACATTTTTTTCAAACTGACTCAGGACTTAACTCTGGTACCGACACGCTATCCGAACTTACCAGTAATACACAAAATATTTTGTTAAACCAGGTGAATGATTTTTCAGTTTCCATCAGTAGTCAATTTTCTGGAGGCTTGAATACCATACTCTTTCTAATATGGATAACGGGTGTTATGATTATGTCAGTCCTCACCCTTCATTCATTAAACTATGTACGTTCCATAAAAAGATCTGCTCTCCCGCTTCAAAATCAGCAGGTAAAAACTATTTATTACAATTGTTTAAAGGAACTTAAAATCTCTCACCCAGTATCAGTCTACAGTACTGCATTTTTAAAATCACCAGTTTTAATCGGAATAATACATCCCAGAATTTACATTCCCATCCATTTAATTTCCGAACTGAATCCTGATGATATGCGTTTTATGCTGCTACACGAATTACAGCATTACCGTCACAAAGATACATTTATTGGCTTCCTCATGGTCATAAGTAATATACTCTACTGGTTTAACCCTTTTGTTTGGTACACTTTAAAAGAAATTCTCTGTGACCGTGAAATAGCCTGTGATTCTGCTGTATTGCAGATGATTTCTGCTGATGAATACCAAGCTTATGGAACTACACTGATTAATTTTGCAGAAAAAATATCCTCTTTTTCCTCTCCACTGGCAGTTGGAATGTCCGGAAATTTCAGGCAGATGAAACGACGTATTCTCAACATCGCCGTTTTTAGGAAAGAAACTCTTTATCAAAAAATGAGAGCATTGATAATTTATCTGGTCATTAGTGCTGTTTTTATTGGATGTACACCCATTTTATCCATTGATGCCTCTACTCAAAGCGTATATCATTTTAGTGATACAGACAAAAATATCTCCCTGTTAGATATATCCGAAACATTTGGAACATATGATGGATCATTTGTTTTGTATGACAATAATTTGGATTCCTGGAAAATATACGATCTTGAAGAAGCCACCAAACGTATTCCGCCAGAGTCTACCTACAAAATATACGATGCATTATTAGGGTTGGAATCCGGAATCATCACACCAGAACACTCTTCCATGACATGGAATGGTGATGCCTTTCCTTTTCCATCCTGGGAAGCTGATCAGGATTTAAACTCTGCTATGCAAAATTCCGTTAACTGGTATTTCCAGGCAATTGATTCGCAGCTCGGAATTAACAGAGTCCAGGAATTTTTGAATAAAATAGAATATGGAAACCAGACAACCAGTTCAAATCTGGATTTATACTGGTCCGATTTTTCATTAAAAATCTCGCCTTTAGAGCAAGTAACATTATTGAAAAAATTTAACACAAATGAATTCCATCTAAATTCCCAAAATGTATTTTCTGTTAAAAATGCTATAAAAATTGCCAGTACACCTAATGGTAATTTCTACGGAAAAACTGGAACCGGTCGTGTCAACGGACAGGATATCAACGGCTGGTTTATCGGATATGTAGAAACTTCCGATAACAGCTATTATTTTGCAACCAATATCCAAAGTGATTCTAATGCAACTGGAAAAAAGCATTTGAAATCACTTCTAATATCTTAAAAAAATTACATATATGGAATTAACAAATATGAAAGGGCTGATAGTTGTTATCAGTTCTTTCTTTTTATTCTATATTGATATTTGGGAACTTCTTTCGTACCATTATTCAGAATTTTATTCCCCATATATTTAAAACTCTTATCATCGTTGAACTTAACAGTCAGCTCACTTGTAATAACGGCATCATTACATATAAATGTATCACATACAGCATCAACAACCAGCACATTGTTTCCCTCTCCGCTATCTCTTATTTCAACGACCTCCGGTAAAGATGTTCCAAATAAGTAGGGCTATAATTTAAACAACCTAATCGTTCCCAGTCATAAGTTTGATGTTCCGAATCAATACTGCCCATTTTTAATTTGCTCCGCTGTTATCGGCAAAAACTCCATTATCAGATTTTCAAACTCTTCTGCCGGAATTCCACTTGAGTTACCTGAAAACTCATATCTCTCCCCGTATTTCATTCGATATAAATATTCATATAAACCATTATAATCTAACCCTTCCATATCAGATCTATCCCAATCAGAACATAAAAGATTATTCCCCTGATATCCAAGCAAATACACACACCTCTTTGAAACTTCCCTGCATTCATCACTTAAAGGTTTAATTCTTATCATAGAACTGCCATCAACCGCTTCTGATACTTCCGGATATTTTGGAACACATAGCGTATAACCAAACCAGCCTTTTTCTGTATATTTCCATTCTTCTATCCTTGTATACGAAACATATACAATAGATGGATTGTCGTTCATACCCCAAACAACTTTCACAGCCAACAAATACATATCTGTCCCATCATAATTGAATTTGAGTCTTTCTATCCCACCATCCCTGTTAATCCTATATAAGACGATATCTCCTGGCAGATCCTGTTCTGCTTGAAAAGAAATTCTTCCATTTTAGAATAATTAGCCATATTTGAATACGGCGCTGATGTAATAACAGGGACATTTTTTTCCTTTAATACTTCCTGCATTTCTTCCATTACTGTCTCAGAAACTACTACATTCGATGAAGTTCCTTTATCCGCCTTTTGATAAATGGCTTTCATCTGATTCATAACATTCTTACAATCTTCAATAGCTTCTTCTTTCACGACTTCATCTACTGGCAAATCATATCCTCTTTCTTGTACAGCATAATTCGCAGTTTCCTGTGAAATATATTCTAAATCAGCCCCTTTACATTTTGTATTTCCTATGAAAAAGCATCCCAAAATAAATAAAACACTCACCATCTTTTTCAGTTTTCTTTTTGTACTCATATCAATTATCTCCATAACATTCCTCCCACTTTTCGTCTGATAATCTTTCCGTATACCAGGTAACCTCTATTTCTGACCTTGATACATAATTGGATACATATTGAAATCTATCTTTATCTAACAGCCGAATGGTTACGCTATGACAAAACGCCTGATCTAATTCTTTTTGTGGCCATACCGCATTTACTTCCAGTGTTATTGTTCCATCTTGATTTTCTATGTAGGAAACAACTTCCGGATATGGAATATATGGTGTGGGAGCAAAATCATATACGATTCCTCTGGTTCGATACCGATATGTCTGTGTTTCCGTGTGAAATACCGTTCCTGTCTGCAGTATCTCTGCGCTTATATTAAAATATTTTTGAAATATCGCTTCAAATGATTCTTTTGGGATTTCATAAGTCTTTCCTTCCTTAAATTCATCAGTTTTTTCTTCCATTGAAAGTAAACGGTCAAAAACATCATAAAAATTTATTCCATCATAATTTTTTTCACTCCAATTAGAAGTAAACAATTTATTAAGTGTATATCCAAAAGGAAGTATATATTTTCGATTCAGCTCCCTGCATTTTTTATTTAACGGCACTACCCGAAAGGCCCGATATCCAGACGGTCCATCATATCCAGCCGGATGATATTCTTCCATAAAGAAATACCCGTTTTCTGTATATTTCCATGAATTAGCTCTAAACTCATGATAATATGTTTCCTGCCAAGTGTCCTCTTTCCATTTAAAAGAGCTTACTTCAACGTCTATTTTCCCCTGTTTGGTTTTCAGATCATACCGGATAAAATGATCCCCTGCTATAACTTGAAATATAGTAGTTTTTCCATTTTTCTCTTTTTCTGCTTTTTTCAAAAAATCATCTACTTTAATACTTTGAACCATATCCAGCTGATTGTAGGAATCAATTACTGCATATCCATATTTTCCAAATAATCCATACTTTTTTGTATTGTACTCAGCTCATATAGTGCATTTTCTTTCACAGCATTCTCATATATGTTCCGATAGCCTTCTGCTAGCATTTCACACTCTCTGTAAATTTTTTCTTTCGTATCTTCAATTGTCTTTTTCTGCTCTTTCTTTATGCCACATCCACTACAGACAGCAAGAAAAATAACTCCCACAAATATTTCCAAATTTTTTTCATATCATTTCCTCTTACATTTGTAATATTTAAAGGTAAAAATTATTCATTACCAAGATATTCATCCAGTATCGCCTTATCCTTTTCCACCACATAACCGCTTCCTCCAATATCTTTCACATTCTCTACCATACTGATGAGCAAAATAGGATTCTCTGTATCTCTATCTGTAGTAAAAACTGTAAACCAGCCAATTTCTGTTCCAGATGTATCTTCTTTTGTAGCTTTCAGTTCCGCTGTTCCGGTTTTTCCTGCTAATCTAATGTCTTCCCGGCATGCTCCATAACCAGTTCCTTCCGGGTTATTCACTACACCCTCTAGCCCCTCCATAACCTCCAAAACAATCTGTGGTGAAAAAGCATCTTTTATCCAGATTTCACTGGAAGTGCTTCCATCCGCGTGAAGATATGGCTTTATCATATTTCCATCATTTAGAAAAGCCGTATAAATGCTTGCAAGATGCAAAGGATTTACCAGAATCTGTCCCTGTCCATACCCACTGTCAGCAAGCTGGATTTCTGTTTCTATCTTGTCCGTATTAGAATACTGAGACTCTGACATTTTAATATCAAATGGAAGTTCCTGATTAAATCCTATTTGATTTAGAGATTGCATCAGTTGATCCGCACCGATTTTTAATGCTGCTTTTGCAAAATAAATATTATCTGAATAAATAAGCGCATTTTTCAAGATCACAGGTGCATAATCATGAAGTGTAGTCACTGTATAATCTCCCCACGAGGAATCTTTCTGCCATGCCAGACCCTCATTTCCAAAATCGTCATTTGCAGTAAATGCCCCCACTTTTAATCCAATTGCAGCAATTACAGGTTTAAAGTTGAGCCTGGACACCATGTCTGGCGAAAGCGGTTGTATAAAGGCCTGTCTTCATTTTCATTTAATGCACTCCACTGGCTATTGTCCATTCCACGTACAAAATCATTATTATCATAAGATGGCGTACTTACCAACGCCAGTACTTTCCCTGTATAAGGATTCAAGGCTACAGAACATCCTCTGTCTTCTTTAAATTGTTCATAAAGAGTACTTTGAAGATCGCCATCAATCGTAGTATGGATATCTTCTCCATCTTTTTTAGGCTCATATGCAATAACACTTTTTTTATTTCCATTTGCATCTACAATACAGATCTCACACCCATCTGTCCCTTTTAGTTCTTTTTCATAAAGCGTTTCCAGTCCCGTCTTTCCAATCACACTGTTTGTACGATACCCTTCCCCTTTATGTTCCTGCAAATCCTCGGCTGTAACCGCCTGTACATACCCTACCAGATGAGAGGCAGCTTCTTTTAGATAATAAGTTCGTACTTTTACATCAGATAACATAATACCTGGAATCTTCAATAATGTGTCCTGCTTTTCTTTTTCTTCCAGAACAGTTTTATCCGGATTCACTGTCAAAAGATCGACCTCTTGTATTTTAGGAATTGTTGCTACTGGTACAAAAGAATCTGCTTTTACCCAACCGGCTTTTAACTTATCCTCAATTTCGTCTGCTCCAATTCCAAGATACTCTGCCAGTTTTTTTATTGTATCTTCTCTGTTCTCCATCCTGCCCGGAATAATTCCTACCGAAGATGCAGTTCCCTCTCCAGCCAACTGACGACCATTTCTGTCTAAAATATCTCCTCTCTTTGCCTCTTCTGACGTTACCTGAACTTTATCCGTTGCAGATAACTCTGGAAAAATCAACTGATCCTGCCAGATTAAATGATATCCTGTCCAATCATGTGAAAATACCGCATCGTTGGTAAATTCTACATTTCCTGCAGCAGTCTGCATATTTGTTGTATAGGAAACTGCCGCATTTCCGTTTTCTTGTCTTTTTACTGTAATATCGGTTATGGACAGATCAGACATCTCAATGCCTTCATATATTTTAGAATTTCGTTCTATAAATTCTTCCTTACTGTTCATGCTGCTTTTTTTCTGATCCAGCATGGCATACATTTGCTCATATTCCCCCTTTTTTCAATATATTTCATATATTCCATTAGTCTTTTTTCAGGAACATTACAATTCATTATTGTTACAATACCGATTCCACCACCAATCAATATACCGCTAAATAAAACTATTTTTGTAATAATCTTCGTGTGTTTTTTTCTTTTCT
>ENA-OQDF01000996-OQDF01000996.1-human-gut-metagenome-genome-assembly--contig:-NODE-996-length-11774-cov-1.552245_pt1 | contig 11774 bp, 10 predicted proteins | sample MGYA00242769_ERZ504597 | MGnify/ENA primary metagenome ERZ504597 (study PRJEB26092, sample SAMD00036305) | human gut metagenome | host: Homo sapiens | study: EMG produced TPA metagenomics assembly of...
ATTTCCTCTGGTTGAGTTATGACTTTTAACGGATATGCCAACAAGTTCGCATCTGCTGTTTAATAACCTGACCATCATATCCATCATATTCTCTAGTCACTCCATCTGAGAATCTGGGTATTCGCAGTCTCTCTGCAATAATGTTCCAAGAAACAGGGGGTGCTACACCACAAAGAACTGCCGCTTTGGAAGCATCTTGCAGAGCGCACATCGCAGCCGCATTGGTAAATGCATTATCATTGACCCCCTCAGCATACTCATCGGCACAAACTACATTGCAAAATTGAGTAAGAACCGTCTTCATTCTGCTCCACACGGCTTGACAAGAATTCAGCCACTTTTCCATCAGAGGATATCCTTCTTCTCGCAACCAACGCATATCACGGCTCATACAATAATAATCCCAAGCAGCAATAGCAATATCTGCCGATATATGATGTTCAAAAGGACCTGTCAAGGCAAAAGTAGGACATGATTCTTCACCAGCATCGTCACTTTCCCAAGGGAACATGGCACCATCATAACCATAGCTAAATGCCCGCTGACACGCTGGTTTCAGCCGATCGGTACGATAATCCATCATTGAGCGTGCTATTCCCTGATTGAGAAAAAGCATAGGAGGAAACATCCAAACTCCGTATCCCAAAAAATATGTCCATTATACCCTTGCGATGTCAATCCGAACGGTGGTATGCTCAAGCGACTACCTGAACGAGCGCTTGAGTATAAGTGAAAAAGAGCAAAACGCACGGCAAGCTGCGCTTCGGCATCACCTACAATTTGAATATCCCCTTCCCATAACTCATTCCATTGTTTCAAATGTAAATCCATCAGCCTATCAACCCCTTCCTTAGCTCCATAAATAACCTCTCGATCGGATTCATTGCAAGGATCTATAAAATCACGATGCGTACAGACAGCACCTAACAAAGCAAAAGAAAATGTTTCTCCTTTCTTTAGATCCTTTGTAAATACGTTTCGACCATTACCAGTCTCTGTAACTTCCGTTTCATGCTCAAAAATGAAAGTCGAAGTAGCAGAGACCTGCAGTTTTCTATGCCTAGTCAAAGCGGAGGTACGTAAAAGTTTCAAATTGAGTCCAAAATCCTTAATACTCTTCCGGTGCACTACAGGCTGCAAAAATCATCGGGGACATCAGCACTATTTTCCACCGACAAGCCGACAGGATCTAAAGCTTTTACGTTCACTCTCACCAAACCTGCATAAGGCATACTGCGCAAGGCGCAGATACTATAAGATACTTCCAATTTATTGGCATAAACAAATCGAGTCTGGTGTATGGCTTCTTTCATATTGATACATTGTTCCCAATCGGATAAAAGTTTTCCATTCAATACTTCCCCATCCACTTTCATATCTATACAGAACGGGTTAATACCACAAATCAGCCTACTAACATCATGTGGAACACCTGCATCAAACACATGATTCAGTACTACCTGCTTGACAGAGAAAGGTTCTTTCCAAGGTAAAATACCAATTCCTCCATTTCCTACGGCAGTACCATAATAGGTGCTATGATAATCTGATGTCTTTACACTCCAAAACAGGTCTTGGGCATGAACAAAAGTAAATCCACCCACTATCCATATCAAAGCTAACAGTATATTTTTTTCATAACTATATTATATCTAACACTAATGTTCTAAAAGCAAATATGATACAAAGAAGACAGATAAAAGCTATTCTGCAGAAAATGTTTTAGACTGTACGTCCCGACTATTTGTACCTACCATGACTTCAAAATCTCCAGGTTCATAAACATATTGCAATTTCGAATTGTAGAATTTTAAATCCTCCTCTGCAATTACAAACTTAACTTCACGGCTTTCCCCTTTCTTTAAGAAAATGCGTTCGAATTTCCTCAGTTCCTTTACCGGACGAACAACATCGGCATAGATATCACGCAAATACAATTGTACGACTTCATAACCATCATAACCTCCTTCGTTTCTAACAGTAACAGAAACAATTATTTTTCCACCTTTCTTTAAAACATTAGAACTTAATACCATATCGTCATATCGGAAATGGGTATAACTCAATCCATAACCAAATGGGTATAATGGGTCATTGCCATCTTCTAAATAATTACTTGTATAACGATTAAACGTACATCTATCCGGATCAGGACGACCTGTATTGTGACTATTGTAATACAACGGAAGTTGCCCTACAGAACGTGGGAATGAAGTCGTAAGCTTTCCACTGGGACTCACTTTCCAAACAACACGTCAGCAATGGCATCTCCAGCTTCACTACCAGCAAACCAAACATTTAGAATGGAAGGAACAATAGCTGATTCTTCAACTAGCACTAAAGGACGCCCCGTGAAGAGAAGCAACACAACAGGTTTTCCCGTTTTGACTAATGCTTTTAACAAGTCACGCTGAGCATCTGGAATTTCCAGCATAGTTCGTGAAGCAGACTCCCCACTCATCTCAGCACATTCACCCAAAGCAGCTACAATAACATCTGCTCGGGCAGCTATCTGCAATGCTTCTTTCAATAAGTCTGATTATTTCCACGGTCCAATGGACGCATACCCGCAGCTGCCTTTTCAAGATTTTCATCATAGAAAACATTACTTCCTTTAGCATAAAGGACTTCTCCTTTATCACCTACCGCATCACGAATCCCTTCGAGTAACGTACGATGTTTAGAAGGAGTACACATCATACTCCACGTTCCACACATATTATTACGTGCATTAGCCATCGGACCAATCAGTGCTATTTTTCCTTTAGCAGAAAGGGGAAGCAATGACTTCTCATTTTTTAGCAGAACAAATGTTTCAGATGCAATGCTGCGAGCAATAGAACGATGCTCAGTAGTATAAAGCTGTTTCGATGCTCGTAGGGTATCACTATATTTATAAGGATTGTCAAACAGCCCTAATTTATATTTAGCTTCCAATACACGACGACAAGCCATATTGATTTGTTCTTCAGTCACTTCTCCCTTTTGAAGAGATTCTTTCAATGTGTTCAGAAAACCAGAGGATACCATATCCATATCCGTTCCTGCCTGTAGAGAACGTGCTGATGCTTCTTGCAGAGGAGCAATGCCGTGCGAAGACATTTCGGCAATGGAATTATAATCTGTAACCAACAACCCTTTGAATCCCCATTCTTTTCTGAGCAAGTCAGAAATCAACCATTTATTCGCAGTGGCTGGAATTCCATCAACAATATTGAATGAGCTCATAACACTACCCACCCCGGCATCTACAGCTGCTTTATAAGGAGCAAGGTATTCATTATACATTCGTAATCGGCTCATATCTACCGTATTGTAATCACGTCCTGATTCTGAGGCTCCATAAAGAGCAAAATGTTTTACACAGGAAAGAATTTCATTCGTTCCGTTGTAAATTGTTTCCTTGATATCCCCGTACATAGGCCTTTGCATTAAAGAACCAAGATAAGGATCTTCTCCACTTCCTTCTGCTATACGCCCCCAACGTGCATCACGACAAATATCTACCATCGGACTGAATGTCCAATTCACACCATCTGCACTAGCTTCAATAGCAGATATGCGAGCCATTTTTTCGACAGCTAACGTATCCCAACTACACGAAAGAGCCAATGGAATAGGGAAAATTGTTTCATAGCCATGAACAACATCTGCACCAACAAGCAAGGGAATTTTCAGCCTGCTTTCTTCCACGGCCAAACGTTGTAATTCGTAAATTTTATCGATGCCTTTCACATTAAAAAAGCCACCTATCTCCTGCTTACGAATCATTTCACTCAGTTCTCCATTTTTCACAGTTCCTGTTGTGATATCACCCCCAGAAGGCAAATTCAACTGACCAATTTTTTCACGTAACGTCATGCGATCCATCAAATCACTGACATACTGATTCATTTGATTATCAGCCACATCAATTCGAGGAGAGGAACATGCTTCTCCTAATATAGCAACAAGGAATGCTAGAAGAAAATGCCAATATTGTTTTCATATTCAGATTAACAATTATTGTTTTTATTCTATAACAGCAGCAAAACCACCGTTTCTCTTCATGGTAATAGTAATAGACGAAGTCTTTGTAACGGGAGTCTGCTTGTGTCTATAATCCATAGCTTGCCGATTAGCATTAATGCCATCTTCAAAACTACTCATTCGATAAGAGCGCCCCTCTTCCAGAAAATCAAGAGGAATTTCAAATTTCCTTTCCTGTACTGCATTGTTGGTTATACCTCCAATAAACCACTTCTTCCCCTTGCGCTTGGCTACAATTACATACTCCCCAACCTTAGCCTTAAGCGCCTTGGTCTGATCCCAAGTTACAGGGACCTGTGAAATAAAACGAGTACAATCCTCGTTTTTTCTGTAATTAACCGGATTGTCAGCCAACATTTGCAATCCACTCTCAAAAAGAACGAATGTAGCTAATTGAAAAGCCCGTGTTCCTACACCCGCCGAATTTGGACGTAAAGCACTGTAGAGTTCAAGTTGCATACTTATCATGGGTCCTGGTGTGTAATCCATAGGGCCTACCGCATTACGCATAAAAGGAAGGTATACAGTGTTATCTGGATAACATCCCCTCATATGTTCCAGACCTTTCACTCCTTCATAGGAAACGACATTGGGATATTTATATTCTAAACCTCCAGGAGTAAAAGATCCATGAAAATCAACTAGGAGATGATGCTTAGCAGCTTCTTTAGCTACACGCTCATAGAAATTCACCATCCACTGGTCACTTCTATCCATAAAGTCGATTTTAACCCCTTTAATCCCCCAATCTTCGTAAGTCTTGAACAAATCAAAATTTTGTTCCACAGCTACCCACGATAGCCATAAGATAATGCCTACATTCTTTTCTTTTCCATACTGAATCAATTCCGGTAAGCGCATTTGTGAATTGGGCTTGTTAGGATTAAGCACAGTTTCAGCCCATCCGGCATCCATTACAATATATGGAACATGAAAGGATGAAGCAAAATCTATGTAATATTTATAAGTATCATAATTGCATCCCGACACAAAATTAACATCTGGACCATAAAGAGCTGCATCATGCCACCATTCCCAACTAGCCAACCCTGGCTTAATCCATGAATTGTCTTCAAGAACACTTTTAGTAGCCAATTTGTAATTCATGGTATTTTCAATGAGCTGGGAATCGTCGCTACTAATAACAAAATAACGCCATGGGTAATTCCGATTTCCTTCAGTTTTTGCTATATAATCAGCCTCTTTAGTAATTTTCATACTCAGATTCCATCTTCTGCAAACTCCAAAGGTGCTTTGGGGAAAACGGCATTAAATCCATTATAACCATTTCCCTTTAAAAACATACAAGGATAATCAAAACGATCGGATTCGCCCACCAATATTTTATATTGCTTGCGAGTATCAATCAAGATGGGAAGTACGGACATCTTGTCCGTACCCTTCCATTCTTGACAGGTAACATGTGTATACTCTTCTTCATAAGGTGTTTTAAAACCTGAAGGCTGTTGTAAATGGAGCAGATACTCTTCTGGAAAGGAAATAGCAAAATCTTCTCCAAGTACCTCAACCTTATTGGTCTTACGAGTAATAAAACGATAAGCTACCCCATCATCAAAAGCGAAGAATTCAACGGAATAACCTTTGAAATCAAGAGTAAGAGCATTATAACAACTCGTAATAGAAGAGAATTTAAGAGGAACTACAGGCTTCAACTCTTTTGAGAAGCTATTACGCTTCTGTCGCAACAACTTTGGGTTATCTCCCAAAATTTCATCATCTAATAATAAGCGAAGATAATTGTCCTTTAATAAAACTTCATCATTATAGTAAATATCATAATAAATCTTATCTGATAAACAAAACTCCACTTTTATAGTCTTTTCAGGAGAAAACAAAGTCATTTTTTTCTTGCCATATACTGCCGTAGCAAGTAGCCCTATTAACAATAACAGATAATATTTCTTCATACACATGTTTTATTATTTTTGTGAGAATGATGATAAACGTGATTATACTCCTTTTCACTCAACCGCACCATAGCCCCATGCCGGGAGTCGGGAATCTTACAATCACAAACTACCCATTTTTCTGCCTCTATATGCTCAGCATCAAAACGTACATACTCGTATGGATATCTTTCTGAAAAAATCATCCATCCCTTACCATCGGGTTTTGGCATGAGAATAGGAGCTTCAAAATAAGTACTGGGAGTAGTGACAGGGTGCTTTGGATTTATCAAAGCATAAGAGCCGGTCAAGCATGATGACTTAGCCAATCGAATAGATTTCCCTGTAGGTACACCATCTTCCGGCCACCTTTCGTCCTTAATAACCGCATAGTAGTTTTTACCAATTTTGCGGATTATGACATCAATAGTGGCCATCTCAGATTCATCCTTGTCTGAAAAATCAAACAAACGTTTTGGAGAAGAAAAAGAGCTAAAATCTTCAGTTAGCACATAATATGTACGCATGCTTCTCCATTCATCATCTCCTTTGGCTCCTTTTTTAGCTGCATGCCACGTAACAATATACTGTCTGGAATCCTCATCATAATACAATTTAGGTGCACCGAACCAATTTCTTTCAGTATAATAATTATCAGTAAGGATAAAAGGAGATACTGGAAGTTCCTTTCAATACTCCAGACTACAAGATCACTTGAGGTCCAAAGCAATGGTTTCTGGTTTTTCTCTGAAACACCGATCATATAATACCTATTGTCATGACCTTTGATTATATCAGGATGTCCTCTGTATTCAGCATTTACTCGTTGATTATTATTCAGTTTAGTCCATTTGCGTGCATCTCTACTTATGTAGTAGTACATATGCCATAGTCTTCATGTCGCATATGGGCAAAAAGGTACCCTCCTGAAATTGCGTATTATGAGACTGTCCCTGAACATTCGAAAAGTAAATGCTGACAAGGCATACACAGAAAGTGCTAATAAGTAAGTCCTTAAATTTCATGTATCTAAATTTTAATTAGCCAATGCAATATCATCTTCCCAGTGAGGACGACTATAAGTTTGACTCAAATCCTTTCCGTACGATTTAGCTTGTTCCACCAAATAATTTGGAAGTGGCATGTACTGATGAGTAGGAAGCATTTCTTTAGCCTTGAAACATGCTTGTGCATATTTATTAAAGCGGATTAAATCTATTTTTCGATGTCCTTCATAGAGAAACTCTTTTGCTCTTTCATCTAATATGACATCTAGGAAAGCCTCCTTGGTGGCAGTTTGCTGAGCTGACAAATCACTTAAACCACTTCTTCTTCTCACTTGATTAACAGCATCTACAGCTTGAGAAGAAGGCGCAGCATTAGATCGCCTAACATCTACCTCCGCCATCATCAGCAATACATCAGCCCAACGAGCCAATGGAAAATCGTTACCCTGGAAAGTCGTATTAGTTTCAATGGGGTACTTATAAATAATATATCCACTCCATCGCTGACCCAAATCTTCTTTGGTCACCTTCCCAGTAACCGTGCCTTGATTATTGACCCAATACTCATCCAATATCACAGCCCGACGTTTATCATTTGGTTCATAACTATCATATAGTTTGGTGAAACATTGTATGCCTGCATCCATCCACCTCCTTGATAGTTAAAAGGTGTAGGATTTCCCTTGTCATCAACTTTAGAAGCATCGTTAGGCGTAGCAGCATAGACAATGGAAAGAAATTACCGCTACTAACGTCCCCATTGGCAGAAGGATCACAACTTAAAGCCATAATGATTTCACAATTAAAATCATTCGCAGCCTTAAACATATCAACATAAGGATTATCCCCCTTCTTAAACAAACTATATCGATTATCTTTACTCAATTCTTGATACATCTGCATGGCTTTATCATAATAGCCTGTCATATGTTCTCCTTCATTAAGGCAATGTTTCATCATACAAAATTTAGCATAATCTGAAGTATAACGACCGCGTTCCTTTACTTCATTAGGCAGATTATCCGCAGCAAACTGAAAATCATTATAAATCCAGGTACTCATTTCGTCCAACGAAGGTCTGACTAGGTTAGTCAAAGCTGCTTCATTATTTATATTATCCTTATCCACAATTGCAGGCAATGGTCCATAAATATGCATGAGATAATAAAGCATCAGGCCTCTACACAAATGAGCTTCACCTAACAGTCTTTCCTTGCTGACTGTTTTGAAAATTTGATCGTCTGCCTGCTCTAAAGTAGAGATAATCTCAGTAAAGCGAGTAATCTGGGCTAACTTAGGAATGTGGTTGATATTATGCTCACCCACCCATGAACGTTCTGCGTAGACACAATCCCTGTAATCTGCTTGAGAAGTTTCATCCATGAACCCCAGCCTAAGTTCCATGCAGCCCATATTATCAGACGGAGCCTCAAAAACTCTCAGTATCCCCCCTTCAGGATATAGAAACTATGCTGACCCGGATCGTTTCCTATTTGATACTGCCATGTTGTTGTAAAAGGAATATAGCACGTCATCGTGTAATCTTCATATTCACTTTCTGTTTTAGGATAGTTTTTCCGGATTCAATGTTCCGAAAAGTTTAGGATCGAAATTATCTTCACAGCCAGATAAGGCTAATGATGTAATAAAAAACAATATGAAGGATTTTATATTTTTCATAATCACAGTTATTAATATTAATTAGAATACAATGTTTGTTCCAAGTGTGAATGTGCGAGCTTGAGGATATTCGCCTCTGGATGCATTGTTTGCTCCACCCCCACCTGTATATATTTCGGGGTCAAAGCCCTTAAATTTACTGATGACAAACGGATTTTGAACATCTGCATAAACTTTAATGCCTTTCACATATTTTTGAGTTTACCCAAGATTTTATCCCTGAAATTATAGGATAAAGTTATATTTCTCATTCTCACAAACGAGGCATTTTCCATGTCTATATTAACGCCAGCACCTCCAGGCAATGCACCCATGCGATCCACGGCCAGTCCAGGACGAGTACCATTGGGATTGGTTTGAGAGTTCCAAAGCAGGTAAGCATATTTGTTAGTATTTTCCGGATAGTCTACCGCTAACGGACCAGGTAATGCAGCTCTATACGCAATATTAGACTTAAGGATTCCAAATTGTCCGTACATGAAGAAACTGAACTCCCAATTCTTATAAGTGAATGTATTGCCAAAACCAATATAAATATCTGGTGTATTATCTTTTAGGTAGATATCATTTTCATCAATTTTTCCATCATTGTTCTTATCATCAATAATTGGACAACCTGGAAGTTGGGCTTCTGCCTGCAATGTTTTTTGTGACTCCGGCATATTTGCTGCGGTCAGCGTTAATAATACCAGTCATCTTATAGTAATAGTAGGCATTCATAGGTTCCTTGTTTCTTTTTTGATAGCTACGATAATCATAGTTCGGCATTCTTTCTTTCCAGAACGAATTCGTTTTCGAGAAAGTCAGTTGCGTGTTCCAATTAAAATCTCCGACCATATTTTTAGTATCAAGCATAATTTCCCATCCTTGACGATAGAAATGACCTCCATTTATAGGACGAGTTGGGTAAATGGCAAGAGGTGATGTTGATGCATAGCCCAATAAGCTGGTCACATCATTGCGGAATACATCAATACTACCACTTACTCGGTTTTTGAACAAGTAGAAATCCAAACCGATATTCTTCATGATAGTTTTTGCCAACTTACGTCAGGATAATTAGTTCCCATTGAGACACAAGGTACATAAAAAAGGCCATTATCATTGAAGCCTACCTTAAATCCGCTAGGCTCATAAACACCATAAAGTGAACTACCTAAATTATCCTGTCCTGTTTTACCATAACTAGCTCTCAGTTTTAACAAATTAATCCAAAAACATCCTTAAGAAATTTTTCATTTGAAATTTTCCACGCTGCTGAAACAGAAGGGAACAAAGCATATTTTTCCCTGGAAAAACTTATCGGTTCCATCTCGACGAAGGGTCGCTGAAATGACATATCTATCCAAGACATCGAAGCTTAATTTAAAGAACTGAGATCTTTTTTCATTTTTCAATGTATGAGAAGTTGGATATATCTTTCCTTTTGCTGAACTAATATCATGCTCATTAATCATGTCGTGTGTATCTTCGTAAGAGATACCGTATCCTTCATTGCTTTCCAAATATTTTCCCATACCAGCCATGGCATCCACTTGTACGAAATTAAACATATATTTCGAAAATGACAACATCGCTTCTAGGGTTTGTGTCTGCCTACGCTGTGAGTAAATATTTCCTCTTGACTTATACATTCTGGCAAAATACACATCGGATGGAATGAATGTTGATCTTCTGACATTTTCTTGATTCATGCCATATACCCCTTTAAATACTAGAATGTCTTTATACAACTTCGCGTTGATAGAGAAATTTAAACTATATCCATTCTCTTTACTATAGTCCACAATATCCTCCATTGCTTTGGGATTAGGAATATTACGGAAAATTGTATAACTCCCATCATCCTGCTTCACCGGCAAATAAGATGGATACAGAAGAGCTGATGTCAAAACACTAGGAGCAACATCACCCTGATTTCCTGTATCAGTACCAATTATACCATTATCATATGTATTCTGATTAGCGTTAAAAACCGATGTCAAGTTCAAGAAAGGGAACAAATCCAAACCTAAATTACCATGAACAGAATATTTAGTCATGCCAGATCTTGATACAGTACCTTGCTGCTTCAAGTAGCTTCCTCCTAGATAATACTTAAATTTAGAGTGTCCTCCGCTAATCGTCAGATTATGTTTGGTAAGGAAACCATTACGTAATACCAAGTCCTTCCAGTCCGTATCGGTTGCATTTTGCATATCCGCTTCAGTAAACTGAGGTTTCCATTTTCCATCATAAGGAGTTGTTCCATAAGGATATTGCTTGTTATTATACAAATAGTTTTCCTTATTGAAAACATTAGCTAACTCCATGTACTCTTTTGAATTCAGAACATCTAGATATGGATAGTTACGTACAAAAGAATAGCTGCCATCATACACAATATTAGGTGCTCCTTCTTTTCCTTTCTTAGTAGTAATCAATATAACTCCATTATCAGCTCCAATACCATAGATAGCCGCAGAGGCATCTTTAAGAATTTCTACAGACTCCACATCTGCCGGATTTAAATTGGCAATACCATTACGATCGATATTATTCGGAAGACCCACTTGGCCACAATTACCACTAAGGGCATTATTCGGCATAACGATACCATCAATTACATAGATAGGATTTCCTCCTCCACGAATTGATATATTCACCTTTCCATCTGGCTGCATACTATTCACTGTTGCCTGTAACCCAGCAGCTCGTCCCATCAACAATTGGTTGACATGGCTGGTACCAGCTTGTGAAATTTTATCAGTTTTCACTTGCGCAATAGCGGTCGTAAGATTTTTCTTCGACACAGAGCCATAACCCACAACTACAACTTCATCAATGAGTTTTATATCTTCACTCAGATAAATTTCTAAAAACGATTTATCCAGCACATCAACACTTGCGACTCATATCCAATATAAGAAACAACAATTTTCTTATCTGCTGAAACATTTATTGCAAAATTACCATTAATATCGCTGATTGCGCCAATTGATTCCTTTTCCACCGCGATACTTGCCCCAATTATAGGTTCCCCCGTTTTACGGTCTTTGATTATACCTTTCAACATTTTTGTATTGGTCTTTACCGTTTTTTTTGCGCTCAGTATAATCTGTCTATTCTTGATTTGATACTGAATAGAAGTTCCTTTCAGCAAGGTTTCCAA
>ENA-OQDF01000997-OQDF01000997.1-human-gut-metagenome-genome-assembly--contig:-NODE-997-length-11768-cov-1.733700_pt1 | contig 11768 bp, 18 predicted proteins | sample MGYA00242769_ERZ504597 | MGnify/ENA primary metagenome ERZ504597 (study PRJEB26092, sample SAMD00036305) | human gut metagenome | host: Homo sapiens | study: EMG produced TPA metagenomics assembly of...
CAACCTGAGATCCTTTGTAGCTTTCAAATGCATGACCAATCTCACTCTTAAAGAGCTGTGTTCCGTCTGCAAGGAATTTGTACACTGCTGCAATCCCCAGTCCTGCCAAATACAGTGCCGGCTTTAGAACCTCCCTCTTCGCCCTGCCAGAAGTACTTCTCACATGCAGTTCCCTCAGGGAATGGAAGTGTTCCATGTTCTTCTACGATCAGAGCCTGACGGAGAGGAACCATAAAGCAAACGCCCAGGACACCTCCGAATAATGCGATCAGGAAGATCGTAAGAATACTTGGAAAATCAATTTTCTTCCTCTGCCCAGAGGAATAATGCAGGAAGTGTAAAAATTGCTCCTGCTGCGACAGACTCACCGGCAGAACCGATCGTCTGTACCATGTTGTTCTCAAGAATGGAACCTTACGGAGAATCACACGTATTATACCCATAGAAATAACTGCTGCCGGGATAGAGGCGGACACAGTCATACCTACGAGGAGTCCGAGATATGCGTTCGCTGCCCCAAATACGATTGCCAGAAGGATACCAATCAAGAGTGCTGTTACCGTAAATTCAGGAACGACTTTGTCGGCTGGAATATACGGCTTGAAGTCTTTCTTGTTGTTGTCCATTTCTCTTTTCCTTTCTTTTGTATATTTCTTGCTAATGATTAGCATAGCTTCACTATTATATCATGATAAAGTGATAAAAGAAAGCGAAAAAGATTAAAATGTCAAGGAAATAATGTCCAAATATGGATGAAATCGTAGAAAACGGGTCAGAAAGACCTGGCAGCAACTTCGTAAAGACTTGATTTTGAGAATAGATATTACACGAAATATGTGATAAAATAAAAAGAAGTATGTCATTTTTACAGAGAAATGGAGGTTACATCGGATGGAAGCATATACGGGGTTTGCAGCAGTCTATGATATTTTCATGGACAATGTACCTTATGAAGAGTGGAGCAGCTATCTCCATGGTCTGCTTCTGGAGCATGGAATTGAAGAAGGGATCGTATTGGATCTGGGATGTGGGACAGGTGCGATGACAGAGCGGCTGGCAGCATTCGGATATGATATGATCGGAGTGGACAATTCAGAGGATATGCTGGAGCTTGCCATGGAAAAAAGAGTACAGTCAGGGCAGGATATTCTGTATCTGTTGCAGGATATGCGGGAATTTGAATTGTACGGTACAGTGCGTGCGGCAGTGAGTGTCTGTGATTCGGTAAATTATATTACAGAGCCTGAAGAGCTGAAAGAGGTATTCCGGCTGGTGAATAATTACTTAGATCCTGAAGGCGTCTTTATTTTTGATTTTAATACAGTATATAAATATAAGGAAGTAATGGGAGATACCGTTATAGCGGAAGACCGTGGTGAATGTAGTTTTATCTGGGATAACTATTACTATGATGAGGAAAAGATCAATGAATATGATCTGACGCTGTTTATCAGGGAAGAGGGAAAAGAGAAAAATTTGTACCGGAAGTATCAGGAGACGCATTATCAGAGGGCTATACATTAGACGAGATGAAAGAGCTGATTCAAAGTTCGGGCCTGATCTTTGAGACTGCTTATGATGCATTTACCCATGAAGCACCGACAGAAAAAAGTGAACGGATCTATATTATTGCAAGAGAATATGGAAAGTTACAGAAATAAGCAAGAAATTTTATGATGAGAAAGGAAAAGAAGAATGAAAGATTATATTGTCAGGGCAACCGCAGGAAATACGCAGATTCGTGCTTTTGCCGCAGTAACAACGAACCTGGTAGAAGAGGCGAGAGTCCATCATCAGACAAGTCCGGTTGCAACAGCAGCTCTGGGACGGCTTCTGACCGGTGGAGTCATGATGGGAAGCATGATGAAGAATGATACCGATATGCTGACGATCCAGATCAAATGTTCCGGAGATATTGAGGGGCTGACAGTGACGGCAGACAGTCAGGGAAATGTAAAAGGATATGTATTTAATCCGGATGTCATGCTGCCACCAAAGAATGGAAAGCTGGATGTAGGCGGAGCATTGGGCCAGGGAGTTATGACGATCATCAAAGATATGGGACTGAAAGAACCATATTCCGGTCAGACAATTCTTCAGACCGGTGAGATCGCAGAAGATCTGACGTACTACTTTGCAACGTCTGAGCAGGTTCCGTCTTCCGTAGGACTGGGTGTACTGATGAACGGAGATAATACGGTCAGAGTTGCCGGAGGATTTATTGTTCAGGTTATGCCTTTTATTGAAGATGAAGTATTAAATAAACTGGAAGAAAATATTAAAAAGATCCGTTCTGTCACAGCTATGCTTGATGATGGACATACGCCGGAACAAATGCTGGAGCAGGTGCTGGAAGGACTAGATCTTGAGATCACGGATACAATGCCGGCACAGTTCTACTGTAACTGTTCTAAAAAGAGAATTGAAAAAGAATCATCAGTATTGGAAAGAAGGAAATTCAGGAGATGATTGATGAAGGAAAAGAGATTGAAGTAAAATGTCACTTCTGTAATACAGCCTATCATTATTCTGTGGATGAATTAAAAGAATTATTAAAAAAGAGCAGATAAATTTTAAAGTTCTGCAGGAACGGACTGAGAATGAAAATGATAAAAATCCGAACTGAGGAACGGATCAGCGAAAGGAGAAGCATATGAGACATGGATTTGTAAAGGTTGCTGCGGCAACACCGGATATCCGGGTCGCAGATGTAGAGTTTAATAAAGAGAATATTTGCAGAGGGATTGAAGAAGCAGAAAAGGCGAATGCAAAATACTGGTGTTCCCGGAACTGTGTGTGACAGGATATACGTGCAGTGATCTGTTTGACCATGCAGTTTTACTGAAAGCAGCGAAAAAGGCTCTGTTGGAGATCGCAGAGTTTACCAGGGACAAGGATCTGCTGGTGTTTGTGGGAGTTCCGCTTGAGGTGGATGGGAAGCTTTACAATGTGGCAGCAGCCTGAATCATGGAAAGCTCCTGGGACTGACGACAAAGACATTTCTTCCGAATTACGGGGAATTTTATGAGATGCGTCAGTTTACTCCGGGACCGGAGAAGGCGAGATACATTTCTTTTAATGGAGAAGAGATCCCGTTCGGACCGCAGATCCTTTTCCAGGCAGCAGAAATGGAAGAACTGATCGTTGCAGCGGAAATCTGTGAGGATGTGTGGTCACCGGTTCCACCGAGTATCGGAGCAGCACTGGAGGGTGCAACCGTGATTGTAAACTGTTCTGCAAGTGATGAGACGATCGGAAAAGATACGTACCGAAGAGAACTGATCGCAGGGCAGTCTGCACGACTGATCGCAGGATATATTTATGCAAATGCAGGAGAAGGGGAATCAACAACAGATCTTGTCTTTGGCGGACATAATATTATCGCAGAAAACGGAACGGTTCTGAAAGAAAGCAATCGCTATAGAAATGAAATTATTTACTCGGAGTTTGACCTTGAGAGAATTACGGGAGAAGAAGAAAGAATACGACATTTCAGACAGCACAGGAACGCAGCCTGATCCGGGTAGGATTCCAGATAGAAAAAGGAGAAACTTCTCTGACGAGAACATTTCCAAAGAAGCCGTTTGTTCCGTCAGATGAACAGACGAGAGCTGCACGCTGCGAGGAGATCCTGACGATCCAGGCAATGGGACTGAAGAAGCGTCTTGCCCATACCAATGCGAGAACCGCAGTGGTAGGAATTTCCGGTGGGCTGGATTCTACGCTTGCCCTCCTGGTTACTGCGAAAGCATTTGATATGCTTGGAAGGGATAAAAAAGATATTCTTGCGGTGACGATGCCGTGTTTTGGAACGACAGACCGTACCTATCAGAATGCCTGTGAGATGTCGAAAAAGGTCGGGGCAACTCTGATAGAGGTGCCGATCGCCGAGGCGGTGAATATCCATTTCCGGGATATCGGACACGATCCCGAGGATCACAGTGTCACTTATGAGAATGGACAGGCACGCGAGAGAACGCAGGTACTGATGGATCTTGCGAATAAGACGTGGGGCATGGTTATCGGGACAGGCGATATGTCAGAGCTTGCACTTGGCTGGGCAACCTACAATGGCGATCATATGTCCATGTACGGGGTGAATGCCTCTGTGCCTAAGACACTGGTACGTCATCTGGTCAAATATGCTGCGGATGATACGGAAGATGAGCAGCTCCGGGAAGTACTGTATGATGTACTGGACACTCCGGTAAGCCCGGAATTACTTCCGCCAAAAGACGGAGACATCGCACAGAAGACAGAAGATCTGGTGGGACCGTATGAATTGCATGACTTCTTCTTATATTTTATGCTTCGCTTTGGATATGAGCCTGCAAAGATCTATCGTCTTGCCTGCAGTACTTTTGAGGGGGAATACGACAGGGAAACGATCCTGAAGTGGCTGAAGACATTCTGCAGGAGATTTTTCTCCCAGCAGTTTAAGAGATCCTGTCTGCCGGATGGACCGAAAGTGGGAACTGTGGCACTTTCTCCGCGTGGTGACTGGAGAATGCCGAGTGATGCCTGCGTTGCTGTATGGATGAAAGAACTGGAGACTTTATAAAAAGAAAGATACGATAAAGAGAAAATGTAAAAAAAGAAAAGATGCTTTTCCGGAAATGGCAGATACACCCGGTCGGGAGTAAAGGTCAGATCAAAGAAAAGCATCTTTTTCAGTATAGTCCTTATTGGCACTGAAGGAAGAAACTGCTGCAAAAAGCTTCACAGTAAAATTCTTATACAGCGGCGATCACTTCTACTTCGCAGAGGACTCCCTTTGGAAGATCCTTTACAGCAACGCAGGAGCGGGCCGGATTTCCGGTGAAATATTTTGCATATACGGCATTGAATGCTGCAAAATCAGCAATATCAGCAAGGAAACAAGTTGTCTTTACAACATCTGTAAATGCTGCATTCTGACTGTCAAGCAGTCCTTTGATATTCTTCATGACCTGTTCAGCCTGTTCCTCAATGGTAGTTCCGACCACTTCACCTGTCTGTGGCGAAAGAGGAACCTGTCCTGAAAAGAAAGCAAATCCATTCACAACAACTCCCTGGGAATATGGTCCGATCGCAGCCGGAGCCTCTTTGGTTTCTACATATTTTAACATGATCTCTACCTCCATTTTTCTGAGTAAAAATTACTATAAATCATTATAAACCCGGCCTCGGATTTTTGCCACCCTAAATTTAAAACCATATTGAAGACGAAAAAAGATAGTGATATCCTATATCTGAAAAATGGTCAGTTGCGTATTGCAGCGTGAATGAAAGAGAAAGGAGTGCGGCAGTATTATGAAAGCAGTACAGCATGATATGACGGTGGGAAAGCCGATGAAAGTAATTATAAATTTTACATTGCCGATTTTTATCGGAAATGTGTTTCAGCAGTTTTACAATATGGCAGATGCTGTGATCGTGGGAAGTTTGTCGGTACGAAAGCACTGGCAGCAGTCGGAAGCACCGGAACGATCATGTTTCTGATCTGGGGCTTTGTCGCGGGAATGACAGCCGGATTTACGGTTCTGACAGCACAGAAATTCGGAGCGGGCGATATGGATGGAATGAGGAAGACCGTTGCGGGGGCAGGCATCATTTTCTTTGGGAATCGGACTTTTTCTGACGATTGTATTTATGGCATTTATGAAACCGCTTCTGATTCTTATGAATACACCGGAGGATATTTTCCAGGATGCATATGCTTATATTATGATTGTCAGCGGAGGCATCCTTGCACAGATGCTGTATAATCTTCTGTCCAGTATCCTGCGTGCGTTGGGAAACAGTAAGTTGCCGCTTTATTTTCTGATTATCAGTGCGGTGCTTAATATTTTCCTGGATCTGCTCCTGATCATCGTCTTCGGACTGGGAACTGCAGGGGCCGCCATTGCAACCGTTGTCGCACAGGGAATATCGGGACTTCTCTGCCTGGGCTACATCATGCTGAAGCTTCCGATACTGCATCTGAAAAAGGAGGACCGGCACGTAGGAGGTCAGATCTACCTGACGCAGATCCGCATCGGTCTGCCAATGGCATTGCAGTATTCCATTACAGCGATTGGAACTATGATGGTGCAGACTTCGCTGAATATTCTCGGTTCTACACTGGTAGCGGCATTTACTGCGGCAAATAAGATCGAGCAGGTAGTGACGCAGGCATATGTGCGATAGGGGACAACTATGGCAACTTACGGGGCACAGAATATGGGAGCGGGCAATGTCCCGAGGATTCGCCAGGGATTTAAAGCATGTACGATTCTGGGAGTTATTTATTCTTTTATTGCAGCAGCATTTGTTATGACTGTAGGAAAATATATGACTTACTTATTTGTTTCAGAAAATGTTGATGTGATCATGGATTCGGTGGAGATTTATCTGTGGTGTATTGGAATCTGTTTTATTCCGCTTGCTGTAGTGAATATTTACAGAAATGGAATCCAGGGACTGGGCTATGGACTTCTTCCAATGATGGCAGGAGTGGCAGAACTGGTCGGAAGAGGTGCTGTTGCAGTGGCTGCGGCAAAGCAGAGAAGTTATACCGGAGTCTGTATGGCCAGTCCGGCAGCATGGATCCTTGCGGGATCGCTGCTGCTGGTCATGTATTACTATATCATGAAGTTGATATGAAAAAGATTTTCGGAAGTCATCCTCATAATGCAGGGAGAGAGAACAGGAGTCTGCCGTTATATTCAGACTTTCTTCAGAAAAAGAAGGGAAAAGATACATACGATCCCCTCTGTTACCGGGAGTGACATCCAGATCCCGGTGAGTCCGAATAAATGAGCCAGAAGAAAAGCGGCCGGGATGCTCAGCAGAAATCCTCTTAGAAGAGAGAGGATAAATGCCTGTTTTGGGCGGTCCGTGGAACTTAAAAATACTGCGGCAACGATATTGATGCCGGAGAAAAAGAGGCTGGTAAAGTAGATCCTCATTCCGTCGGCCGCAATGGAAGTAAGGGCGGTGTTCTGATCTTTATTGAACAGATCAGCAATGGGGTCAGCCAGCAGGAAGATAACTGCGTAAGAAAGCAGAGCCAGAAGCAGAGCGGTCAGGAGTGCATAGCATCTGATCTGATGGCGGACCGGCTGTCCTTTTTCTCCTGGATGGCTGCTGACGATGGGCTGGATTCCCTGAGCAATGCCGGTGGAGATGGCAATAAGAACCAGTGCGATGTTTGCAAGGACCCCATAGGCAGCGACACCGGTATTCCCGCTTAAATCCAGGAGCAGGAAATTAAATACGAGAATCACGATCCCGGAAGAAACTTCAGTGATCAGGGAGGAGACACCTAGAGAACAGATCGAGGAAGCTGTGCTGAGGGAAGGTTTTGTCTTCATCAGCCGGAAGTGGCTGTTTCCTCTCAGAAAATGAGTGGAAAGAATCCCCATACTGATGAGCGGTGCGGTAGCTGTGGCAAGGGCGGCACCTACCATGCCAAGATTCAGAGGATAAATGAAAAGGTAATCCAGCAGGATATTGGAGAGGCTTCCGATGATCATTCCTGCCATGGATAAAGCGGGTTCACCGTCATTTCTGACAAAGCATACGAGAAGGTTATTGGCCAGAAATAAGGGGCAAATGCCAGCAGGATACGGATATAGGGGACGGCAAAAGGGAGTGTCCGGCTGTCTGCTCCCAGGAGAAGGCATAAAGCTCTGCCCCAAGAACGTCCTGTCAGTGCGAAAAAATAGCTGCGATGACTGCCAGCAGGACGGACTGTGTAAAGACTGTGCGGTGCGTTTCTCCTTCCGGGTGCGTGGAGGAGAGGGAATAACGTGAACCGCCTCCCATTCCGATCATGAGACCGGTTCCGTTGAGCAGACTGTATGCAGGCAGAACCAGGTTCAGGGCGGCAAGTGCATCGGAGCCAATGCCTCTTGCAATAAAAAAGGTATCAGCAAGAATGTAGCAGGAAAAGCCGATCATTCCAAGAACATTCGCAGAGACATATTTCAGAAAAAGTGAAAAAATATGCCCGGAAGTATCGGAACTGTGGATAACTTTTGTATCTGACATAAAAAACTCCCTTCTGAGTGTGGTTGAATGATAAAAAAGCATTCACTTTTCGTCCCTTCTAATAACCGGTCTGTTACCAGCTTTCAACTTGTGTATATCACCTGAAAACTGGACAAAGAGGTACTAGAGCCTGTCGGTCCGAAAATGAATGCCTTACAATCTTACCCGGCGGCAAGATCCACATTTTCATATAAAACTGTAGGTATGATATCATAGATATCAGGGGAAATCAAATCTTTTTTCAGGATGAATCAGGTGTAAAATAAAAAGACCGAGTGGAAAATGAAGGAGAACGACCGATGAATAAAAAAGAAGTACTGGAGATCCGTAAGCAGTTTTCGCCGAAGAACTGTGCGATCACGAGAATTTGTGGCTGCTATGTGGATCATGAGAAAAATAAAAAGATGGAATCGAAAGAAGCCTTTCTTTCCCTGCCGGAGGAAGAGGCATTTAAATATTTTGATATTTTTAAGAAGACACTTTCGGGTTCGATCGGTAAAAATATGATTAATATGGAATTTCCAATCGATGCGGAAATGCCGGGAGGAACGCAGGAGTTCCTGCTGAAACTCCGTGACAGCAGACTGGAAGATGATATGCTGCTGGAAGAATTTTACGACAAGGTGATCGCTACTTATGAATATGCGGAGAATTATTATATTATTCTGATCCATGCCATGTATGATATTCCGGGAAAGTCTTCTGATGATATGGAAATGTTTGACGCTTCAGATGAAGTATATCAGCATATCCTCATGAGTATCTGTCCGGTGAGTCTGTCCAAGGCGGGACTTAGTTATAATGCAGAGGAGAATTGTATTCAGGATCGTATCCGTGACTGGATCGTGGACAGACCGGATAAGGGATTTTTATTCCCGGCGTTTAATGACAGAAGTACAGATCTTCACAGTGTTCTTTATTATACGAAGAAGTCGGAAGATCTTCAGCCGGAGATGATCGACCAGCTTTTGGGAGCTAAGATGCCGATGTCTGCTGATACTCAGAAAGAGACATTTCAGATGATTATCGAGGATACACTGGGAGAGGATGGAGATTATGAAACGGTCCGTAATATTCATGAGACGCTGAATGAGCTGATTGAAGAGCATAAGGAAGACCCTGATCCGCTTTCTCTGGATAAGACGGATGTGAAAAAAATATTTGAGCAGAGCGGTGTTTCCAATGAAAAGATGGAAAATTTTGATCAGAAATTTTGAGGAAAATGCAGGGGAAAAGGCATCGCTTCTTGCATCCAATATCGCAGAGACGAAGAAGTTCAATATTGAGACCCCGGATGTGGTGATCAAAGTCAACCCGGAGCGGATGGATCTGGTAGAGACCAGAATGATCGACGGAAGCAATGTCTGGTGATTCCGGTGGATGATCATATTGAAGTGAATGACTCAATGTCAGAACGATGAAAATAAAGACAGAGTGAGAAGCGAAAAGCCGAGAGACTGGTTAGGATATCCGTTCGGGAGTATTTCCTGCATGAGAAGAAATACTCCTGAACGGGATTTTTTCTTTGAAGTATTTGAAATCGTATCTGAACGGGATTTCTATGCGTTCTGAGTTTATAGGATGGTATACTGCATCAGTTCATAATGCAGCGTACATCCTTCAACGATTTCTGCAGGGAGCAATGCCCTGGCAACAAGTTTCAATTCTTCATCCGGCAGATCAGTTCGTCTTAAATGAGCATAATCTCCGTCAATCTGCTCAACAATGTAATCGCATACCAGCATTTTGAAATCTCCTTTCTTTCATTCGCTCGCTAACGCTCATTATATCATGATCGGCATCGATGATGCCTGGAGCTGCTTTGCAGCGATCATGATCGTCATTCGCCACTCGCACTGAAAAAGCAATGCTTTCTCCTGATCGTTAACGCTCATTATATCATACAGAAAAAAGAAATGGCAAATTACTTATTATAAGCAGATTTACGAGGAAGAAGGGCTTCAGGGATTGCTGGAGCAGTTGTGATGTGATAAAAACAGAGTGAGTATATAGTTCTGGTTTATAAGCCGGTGACCTGGAGGAAGAGGTGACTGGTTTTTCTCTTAAAAAATCCTCCTGTTTTTTCGTGAAATCTTACAAAAATCAATTCCCGTCTTTGTGTAAAATTCCAAAATTGAAAACGATACCAAAAATAGCTTTGACAAATCGAAAATCAGGGTGTATTGTGTAATCACAACAAAGAAATACAGTAGCAACAACAAGGAGATGATAAATTGGCAACGATATCAGATGTGGCAAAGCTTTCAGGATTATCAGTCTCTACCGTATCAAGAGTTATCAATAATAAGCCTCATGTATCAGAAGCAAAAAGACAGCGGGTACAGGAGGCGATGGATGCACTGGGATACAGTCCCCTGCAGGCAGCAAGACAGATGAGAGGTTCCGGTTCAGGAAATGTGGACTGTGGTTGTTCCGACGATCACGAATAACTTTTTGCTCATCTGGTTGATTCAATCGAAAGAACATGTAGCAAATATGCATACAGGACGTTGATCATCCAGACTTACGGAGAACGGGCAGGAGAGGAAGAAGCATTGAATCTGCTTCGTATGCAGCACGCAGACGGTGCAATCCTCTGTGCGATTGAGAACCAGTGGGAACTGATCAGGAAGTTTACCCAGTATGGCAGGCTGGTTGCATGTAATGAGTACAATGAAGACCATGAGATCTCAATGATCTGTGGAAGACAATATGAGGGATTCAAAAGCAACCGAGTATCTTTAGGTAAAGGACATCAGAGAATCGCTTACTGTACAGGAGCAAAAGCGTTGGTTTTACAGCCAAAGGGACTGAATATCGACAGTGACCGCTACAGAGGTTTTATTGAGACATTAAGCAAGGCGGGAAAAAGTGCTGACCCGGATCAGATGTTTACGAGAATACATACGATGGAAGATGGAAAGAGAGTGATGAAAAAGATCTTAAATCTCTCTTTGCAGGAAAGACCGGATGCAGTCATTGCAGGAAGTGATGAAGTGGCAGCCGGAATGGTGATTGAAGGACTTGCAAATGGAATCCGGATCCCGGAAGATATTGCAATTCTGGGAGTGGATGACCAGCCGCTGGCATCCTGCATACAGATTCCTCTGACGACGATCCGTCAGCCGATTGCTCAGGAAGGCGAGTATGCGGCAAAAGAAATGATCCGTCAGCTCAGGGACGGAGCGGAAGATACGATCCGCAAAGAACTGGATCTTGAATTAGTGATCCGGCAGTCAGCCTGAGGGCAGCAGTAATTTAGTAAATAACCAGTACGAAATCCAGTGCTGGTTTTTAAAAGAAACAAATTGGTAACGATACCAAAAAGCGGAAATCAAGGAGGAAAAGAAAATGGTAGTATTAGCAAGAGTTGATCAGAGACTGATTCATGGGTTGATCGTAAACCAGTGGGCACCACATCTTCAGGTAAAAAGATTTATGGTGGTAGATGATGTGCTTTGCAATAACGAAGAGATCAAGGCAAGTATGAGAATGGCAAAGCCGGCAGGAACAGGAGTGTCTGTCATCAGCACAGAGACAGCAATCACCAATTTTAAAGCCGGTAAATATGACGGACAGAGAGTGTTCGTTCTTGTAAAAGAGCCGGAGACACTGATCCGTCTGATGGAAGGCGGCGTCGAGATCCCGAAAGTAGATCTTTGGAATTATTTTCAATGAGAATGGAAGAACACCGGTCACAAAATTTATTGCAACTGAATAGAAAAGAAAAAGCAGATCTTGAAAATCATACAGAA
>ENA-OQDF01000999-OQDF01000999.1-human-gut-metagenome-genome-assembly--contig:-NODE-999-length-11757-cov-1.465004_pt1 | contig 11757 bp, 17 predicted proteins | sample MGYA00242769_ERZ504597 | MGnify/ENA primary metagenome ERZ504597 (study PRJEB26092, sample SAMD00036305) | human gut metagenome | host: Homo sapiens | study: EMG produced TPA metagenomics assembly of...
CACCAACTTTTCCAATCTCGTTCTCGGCTTCATATCAAAACAGGCTCATTTGTTGGACACTCTCATCAACTTCTTCTTGGCCGGCCTCTTTTTAAGCGATCGGTATTGCTCTTCGGTCAACCTTTTGATGGCCGCCTGACGGGCAGCGTTCTTTCTTCCTCCGTAAGTTCTACTTATGGGAAGAAGAAACGGAGCTACCGACAGGAACTTTCCGACCTCGATATTCTCTTCATCATAATAATGTACGGCCATGCCAAAAACCTCCGTATCACTCATCACGACAGAGGTTCCACGCTTACGGGCCTCTCCCAAGATATAACGACAACACTCGTCTATACTCTTTTTAGGATTGGCAAGTCTCGGGGCAAACAGAAGATCTTCCGCCGCCCTCTCCTGTAAATATTTCTGGATTGTATCTTTGAACTCTTTCATAACTTACGGGATTGTCATGGGCATTAATAAATAGGTAAGTTCCTCGTTCCCGGATTGGTTCTCCGGAGTTATCAAGATAGCGCGGCTAGGCTCGCTAAAGGAAAGCCTCGTACGCCCGTCATCGATACATGAGAGTATCTCAAGAAGCAACGATCCATTAATCCCGATCGAGAACTCATTCCCGTTAAAATCGACCTCCAACGTTCCTCCGCGGAAGTCGAGAAATCTATGTCTTGGGCGAATACGGTCAACTTATCACGAATGATCCTCAAGACGATAAGGCATGAGGCCTTATTGGAGAACACCGATGTCCTTTTAATAGCCCCGATCAGTTGTCCGGTGTCAACAAGCAGTTCCAGCTTATTCGCCTTGGGTACCACAGCTTTCCAATTAGGATATCTCCCCTCCACATTCCGGAACGATATCTCATAGTCATTGAGTATGACATCGGACCAATCCGCACCGACCCTCATTTCCATGTTATCGGAGGAAGCCGGAAGTATCGCCTTCAATACCGAGGCTATAGGACGGCTGATTATAACTGAGATCTTGCCAACCTGTCTATCATTGCCCTTTCTCAAGAATCCCATGCCATGCCCATCCGCACCGACAAAGCATACGGTCTCCGGTTCCGTCTCAATAAAGACAGAGCTTAGGACCGGACGGATATCATCATTCCCGGCCAAATTTATGACCTTGGATATCCCATTGAATAAATCCTCCGCGCTCAATGACACAGAGTCCAAGACCTCAATCGATCTTTTTCCCGGATAGGTAGATGGGTCATAACCCACCACCTCAAACTTTCCACCATGGTACTTGATCCTTATCTCACGGGTATCCTTGTTGATGATTATATCAATTGGTTGCTCGGTAGGTTCCTCAGTCCTTCTAATAAGGAAGTCGGGACACAAATAGATATCTCCTCGTCGAAGATGCACTCAAGGCTGGTGGTTATCCGGCCCTCGCTATTCGATCCGGTGATGAATAACCGGCCTTCCCTCGTCTCAAACAAGAAATGACAAAGGATCGGCGTGGATGATTTGGCGGGTATGATCTTCGCCAAAAGCTGCAATCTTGATAGCAGCGCTGTTTTAGAAATAGAAATCGTCATAGTGCCTGTTTTTTTGAAGGCACCCGGTAAGTCTTTGTTTTATGGAAGTTTACAGAAAGAAGAGACCAAACACATATAAACACAAAAAGTTGGATCTCAAACTTTCGTCTAAAATCCAACTCGCTATTTCAACGGCAAAGATAGAATCATTTTTTTAATCCACAAATTATTTCTATCTTTTTTTCGTTTTTTCTTCAAATACATAATCAAGAATCTTGGCATTCAAGCGGTCGATAACGCTAAAATCGGTCTTAACATACCCAGATGTCACCCTATGGGAAGAAGCATGGTTAAGGCAAAAGCCTACTAAATCCAAACTTGCATCGAAATCGTTTTGAGCGAATGTAGCCCAACTATGCCGAAACGAATAGACAGAAATATGAGGAAGGTCGTTTTTTCTTGTTATATCACTTATTCCCTCGTTTATACATTTATTGAAATTCTTACTTGATCCATAAGTCTCACAGAAGTTAAACAGCCTTTTTTCTCCAGCATATTTCTCAAGCAAATGAGATAGCCTATCTGGTACGGCTATCTCTATATACGCCTTGTCATCCCTCCTATTAGTAGTCTTACGTCTGCAGTAACACATCTTTCCGTCTCTAAGGTTCTCTTTTTCCATATAATACAGGTCAGCGGTGTTAATTCCGGCAAGACAAAAAACGATCTCGCACACATCCCTAGCACGATCAGCTCTTGATCCATACTCCGCGGATACCGCAAAAAATCTCGAACGGTTCTAATGTCCAATGCCCTTTTCTCTGGGACTGTAGGTCTAGGTACCCTCACTCCCTAAACGGGTTATTCCGTATAAGCATCTCGCCGGTATCATAATTATTATACCGCTCGCATCCAGCCATAAACATTGTCTTGATCCGCTTCGGATAGCCGTGTTTCTTGTACAAGCTATCTTTCATCGAATCTATCCACTCCTTGAATATAGACGATGTAAGATCAGAGAAGAGAATGTCGTCTTTCCCCATATATTCCTCCAAGCGCCTTAACGCAAGCTTATAATTTATCGACGTGGACTCTCTTCCCTCGTTATCCATCTTAGAGGTAAACTCCTCACAAAATTCAGAAAAAGAAGGTGCGCTAGAATCCCTCCTCAAGAAGTCCAGTATCTTTCTGATATCCCAACATTGTATATCTTCACGATTAAGCCGGGACATATACCCGTCAATAAGAATAGAAATATCCTTGATGATGTAATTATCTATTACCTCACCCTTCCGAACAGACTTAGCCTTGCAGACTTTATCTGTTTTTATATATCCTACCTGTCCGTGATGGGTTACACGAATATAAACAGGATACGTATTGTCTTTTCTCTTAGCTCGTACGCAAATTTTGAAATATGCCATAATTTTTTACTGTAAACTATTTGTAAATCATTTATGCTATTCATGCAAAAAAAGCTTGTATGAATAGGTATGTAAGGAGGCTAAAATGAACAAATCCCCTACAGTATCATTACGACAAAGAGCTAATAATCAAGCGGAAAGACTGGGATTCGAACCCAGGGAGCGGTTACCCGCTCACCGCATTTCGAGTGCGGCCCGTTCGACCACTCCGGCATCTTTCCTTGTGGTTGACGTGTACAAAAGTACATAAAATATAGTATCGTTATTCTCTTGAAAGGCTAAAATTACTTTATCAAATACAAAAAAGGGCATTCTTCACAGAACGCCCCTCTTTAAAACATATAACTAATACCTCTAAATTACTTGAAATAACGATTATATAAACCTTCAAATCCTTTGCCATGACGTGCCTCTCTTTGCACATCTCATGTACGGTATCATGGATTGCGTCCAATTCTGTTGTTTAGCCAATGTAGCGATACGTTTCTTGTCCTCGCATGCGCCAGCCTCAGCTTCCATACGCTTTTTCAAGTTAGTCTTCGTATCCCAAACTACGTCGCCAAGAAGCTCTGCGAACTTAGCAGCGTGCTCAGCCTCTTCCCAAGCGTAACGCTTGAATGCCTCAGCTACCTCAGGATAACCCTCACGGTCTGCTTGACGGCTCATGGCCAAATACATACCAACTTCGGTACATTCTCCCATAAAGTGAGCGTTCAGACCTTCCAAAATCACTGGGTCTACACCTTTAGCAACACCTAGTACATGTTCGTCAACGAACTGCAACGCACCTTCTGTCTCTACTAATTCCTTAAATTTGCTTTTCGGTTGTTTACATTGAGGGCAGAACTCAGGAGCCTCATCACCTTCGTGTACATAACCACATACTGTGCAAATCCATTTCTTTTTCATATATCGCAAAATTTTTATTGGTTGTATGGCACAAAATTAACTAAACTATCCGATACTACCATAATTCATCGATAGATTAATTCTATGTGTTAATCGATAAAAACTATGGAACTTATTTTTGACAGCGATTGTTTACTAAGTAAATATTTATTTATATGGATACATCAAAGATTATTAGTTTATTAGGAGACAAAAGTGATTATTATTTAAATCACGTATGTAAGACTATTGATAAATCGCTGCTTCATCTTCCATCACCCACTTGCGTGGACGATGTGTGGGGCAATTCAGATAGAAACATACAGACTCTCAATAGTCTGCAAACCTTGTTGGGGCACGGAAGATTAGCTAACACCGGATATGTTTCTATCCTCCCGGTAGATCAAGATATCGAGCATACCGCAGGGTCTTCCTTCGCTCCAAACCCCATTTATTTCGATCCGGAGAATATCGTAAAATTAGCGATCGAGGGTGGTTGCAACGCAGTCGCTTCTACGTTCGGCATACTAGGGTCAGTCGCACGAAAATATGCTCATAAGATTCCATTCTTGGTAAAACTAAATCATAATGAGCTTCTTACTTATCCGAATTCTTACAATCAAATCGTATTCGGTACGGTGAAGGAAGCATGGAATATGGGCGCCGTAGCTGTAGGGGCCACGATCTATTTCGGATCAGAGCAAAGCCGACGTCAGCTAGTCGAGATTGCCGACGCATTCGAGTATGCCCATGAACTAGGTATGGCGACCGTATTATGGTGCTATTTACGAAACAGCTCTTTTAAAAAGGATGGCATCGACTATTCCGCGGCAGCCGATTTGACCGGACAGGCTAATCACCTTGGTGTCACGATCAAGGCCGATATCATCAAGCAGAAGCTACCGGAGAACAACGGAGGTTTCACCGCTATCAATTTCGGGAAGATCGATCAAAAGATGTACACAGAGTTAACGACAGAACATCCGATCGACCTCTGCCGTTACCAAGTAGCCAATAATTATATGGGACGTGTCGGGCTTATCAACTCCGGCGGGGAATCTCATGGCGCCTCAGATCTTAAAGACGCTGTCGTCACTGCTGTCATAAACAAACGTGCGGGTGGCATGGGGCTGATTAGCGGAAGAAAGGCGTTCCAACGTCCGATGAAAGACGGCGTGGAGTTACTTCATTCAATTCAAGATATTTATTTGGATAAGGATATTACTATCGCTTAGTTTGTTATTGCGTTGAGAAAAGAAGGCCGTCCATCAAAGCTATATACTTTGGGGACGGCCTTCAAATTTTATTTCTTCAACCACATATCCAACCACTCAAAGAATGTGCGTTGCCATAGAACGCCATTCTGGGGCTTCAATACCCAATGGTTCTCATCCGGATAAATCAGCAACTCGGCCGGTACACCCCGAAGAACCGCGGCGTTAAACGCTGCCATTCCTTGATTAGCCAAGATCCGGTAATCCTTCTCTCCATGGATACAAAGGATAGGCGTATCCCATTTGTCCACGAACTTATGCGGGGAGTTCGCGAATGTACGCTGAGCCGTAGCGTTTTGCTTTTCCCAGTACGCTCCACCCATATCCCAATTGGCGAACCACATCTCTTCCGTTTCCAGATACTGCATTTCCATATTAAAGATACCATCGTGGGCGATAAACGCTTGAAACGTTTATCATGATGACCTGCCAACCAATATACGGAGAATCCACCGAAGCTGGCGCCTACACACCCCAAGCGATCCTTATTTACATACGTTCCTTGGCTACCTCGTCAATAGCGGTGAAATAGTCTTTCATGCATTGTCCGCCATAATCGCCACTGACAGCCTCATTCCATTCCAAGCCAAATCCGGGAAGCCCCCGACGTTCGGTGCCACGATAATATAATCATTAGCCGCCATGATCTGGAAATTCCAGCGGTAAGACCAGAACTGGCTAACAGGCTTTGCGGGCCACCCTCACAGAACAACAAGGTAGGATACTTCTTATTCGGATCGAACTGAGGCGGATAGATAACCCACGTTAGCATCTGCTTGCCATCTGTCGTCTTCATCCAACGCTCCTCCACCTTACCCATCGTAAGCTGGTCGTAAATATGCTTGTTCTCGAACGTAAGTTGAGTTACCGTATGATCCCCTGTCAAATCGATCGAATAGATCTCGTCTCCCATGCTCATGGAATGACGTTGAGCGATCAGCTTATCGCCCAGAAGAGCGACAGAGGCGTAATCGTACATACCTTCGGTCAGCGGGGTAATCTTATTGCCATTCGCCAAGTCTATCTGATAAACCTGCGACTCGCCATGCCAAACGCCCGTGAAATAGATACGCTCGCAATCAGCGCTCCAGCAATAAGAGTCCACGTTGGAGTCAAAATCCTTGCTTACGAATGTTTTCTCACCCGTCTCCAGATTCATTACCATCAAGCGATTTTGATCCGCCTCGTAACCATCCCGTTCCATACTTAACCAAGCGATGCTCTTTCCGTCCGGAGAATAGGTGGGATTCGTATCATATCCCTTGTTCTCTTCCGTTATATTGGTCGTTTGCTTCGTATTCAGATCATATACATAAATATCCGAATTCGTGGAGATCGCATATTCTTTACCCGTCTTTTTGCGGCTGGTATAGGCAATCTTGTCCGAGGTAGTGTTCCAAGCCAATTGCTCGATACCGCCAAACGCTTCATCGGGCTCTCAAACAACTCGCCCTCCATCACATCCACAGGATTGCTGATCGATTCGCCATCGAAATCGGCGACAAAAGGATGCGGAACGGTAGTCACCCACTCATCCCAATGCTTGTACATTAATCCGTAATGATAACACCTGTCGCCTTATCCAAATCCGGATATTTATCAGCGGTACTGTTCACGGTTTTCACTTGCGAGATAAACAAGACCTTTTTCTCATCGGGAGAGAAAGCGAAACCCTCGATATCCTTATCATAATCGGAAAGTCGCTTACGGTCCGTCCCATCCGGATTCATTTCCCAAAGCTGGCTGCTACCGCTCTCGTTACATAAGAAAGCGATCTTGGTTCCTCCTTTGATCCATACGGCCTCGTTCTCAGCGAATCCGGTTTTCGTGATTTGCTTATTATCCGATCCGTCCGCGTTCATCACGAAGACCTCACGGTTGCTCTTGTTTTCCGGTACACTATAGTACGCCACCGTATACACCACTCTTTTCCCGTCCGGAGATACGTTCATACCGCCGATACGTCCCATGGCCCACAAAGCCTCCGGGGTCATGCGGCCGTCTTTGATCCGGATGTCCGACTTCCCGATAAGGTTCTTATCGCCGGTCTCCTTCACGTTCACATCCGTAGCCGGATTGCAAGCACCTAACAGTAGGGATGTTGCCATAATCATTGTTCCGATAGATTTATTCATGCCGTTATAATATATTACAATTTGAGTGCGAAAGTACTAAATATAATTTATATCTTCGCGTTACTAATTATAAGAACTGAACAGTATGAATAAGATTTGGTTATTTGGAGCCGCTGTATGTATGGTATTAGCACTCGGCTCATGTAAACCTAAACAGAGCGCGTACAAGGCTGCTTACGAACAGGCCAAAGAAAAAGAGTCGACAGCTCCTGTTGAGGTTGTAGAACAAGAGGAAGAAGTTGTTGAGGTCGCTCCTGTCTCAAAACCCAGAACCTCTACGGCTACCACTCGTACGGAAAAATCAACGCCGCTCAAGGTGAGGACGCCAGCCGTCTGAAACGTTATAGCGTCGTTGTCGGCAGTTTCAAGAACAAGACAAACGCTTACGCATTAAAAGAACGTATGCAGAATGATGGTTACAACGCAGTGTTGGGCGAGAACGAGCAAGGGATGTTGCGTGTGATCGTCGCTAGCTTCGACAATAAAGCGGACGCCGCCGATAGCCGTGACGCCATCAAGGCGAAATACGCTCCTAACTTCCAAGATGCTTGGTTATTGGAGAGAGCTTATTAATTGTAAGCTATCAGAAAAGATAAAAGCGGAAGGTCTCGTTAGCCTGTAAGAAGAATCTTGCAGGTTATCGAGACCATTCTATTTGAAGGAAACATAAGGACATAAAAATAGCCCGACTTCAACAGCCGAGCCACTTTTCACCAATCTAATCTAACTTAACCTAAAACAAAAACCATCTTTTTCTTTTTGCCTTTCTCTTCTTATATCCTAACAACCTTTTTACCTTAAAAACGTAATACCTATTCGAAATTGTATAAACTCAAAAACATCTAAACACATATGATATAAACGAATTACTCTTCATAAACCGGCCACGCACCTTCTTTCGTACAAACGAAAGCCGCTGTCTTTACAGCGAAATGATGGGCCTCGCTTAAGGACTTCCCCTTTAAGAGCGAAATGATTAGAGCCCCCGAAAAAGCATCCCCCGCCCCGACCGTATCCGCCACCGTGACCTCCGGCGTGGGCAACGTAGAGATCTCCTCTCTCGTATAAATCGTACTATGGAGCTCCCCGCAGTCAAGACAAACATCCGAAGGCCGTATTTCTCAATAAACCATAAAGCCACTTCCCTCTCAGTTCCATTCAAGCCGAATAAGTCCCGAAGAACGTTAAACTCCTCATCATTCACCTTCAACACATTCGCTAAGTACAAAGACTCCTCGATCAACTCCTTATCATAGTATCGCTGGCGAAGATTGATATCCAGCAAACGATAAGCGTCTTTCGGCGCAAACGATGAGATCGCTTGTATCGTCTCCCGAGACTGACGGGAACGCTGGGCCAATGTACCGAAACAAATAGCGTCCGCTTTCTCCGCCAAATCAATCGCATCGGATGTAGGCGATATATGATCCCAAGCCACTCGCTCATGAATCGTATAAGTAGGGATACCTTCTCGTAACTCTACCTGAACGGTTCCCGTCGGGTAAGGCACTTCTCGATCAAATGCTGGATATGATTCTTATCCAACTCATCAACGATCTCTTTACCCAACTCATCATCTCCGACAGCGCTGATAGCATATCCCTCAGCACCTAGGCAAGACGCATGATAGACAAAATTAATCGGGGCCCCCAGCCTTTTTCCCGGAAGGAAGCATATCCCATAATAATTCTCCAATCCCAACGACAATTGGTTTACGTCTTGATTCAGTCACCTGTTCCATGGTCTTTCTATTAAAAACAACTTCGTACTTATCGACACCGCAAAAGTATATCATCGTTATAAATACAACGATAACTATAGCTACAAGATAAATCACACAAGTTACATAAAAGATTTATTTTCAAGGGACAATAACAGACGTTACCCGTATGTAACATCTGTACAAGCAGCATCCTTACAAAGACTCTATAAACTCGGTTGGCGTTATATTATAAACCGCTTTAAAGCATTTGGAGAAATAGGCCGGCGAGCCGAATCCCGTGGCATAAGCAACCTCGCTAATCGTTCCGGATCGCTGCTTCAATAGGGCGGATGCCTTTTTCAAACGATAGTTACGCAAAAAGTCCGTAGGGGTAATCCCGGACAACTCCTTCACCTTTCGATATAAATGCACACGAGACAGGCCCAGTTTCTCACTGCCTTTCTCTATACTGAAATCGGGATCGCTATAATTCTCCTCTATCAAAGCGATAAACTTACGCATAAACAAATCATCCAGACTCTCTACCTTCCTTTTGTCTCGATGGAAAGTCCCGCAGGCGATTGAGACTCTTTCAAGAAAACCTCTCGCAAACGATTACGTTCTTCCAACAATTTAATGATACGTAATTTCACGATCTCGATATTGAACGGTTTCTGGATATATTCATCCGCTCCCCCTCAAATCCATACAAGCGTTGACTGTCATCCGAAAGAGCCGTAAGCAAGATTACCGGGATATGACTGAGGGCCATATCGACTTAACCCGGCGGCAAGCTCAAGCATTCATCTCCGGCATCATCACGTCACTGACGACCAGTGATACATTTCCTTCAATAGAATATCCAAGGCCTTGCACCATTCTCCGCTACAAGTACATTAAAATTCCCGGACAACTCATGCTGTAAATAAGCGCGAATATCCCAATCATCCTCAACGATCAAGATCATATAATCATATTTCTTATTCAACGTTTCTTGAACTTGGGATATATCCAAATGCGCTACACCAGAGGACGATTCTGTCGCATTCGACAGAAAGACACAAGATTCATCAAAATGAGATTTACCTTTCGGGATCTGAACGGTAAACACTGTCCGTTCGCCTTGCTCGCTTTCCACGTGGATCGAGCCTTTATGCATAAGGACAAATTCCCGTGTCAGATGCAGTCCGATACCCGTTCCCGGAGCATAGCTTTGCCCGCTTGTAAAAAAGCGCTCGAATACGGAGCTAGGTTTTCCGGGGGAATACCCTCTCCATTATCTTCCACCGATAAGACAACCTCCGTCTCCTCCTCCCGCAAACGAATCGTAATCTTCCCCTGCTCCGGGGTAAACTTAAAAGCGTTCGAAAGCAAGTTCGTTAATATCTTCTCCATTTGTCCGTATCCACCCAAACAAAAAGAGAATCCATTTCATGCAGGAAGGTATAATCAATTCGCTTACTCTGGGCCAGAGTATTAAAATAAGATTTCACCTCTTGGATTAAAAAGACCAAATCCATCTTAGTAACCCGCAATCCCATCTTATTATTCTCTATCTTCCGGAAATCCAGCAATTGGTCGATTCACACGTTTCAAGCGTTCCGCATTCTTCTTAACGATGCGGATATCATCCGCGAAAGCGCCTGCCGGGGCATCTTGCGCCATCTTGTTCAGAGGCCCTAGAATCAAGGTCAAAGGAGTCTTTATCTCGTGAGATACATTCGTAAAGAACTGCAATTTCTGTGTCGTGACTTGCTCGATACGCTGGTTCGCTACCGAGAGTTCCTCTTTCTGTTGTTGTACCAAACGATTTCTCTCATTCAACAAATGATTCTTCTGGCGCACTTTACGATTAATATAAACCGTGTAAATAGCGGAACCACCCAACAAAAGCACCAATATCAAGATAATAATCAAGGAACTATAAAGAAAGTTATATTTCGAGAGCAATTGCGACAAATTCGCACGCTGTTTCTCGATCTGGCGTTGATATTCTACCAACCGGTCTGATTGTAAATAAAGGGTACCGGCGTTGGTCTTATCGATCATAGCGGTGCTTAACGCATACTTTTCGTATAAGCTTGTCCGCTTAAGATCTGCCATGCTACCTTAATAGCCACCCCACCACCTGTCGGATAATAAAAGAGGCATCCAACTTACCCTGCGCAACCGCCTCCACGCCTAAGCCTCCTCCCAAGAGTCCATCCACGCCTATAAATTCCACGTGCCTCACCAGCGACGAATCTCGCTCCTCAATCGCCTCACGGGCCCCTAAGGCATCATATCATTATGAGCGAAAACGATATCGACATCCTCTATGGAATCCAGCTTCAAGACTTCCTCATAGGCATTCTTCCTGTACCAATACCCATCCAACTCCCGGATTTTCACATTCGGATCAATAGACATCGCATCGACAAAACCTTGATGTCTTTCTGTAGCGGAGGAAGAGCCTCTCCGTCCCATATCTCTAAATCGTTGTCTCCCCCTTGATCAAGAGCTGATGTACATTCCGATCGAGCGACCGATCTCGTAATTATCCGCTCCAATATACGTCGTATATTCATCGCTATTAATTTTCCGGTCCAATATGATAGTGGGAATACCAGCCCTGTACGCCTCAACAGCGACAGGCGTAACAGGCTCGGCTCATTCGACGATATAATCAGCAAATCCACCTTTTTCTTGATAAAACCTTTTATCTGGCTGATCTGAGTATCATTATCCTGACTAGCATCCATTACGACCAACTCGATCTCCGGATGATTTAAAGCCTCTACTTCCATATCACGTATCATGGATTGACGACAAATATCCGTCATCGAGCATTGAGATACACCGATGACAT
>ENA-OQDF01001000-OQDF01001000.1-human-gut-metagenome-genome-assembly--contig:-NODE-1000-length-11745-cov-1.745567_pt1 | contig 11745 bp, 16 predicted proteins | sample MGYA00242769_ERZ504597 | MGnify/ENA primary metagenome ERZ504597 (study PRJEB26092, sample SAMD00036305) | human gut metagenome | host: Homo sapiens | study: EMG produced TPA metagenomics assembly of...
CGGAACAAGAGGTACGCGATTATATAGCTAAGGATTTAGACGAGGCCTTAGCTGGGATTGCGGAGGCTCCGGAGGCTCGTGGCTATATCGCTAAAGGTGCTGTTTTAGCTATCAAGATGCGTGAGGCTTTGTATTATGGTGATTGGCAAAAGGCAAAAGACGCAGCTAAGGCAATCATTGATTTGAAGCAGTATGAGTTGGATCCGGATTATACGAATCTTTTTAAGGTATCGGGAGTGGATTCTAAAGAGATAATCCTAGCGGATCAGAATATTGAGACGTTGGACGGATTGGGAACCATCGGGCAAATGTATAATAATGTTGACCAAGGTTGGTCTTCTATCGTCCCGACCCAGAATTTGGTGGATATGTATGAAATGTCAGATGGATTGACGAAAGAAGAGTCGAAGACTTATGACGCAAAGCATCCGTTCGCGAATCGCGACCCTCGTATGGCCATGACCATTTTATATCCGGGACGTGACTGGAGAGGTGATGTCTTGAATACTTTGGATGAGAAACTTCAAGATGGTACTGTCAACAAGAACTTCCCGACTTATACAGATAATGCTTCCAAGAGTGCTTTGACTTGGGCGAAATACTTGGATCCGATGGATCAATATGGAGATGTTTGGAGTTCGGGAGCTTGTCCGATCGTATTCCGTTATGCGGAGGTTCTATTGACGTATGCGGAGGCCGCGAATGAGCTGAGCGGTCCTTCTGATGAGATCTATGGTTATTTGAACCAGATCCGCCAGCGTGTAGGAATGGGGGAAGTGGATAAGGCTAAATATGGGACGAAGGATAAACTTCGTGAATTGATCCGTCGTGAGCGTACGGTAGAGTTGGCCGGCGAAGGCTTGCGCCGTGCGGACATCGTCCGTTGGCAGGAAGATGGAAAGATGCTTGCCGAGAAAGTCATGAATGGTGATTTGTTACGTGTTACAGGAACGATTAATTATGGGGAGTCTGAGCCTACTAAACGTGCGGAAATCACGGGTACGGCTGTTATTGAGACTCGCCAGTTCTCTTCTCGTAACCGTTACTTGCCGATTCCTCAAACAAGCATGGATAAGAATCCGAACTTGAAACAGAATCCGGGTTATTAATTTCCTATAAAGATGTTAGATAAAGAAGGGGGAAGGCCGAGAGGTTTTCCCCTTTTTTAGTTACATTTGGCGGATACTGAGATTGTATGTCTCATGTGTGCTTTAAGTATATAAATTGATTCCGTTATGAAAAAGAAACTGATAGCTTTCGTTTGCTTTCTTCTCGTATCCTTGTCTGGTCTGCCCCAGTTGCCTGTACGGTTGAATGAGCGTCCGGTGGTGTTGAATACGTCTACCGGGGTATTAAAAGGGAAGATGGTAACTCCCAATCAGGAGTCCGGTTATCCTGTGGTATTGATCATCCCCGCTCCGGCCCTACGGATATGGACGGGAACTCCGCCGCCTTGCCGGGTAAGAATAATTCCTTGAGATATTTGGCGGAAGGGCTGGCAGGGAAGGGTATCGCTTCCCTGCGTTATGATAAGCGGGGTATCGCTTCGAGCGCCTCGGCCGGAAAGGATGAGTATTCCATGCGTTTCGAGGACGGGATCAAGGACGCACGAGGCTGGATCGATTATTTAAGCAAGGACAAACGGATCTCCGGAATCTATGTGTTGGGGCATAGCGAGGGAGCGTTGGTCGGTATGGCGGCTTCGGTGGATAATCCGAAAGTGAAAGGATACATTTCGGTGGCGGGTGCGGGGCGTCCCGCTTATGAGATCATAGAGGAACAGATGGCCGGTCAACCGGAAGTGATCCGGAATATGGTGAGATCCATAAACACGTCCTTGAAGGAAGGGAAGCTCGTACCGGACGTGCCGATCGGTTTGCAAGCCCTGTTCCGCTCGTCGGTACAGCCTTATATGATCTCATGGTATACGTATAATCCGCAGGAAATCATCAAGAAACTAAAAGTCCCGGTGTTGATCTTGCAAGGGGATAAGGATATGCAAGTATCCGTAAAAGACGCCGAACTATTGAAGCGATCCCAACCTTCGGCCGATTACCATTTGATCGGGAATATGAACCATCTGATGAAGACTTGCGATACGATGGATCAGCAAAACAGATGGCTACCTATACCGATCCGGCCCTTCCGTTGCATAAGGATGTGCTGATATTAATTGAAAAGTTTGTGAGTAAACCTTGAACTGTTGTATCTTTGCGGTCATAAATTAAAGAGACAGTATGATTTCGGTTGAAGGACTAACAGTTGAGTTTGGCGGTTTCACGCTTTTTGATGACATTTCATTTGTGGTAAACAAGAAGGACCGTATCGCCCTAGTGGGCAAGAACGGAGCGGGTAAATCGACGATGTTGAAGATATTCGCCGGTCTGCAATCACCCACATCGGGAACCGTTAGCGTGCCGAAGGAGGTCACGATCGGATACCTGCCCCAGCACATGCAATTGGTGGATACCCGTACGGTTCGGGAGGAGGCGGAGTGCGCTTTCGAGCATATCCATGAGATGGAGGAGGAGATCAACCGCTTGAATACCCAATTGGCGGAGCGTACGGATTACGAGTCGGAAGGTTATCAAAAGGTGATAGACCGTGTCACTTATTGACCGAGCATTTTCAGATGATGGGCGGCAATAATTATCACGCCGAGCTGGAACGTACGTTGATCGGGTTAGGTTTCTCCCGTGAGGACTTCGATCGCCCGACGTCCGAGTTCAGCGGTGGATGGCGTATGCGTATCGAACTAGCTAAGCTTTTGCTCCGCCAGCCGGATGTCTTGCTACTGGATGAGCCGACGAACCACTTGGACATCGAGTCCATCCAATGGCTGGAGAACTTTATCGCTACCCGTGCCAACGCCGTGATCTTAGTCTCGCACGACCGTGCCTTTATCGATAATACCACGTTTCGTACCCTTGAGATTGAGTTGGGGAACATCTACGATTATAAGGTAAAATATTCGGAGTACGTCGTACTTCGCCGCGAACGCCGCGAGCAGCAGCTACGCGCTTACGAGAACCAACAGAAGAAACTGGCCGATACCGAAGCTTTCATCGAGCGTTTTCGTTATAAAGCCACGAAGTCCGTACAGGTACAATCCCGCATCAAGCAATTGGAGAAGGTGGAACGTATCGAGGTAGATGATGTGGATACAGCCATGCTGCGACTGAAATTCCCGCCCGCTCCCCGTTCCGGCTCCTATCCGGTGATCTGTGAGGAGGTGGCGAAGCGTTATGGCGATCATCTGATCTTCGACATGTGACCTTGACAATCAATCGGGGCGATAAAGTAGCTTTCGTCGGAAAGAACGGCGAGGGTAAATCTACCTTGGTGAAATGTATCATGGGAGAGATTGCCGATTTCACCGGAAAGCTCCAATTAGGCCATAACGTGAAGATCGGTTACTTCGCCCAGAACCAAGCGCAGCTATTGAACGAGAACCTTACCGTTTTCGATACGATCGATTACGTAGCCCAAGGGGATATCCGTTTGAAGATACGGGATATCCTAGGTGCTTTCATGTTTGGCGGCGAGGCCTCCGATAAGAAGGTGAAAGTCCTGTCGGGTGGCGAGCGTACCCGTTTGGCGATGATCCGCTTGTTATTGGAGCCGGTCAACCTGCTGATTCTCGATGAGCCGACGAACCACTTGGATATGCGTTCGAAAGACGTGCTGAAAGACGCTTGAGGGGAGTTCGACGGCACGGTGATCGTGGTTTCCCACGACCGTGAGTTCTTGGATGGCCTAGTCGATAAGGTCTATGAGTTCGGTAACCAGAAAGTCGTCGAGCATTTAGGCGGCATCTATAATTTCTTGGAGCATAAGAAAATGGATAGCTTGCGTGAATTGGAACGTTCTACTGGGACGAGTACTTCCATGTCGGTACCGGTGAGGCTCAGGTATCCCATAACAAGCTCTCCTATGAGGCAAGGAAGGAACTGAGTAAAGTGATTAAGAAAGCGGAGAAAGCTGTTGCCGAGGCCGAGGCCCGTATCTCGGAGCTTGAGAATGGCATTGCCGTTATCGAGGCGAAGCTGCTACGCCGGAAGGTGCCTCCGACGCTTCTCTCTACGGTGAATATTCTGCCCTAAAAAAGAACTTCCGATGCGATGGATCTATGGACCGAACGGACAATGGAGTTGGAAGAGTTGAATACGCAGGATTCATGAAAAGGCTGCTAGCCAGTGAAAGGCAGCTTATCTGATCTTTTTGATTCAAATACTCCTGTTTTCGTGACAAGTGCTTGCCGTTGATGATGCGAAATAGCGGAAGAGAGAGTGCGAGAGCTGGCTTTTAAAAGGGAGAATATCCCTTTTCCCATGCGTGATAGGCCGCATTGGGCTACGCCAGTACTGCCATCGGCCGACGCATATGCCGCCGTTGGGCATCGTGACTACTCAAGAATAGGGTTATGACTACTTGTGAATAGGCATTCTTACCCTGCTAGAACCGTATTGTAACCCTATAAATGATACCAATCTCTCCCTTTGATATGAATTAGGATGAATTGATTTCGCTAGAATAAAAGGCTGTTTTGGGGTATGGTGTTGGCCATTAGTTGATTACTGAAATTTTCTTTCGGATTTAGAGGCGAGCTGTACTTAGGGCCCGGAATATTCGATTCTCCGGAGGTTCGGATTACAAAGTGTCATTTTGATTATTCTTTGAAAATAACCTCTAATAGCTTACTCGTTTTAAAAAGAAAGTCCTTAACTTTGCTATCCAAAGAAACGCGAAAGCTTAAAACACATATCATGTTAACACAGATCATTAATGGAAAGATTCTTACCCCGCAAGGCTGGCTGAAAGACGGCTCGGTATTGATAAGCGACGGGAAGATTTTAGAAGTGACAAACTGCGACTTAGCGGTAGTGGGGGCAACCTTGATAGACGCCAAAGGTATGTACATCGTCCCCGGAGGCGTGGAAATTCACGTGCACGGAGGTGGAGGCCGTGATTTTATGGAAGGCACCGAGGAAGCTTTCCATGCGGCGGTGGCCACACACATGAAACACGGTACTACCAGTATCTTCCCCACCTTATCCTCTTCTACCATCCCGATGATCCGTGCCGCCGCCGAGACCACCGAGAAACTGATGGCCGAGAAAGATAGCCCGGTTCTGGGGCTTCACTTAGAAGGACATTATTTCAATATGAAAATGGCTGGTGGACAAATCCCTGAGAACATCAAGAATCCCGATCCCGAGGAATATATCCCTTTGCTGGAGGAAACGCATTGTATCAAGCGCTGGGATGCCGCTCCGGAACTTCCGGGAGCGATGCAGTTTGGTAAATATATCACCTCGAAAGGCGTGCTCGCCTCGGTAGGGCATACCCAAGCCGAGTTTGAGGATATCCTGACCGCTTATGAGGTAGGTTATACCCACGCCACCCATTTCTATAACGCCATGCCGGGCTTCCATAAACGCCGCGAGTATAAGTATGAGGGAACGGTGGAAAGTATCTATCTACTCGATGATATGACCGTCGAGGTCGTGGCCGATGGTATCCATGTGCCGCCTACGATCCTTCGTCTGGTCTATAAGATAAAAGGTGTGGAACGCACTTGTCTGATCACGGATGCTTGGCTTGCGCTGCCAGTGATAGCCAAGTCGCTTTCGATCCCCGTGTCATCATCGAGGATGGCGTGTGTAAGTTGGCCGACCGCTCGGCTTGGCGGGTAGTGTCGCACGATGGACCGCCTGATCCGTACGATGGTGCAGAAGGCCGAGATCCCCTTGGAGGATGCCGTGCGTATGGCCTCGGAGACTCCCGCCCGTATCATGGGCGTATCCGATCGCAAGGGAACGTTGCAGCGGGGCAAAGACGCCGATATCGTCTTGTTGGACCGTGACTTGAATGTCCGTGCGGTCTGGGCGATGGGTAAGTTGGTTGAAGGTACGAATAAACTATTCTAAGCAAGAACGATTATGTTGACACAGATTATAAATGCCATATCCTTACGCCGCAAGGATGGATGAAGGATGGTTCCGTATTGATTAGCGACGGGAAGATATTGGAGGTTACAAATAGCGATTTAGCGGTGATTGGCGCCAAGGTGGTGGATGCGAAAGGAATGTCGATCGTTCCCGGTTTCGTGGCGATGAATATCCATGGCGGTGGGGGCTTCGACTTCTCCGAATGTACGGAAGAGGCTTTCCACGGTGCGGTAGCTGCCCATCAGAAGCATGGGCCACGACGATATTCCTACCGTGTTGGCTCCGGAAATCGGGGTGATCGATAAGGCGGTGGCCGTATGCGAGGAGATGATGAGGAAAAAGACGGCCCTATCTTGGGATTGCATATCGAGGGACCGTATCTGAATCCGAAGATGGCGGCGAGCCTGTTTATCGATAAGGAGAATCCCGCCGACCCGAAAGAATATAAAGAGATATTGGAACGCACGGATTGCATCAAGCGCTGGGATTCCAGCCCGGAGATACCGGGTGCGCTTGAGTTCGCCCAATACTTGAAGTCGAGGGGAATCCTATCCGCTATCTCGCATACGGAAGCGGAGTTTGATGATATTAAGACCGCTTACAATGCCGGTTTCACGCATGCGGCTCATTTCTATAACGCCATGCCTGGTTTCCATAAGCGTCGTGAATATAAGTACGAGGGAACGGTGGAAAGTGTTTTCTTGATGGACGATATGACGGTAGAGGTGATTGCTGACGGGCGTCATTTACCCTCTACGATCCTCCGATTGGTCTATAAGCTGAAAGGAGTGGAACGTACTTGCTTGGTTACGGACGCTCTCTCATGCGCAGCCAACGAGGGTAAGCCGTTATCCGATCCCCGCATTATCATTGAGGATGGCGTATGCAAGTTGGCGGATCATTCTTCATTGGTGGGAAGTATCGCCACGATGGACGTACTGGTACGTACGATGGTGCAGAAGGCTGACATTCCTTTGGCCGATGCAGTCCGTATGGCTTCCGAGACTCCGGCCCGCCTGATGGGGGTAAGCGATCGCACCGGAACCTTGCAAAGAGGGAAGGATGCGGATATCGTGATCTTGGATCGTAAGTTGAACGTGCGTGCGGTATGGAGCATGGGAAACTTAGTTCCAGAGACAAATACATTGGTCTAAACACGTTAATAATAAAGAGAGGGGCTGTCTTGGCTGGCCGGGACGGTCCTTTTTTATTTTTAGGCGATATAGATCAAACCTTTCGGCTAATAAATTTGTTCTATCAACGTATGGCGAAATCAGTACTTATTTCATATATTTGTGATTCAAGTAAGATTGTAATACTAAATCAATAATTAAACATGAAAACGAACCTTAGTTCTCAAATTACTCTGACGCGTATACCGTTGCGGTATTATCGCCCGGAAAATGCTTTCGAGCATTCAGTTTTAACCCGTTTGGAAAAGATTCCGACAAACATTTATGAATCGGCCGAGGAAGGTTCTTTCGCTATCGCTAAAGAGATAGCAACACAATCCGTAAAAAACAAGATATCGGTAAGCCCTTCGTGATCGCTTTACCCGGCGGACGTTCTCCGCTAAGCGTTTACAAGGAGTTGATCCGTATGCATAAAGAGGAGAAATTAAGTTTCCGCAACGTGATCGCTTTCGTGGAATATGAGTTCTATCCATTGGCTAATCCCAGCGCCGGAAATCTGGCTCGCTTAAAAGAGGAGTTATTCGATCAGGTCGATATCGATCCTGCGAATATCTATTGCCCGGACGGAAGCATGCCGAAAGACGCTATCCTAGATTTCTGTCGCCAGTATGAGGAGACGATCCAATCCGTGGGAGGTATCGATTGCATGTTGCTAGGTATCGGTAACTCCAGCAATATCATGTTCAACGTGGGTGGAACGACGATCAGCTCGCGTACCCGTATGGTCTTGTTGGAAGGCGCTTCTCGCAAGGAGGCTGCCCGTACGTTCCCTTCGCAGGAGAATGTCCCGGCAGGTATCATCACGATGGGTATCTCTACGATGATGAACGCCCGCAGCGTGATCTTGATGGCTTGGGGCGAGGATAAGGCTAGCATTGTCGCTAAGACCGTTGAGGGCAAGGTTAGCGATGCCGTTCCTTCCAGCTATTTGCAGAATCATCCGAACGCCAAGGTCGTGATCGATCTTTCCGCCGCTTACGACTTGACTCGTATCAGCCATCCTTGGTTGGTGACTAGCTGCGAGTGGGATAATAAGTTGATCCGCCGTGCGATCGTTTGGTTGTGTCAGTTGACGGACAAACCGATCTTGAAATTGACAAACAAGGATTATAGCGAGCACGGATTGGGTGAGCTATTGGCGTTATATGGTTCCGCTTACAACGTAAATATCAAGATATTCAATGATATCCAGCATACGATTACCGGATGGCCGGGTGGCAAGCCGAACGCCGACGATTCCAATCGTCCGGAGCGTGCTAACCCGTATCCGAAGAAAGTGATCGTATTCAGTCCGCACCCGGATGATGACGTGATCTCCATGGGCGGAACCTTGCGTCGATTTGTGCGACCAGCATCATGATGTGCATGTGGCTTACGAGACTTCCGGTAATATTGCCGTAGGCGACGAGGAGGTAATCCGTTATTGCGAGTATTTGCGTGATGTATGTGAGAAATACTCTCCCGACTCGGCCGTGAAGGATAAGGCGAACGAGATCATCAACTACCTGCGTTACGAGAAGGTGGAGAACGGCGAGCCGGAGCGGAAGGATGTCCTCTTTATGAAAGGAACGATCCGTCGGGAGGAGGCCCGTCACGGTTGCCGCTACTCGGGCGTGAAGGACGATCATGTTCATTTCTTGGATCTTCCGTTCTACGAGACCGGATTAGTGAAAAAGAATGATTTGAGTGAGGTCGACAAGGATATCGTAAAGGCCCTGTTGCTCGAGATCAAGCCGGATCAAATGTTTGTCGCCGGTGACTTGGCTGACCCGCACGGAACCCACAAGGTTTGTCTGGATGCCGTACTGGCCGCTATCGACGAGGTGAAAGACGAGGAATGGATGAAGAACTGCCGTGTATGGATGTATCGCGGCGCATGGGCAGAATGGGAAATGGACCATATTGAGATGGCCGTACCTATCAGTCCGGAGGAGTTGCGCTTCAAACGTAACGCTATTTTGAAGCATCAATCGCAGGCCGAGAGCGCTCCGTATCTGGGTGACGACGAGCGTTTGTTCTGGCAGCGTGCCGAAGATCGCAACCGTGCTACCGCGGAGTTGTATCGCCAATTAGGTTTGGCTTCTTATGAGGCGATCGAGCGTTTGTACAATATATCCCGTTGAGATAATATCTAGCGATAGAATAATCTGAAAGCCCTATCTGATTAAGTTCGGATAGGGCTTTTTGTTTTTGTGTTATTTTTTTCGTGTGGGCGTAAGTAGATCTGTTTCTATGATCGTATATAGATAAAGGAGAAGCCTTGAACTGTCTAATATAATACAAGAAATGTCCACATTGAGCATGAAAGACTATATTATTAAGAACCATGAGTTGGATAAATTTAAATTATTATATCTGGAGAATGCCCCCAGACTGATCTTTTATGCCTCGAAATATGTGGATAGCGATACGGCGGAAGATTTAGTGCATGATATATTCATCAAGATCTGGCAAAAGAAAGAGATTTATTCCGTGGAAGAAGGCTTGAAGACATACCTATTCCGTTCCGTTCAAAATGCTTGCCTCGATTACCTAAAGCATAAATCAATAGAAATGACTTATGCGGATGAGGTTGCTCGTAGACTAAAGATAGAGGAGATAGATTATTATAATCAGTCGGATGCGGCGGAGCTGGAGAAAGAGCGTCTGGACTCCGTTTACCGGGAAATAGCCAAGTTACCGGACAGATGCCGAGAGGTTTTACGTTGGCTTATGTGGACGGGAAGAAATCAGTGGAGATCGCAGGAATGCTAAATATCTCTCAACGTACGGTAGAGGCGCAACTCTATAAAGGATTGAAGATCATACGGAATGTGTTGGCGCTTCTGGCACTGGTTTTATTTTTTAGATGAAAATACGGTAGAATACGTAAGTAAAAAGAGGAAACCGGTCGTATATATTATAAATGAAACAGAAAATGGAATCTAATAATTCGATAGAAGAACTGATCATACGCTATTTGCAGAACGAGATTCAAGAGGATGAACTTCGAGTGTTGGATGCTTGGATTCATGAGAGTGACGCTAATAAAGCCCACTTCTTTGAGCTTAAGGGGCTTTTTGACACTCGGAAAGAAGTGGCGTTCTTGAACCATTATTCCGTGGAGCGTAGTTGGGAGCGAATGGCTGGAAAGCTGGATGCGATCTCTGGCGTATCTGTGAAATCAAGGTCCTTGGCAAACAGTTCTGGCTTTCATTCTTGAGATATGCGGCGATTATCGTAATCGCTATGGGAATAGGTGTGGGTATGAATCAATGGATAAGCAATCGTTTATATGCCGGCGATATGGAATATAACGAGATCGTAGTGGAAAAGGCGGACGTGCGAACACGCTATTGCTATCCGACGGCAGTAAGATCATACTCAATGCCTCCACCCGTTTTAAATACCCCACCTCTTTTAATGGAGATGAGCGTGTGTTCATCTGGAGGGTGAGGCCTATTTCGAGGTTGCGAAGAATCATTCGAAACCTTTCATCGTAAAACTAAAGAACCAACAAATCACGGTACTCGGAACCTCATTCAATATACAGGCTTTCAACGATGATCGCTTTAGCGTCACCACCTTATTAAGTGGTAGTATCCTGTTGGAATCTTTTGACGCTCAAGGACGGAAAATGAGTAGCATGAAGCTAAAGCCGAATCAACAAGCCCGGTCGGATAACCGGACCGGCTCTATTTTCTTGTCAGAGACAGATGCCTCGATCTCGAACGCTTGGGTAGGAGGGAAATATCGTTTCAAGGATGAGACCTTAGTCTCTATCGTAAAACGTCTGGAGAATTACTATGGGGTAAATATCCGCTTGGCGCATGACAGTCTGCGGAACATCCGCTACACAGGAACCTTCTCCTTGGATCAAGGTATACAAGAGGTGCTAGATATTATTAACTCGGAGAAACAATTCACTTTCACGAAAGACGGAAAAGATATCCTGATATCGGCGAGGAGCAAATAACAAAATAATAGATGTATAACCTTAAACATTCGAATTGCCTATGACAAATACCTGATCACAAAAAAGAATCGGGACTGACACCACTCACCCCCGATTCTTAGACGTTCATTATTCGTTTAATCACCTTTATCGCTGTCCTCTAAAAAGTAGCGAGCAAGGTAAGTCATTAATAAAAAATAATTACAAACTTATGGAAAAAGTCTGGAATAGCGATGAGCTATTGCCTAAAAAAATTAAATCAATCATGAAGATCACATTGCTTTTTTTAATACTGGGTATATTGCATGTCTCGGCGGATACCTATGCGCAAAAAGCTCAAGTTACGGTAGAAGTAAAGAACGGGACGTTCTATGATGTCGTCTCGGAGATTGAGAAACAGACCGAGTTCATGTTTTTCTATAAGAGCGAGGATATCGATAATAGTAAGCAGGTGGATATACAGGTGAAGAATCGCCAAGTCACCGACGTGTTGAATGAGTTGTTGAAAAACACGAACCTGACCTACCGCATATCAGGTAAGCACATCACGATCTTGAAGAAAGACGCCGTACAGCAACAAAAGAAAAAGATCTCCGGTACCGTTACGGATCCGGATGGCATACCGGTTATCGGGCCAATGTCGTGATTAAGGGTACGACGTCGGTAC
>ENA-OQDF01001001-OQDF01001001.1-human-gut-metagenome-genome-assembly--contig:-NODE-1001-length-11736-cov-8.643036_pt1 | contig 11736 bp, 13 predicted proteins | sample MGYA00242769_ERZ504597 | MGnify/ENA primary metagenome ERZ504597 (study PRJEB26092, sample SAMD00036305) | human gut metagenome | host: Homo sapiens | study: EMG produced TPA metagenomics assembly of...
TGTTCGCGTACTGGTTCAGCGTTCCGGCAAGGTCAGCGCCGGCCGCGGGCACCACGATCAGCCCGTCCACATGGCGGTTGGCCAGCGATTCGATGCGTTCCGCCTGCGCTTCCTGCGTGGCTCGATGCCCAGCAGCAGCTGTTGCGATTCGGTGTCGATGGTCGGCTCGATCTCGTCGAGCAGTTGCGCGGAGAACGGTTCCGTGGCGCTCGGAATGACCAGGCCGATGGTTTTCGTCACGTCGCTGCGCAGCGCGCTCGCCGCGTAGTTGACGGAATAGCCGAGCTGTTTGGCGGCTTCGCGCACGCGGCGGGCGATATCGTCGTCCTTGCCGCGTTTGCCGGACAGCACGCGTGAGACGGTGGCGATGGACACGCCGGCCGTCGCCGCGACGTTGGTGATTGAGCTGCCGCTGTCGGTTCTGCCTGCCATGCGCTGTCCTTTCCGTCGTGTCCGGCTTGCGTTTGCCGGCTCCCTAAGTGTTTTTCAAAATGCCCTAAAGGGTGCCCTGAACCCCTGTGTGCTTCTCGGCCAAAGGTCTGGTCTGATGAACCGGTTCGAGCCGCGAAGAACCTATTAAGAATAGAACGACCGCCCGTCGAATATGGCGGGCGGTCGAAACGTTCGTACGTCAGTGCGTCAGCGCGTTATGCGCGGTGCGTCACTCGGCGTTGACGAGGATGTTGGCCAGGTTGTCGGCCACGGCCTCGGCGTTGTCGCCTTCGACGTTGATGACCACGGTGTCGCCCTGCTTGATGCCCAGACCCATGATGGACAGGATGGAGCCGGCCGGAACGGCGTTGCCGCCTTCCTTGGCGATGGTCACGGTCTGGCCGGAAGCGGTGACGGCCTGCGCGAACATGGCGGCCGGACGGGCGTGAATGCCGACCGGATCGTTGATGACGAGATTGCGGGTTGCCATAATGGTCTCCTTTGTTGTGGTTGGTGGTTGGTTTGCTTACGTTGGGTCGTCTCGATATTTACACGTCGATGTATATCGATTTTTGCATATCGATTGCATTATGCGGCTTTTGCCGGCATCTGCATTTCTTGCGATTATCATAGCACAGTTTTTACGAAACACAGAAAACGTTTACCGGTTTTGTTTTGCGGGAATTTCGTGTATACTAATCGCAGGCTGAAAATGATTTACCGGCAAAGACGGTGGGGATCATTGCAGTAACTCACCTACGCAAGGCAGGCATAATCCTGCAATCGTTTGCGTATCCATATTTTTTCCCAAGGAAACAGGAAAAGGAGTTCTCATGAACATTAAGGGTGTTGGTATCGGTCGTGGCGTCGCAGTCGGCCCGGTCATTCGCATGGCCGCTCCGCTGCCGGAACCGTCGGACGCTCCGCGCGCCGAAAACATCTCCGCGGAAACCGAAATCGCCCGCGTCGAAAAGTCGCTCGCCCTCGTCAACGCCGACCTGAACCGTCGCGCCGAAGAAGCCGCCAACGGCGACGAAGGCGCCAAGCAGGCCGCCCCGATTCTGCAGGCCATCGCCATGTTCGCCTCCGATCCGTCCCTTGCACAGTCCATCAAGGACCTCATCAACCAGGGCAAGACCGCCGAGCGCGCCGTGCTGGAAGGCTTCGGCGCGGTCGAAGACATGTTCCGCGCCATCGGCGGCTACCAGGCCGAGCGTGCAGCCGACCTGCATGACGTCGGCCAGCGCGTGATCGCCGACCTCATGGGCGCTCCCGCCCCAGGCCTGCCGGTCAGCGAAACCCCGTTCGTGCTCGTCGCCGAAGACCTGTCCCCGGCCGACACCGCCGCGCTCGACATGAGCAAGACCCTGGCCATCGTTACCTCCCAGGGCGGTCCGACCTCCCACACCGCCATTCTGGCGCGCGCCCGTGGCATCGTCGCGGTCGTCTCCGCCGCCGAAGCCGCCGAACTTGAGAACGGCACCAACGTCATCGTCAACGCAGCCAAGGGTGAGATCGTGGTGAACCCGAGCGAAGACGAGATCGCCGCCGCCGAAGCCGCCAAGTCCCGTGCCGCCGCAGCCAAGGAACTGCGTGGCAAGCCGGGCGCCACCAAGGACGGCCATCTGATTCCGCTGCTCGCCAACGTCGGTAAGCCGTCCGATGCCGCGAAGGCGCTGGAATACGGCGCCGAAGGCGTTGGCCTGTTCCGTACCGAATTCCTGTTCATCGGCAACTCCGAGCCGCCGAGCGTCGAAGAGCAGACCAAGGCCTACACCGAGCTGCTCAGCCAGTTCCCGGGCAAGAAGGTCGTGATCCGCATGCTCGACGCCGGCGCCGACAAGCCGCTGCCGTTCCTGACTCCGGAAGACGAGCCGAATCCGGCCCTCGGCCTGCGTGGCCTGCGTACCCTGCGCGCCACATGGACGTGCTCGAAGGCCAGCTCAAGGCGCTCGCCGCCGCCGACGCCGCAACCGACGCGAACCTGTGGGTCATGGCCCCGATGGTCGCCGACCAGCATGAGGCCGACTACTTCGTCAAACTCGGCAAGAGCTTCGGTCTGAAGTTCGTGGGCGCTATGGCCGAAGTGCCGTCGATCGCCTGATGGCCGACAAGGTGGCCGACGTGGCCGACTTCGTGTCCATCGGCACCAACGACCTGACCCAGTACACCCTTGCCGCCGACCGTACCCTCGGTTCCGTGGCCAACTACCAGACCGCATGGCATCCGGCGGTGCTGCGCGCCATCAAGATGATCTGCGACGCGGGCAACGCCAAGGGCATGCCGGTGGGCGTGTGCGGCGAGGCCGCGGCCGATCCGGATCTGGCGGTCGTGCTGGCCGGTCTCGGCGTCAACTCGCTGTCCATGACCCGGTGGCGCTGGACGATGTGCGCGCCTCCCTCGCCGAAGTCACCTTCGAAGAGGCCAAGGCCAAGGCGGCCGCCGCCCTCAACGGCGACTTCTACAAGCCGGCCGAGTGATTTTTCCCCCTTCTTTCTTTCGCTCGGCTATTCCGGACTTTGCGGCTGCGTTATCGTGGCCGCAGGGTTCCGCCACTGCAAATGTGCCTATGAGAGCGATTCGGTTCTGATAGGCCCTGTTTCCCCGGAATGACCCCGTTCCGTGCGATCGCCGCGCGGACGGGGTCGTTTCGGTTGCGGGTTGCGTCGATTGCTGCGATTGCGTCGATTGCGCCACCGGCGTAGACGCGTCATACGGCCGCGTCGCGTCACGCGCATGCGCGATACTGGAAGCATGAAGATTTCCGCAGATTTCACCGTCATTCCCGACGCGTTCGCTAAGGCGGCGCCGCCTGAGAACTGCATCGACGGCACTCCGATCGTTTCCTTCCCCTTCTATATCGACGAGCTCGACCCGTCCGTGCAGTTTCTGCATTGGGAATTCGTCGATCCCGATTCCATTCCGGTGTGCGGTTTCCAGTGGAACCATTGGTCGCTCGCCAATCTGCCCGTGGACGCGCTGATGTACGATTTCAACGATTCACATGCATTGGCGATTCCGGCCGATTTTTCCCGCACGGTTTCCGCGATGATTCCCGAGACGGTGCAGGGACGCACGTCCGCCGCGTCGCCGCTGCTGAAGGGCCGCAGCGGCGATCCGGCCGTCACCATGCGTTACAACGGTCCGTATCCGCCTGATCGGGATCACGAATACTACCTGCACGTATGGGGCACCACCGCGCCTCTCAATGGTCTCAATCAAGGCTTCTGGCTCAACGAGATGGAACGCGCGTTGCGTAATTCCGGTGCGATCGCGGACCAAGGCGCTATCTTCCTGACCGGCAAGGCGTGACCGGCGAAACCGGCGAGAACAGCCGGCAAGGCGCAAACCGCGTAATCGCAAGAAAATACCAAAGAATACCGCAAACGTAAACAAAACAAACGAAAGGAACCTACATATATGGCATGCACCACGATTCTGGTCGGCAAGGACGCAAGCTATGACGGATCGACCATCATCGCCCGCAATGAGGACAGCGCGAACGGCGAATTCTGCCCGAAGCGCTTCATCGTCGTCAAGCCGGACGAGCAGCCGCGCCACTATAAGAGCGTGCTGTCCCATGTGGAAGTGGATCTGCCGGACGAGCCGTTGCAGTACACGGCCGTGCCGAACGCGGATCTGAAGGAAGGCATTTGGGGCGAAGCGGCGTCAATGAGGCGAATGTGGCCATGAGCGCCACCGAAACCCTCACCACCAACGAGCGCGTGCTCGGCGCCGACCCGTTCGTGGAGCTCACCCCAGCCAAAGGCAAGAAAGGCGAAGACGGCTACGAGCCGGAAGTGCCCGGCGGTATCGGCGAAGAGGACTTCCTTACCCTCGTGCTGCCGTATGTCAAGACCGCCCGCGAAGGTGTAACCCGTCTCGGCGCGCTGCTCGAACAGTACGGCACCTACGAGATGAACGGTGTCGCCTTCTCCGATGTGGATGAGATCTGGTGGCTTGAAACCGTCGGCGGCCACCACTGGATTGCCAAGCGCGTGCCGGACGAAGCATACGTGACCATGCCGAACCAGCTCGGCATCGACGAATTCGACCTTGACGATGCCCTCGGCGACCAGGAGGAGCATATGTGCTCCGCGGACCTCGGTGAATTCATCGAACGCAACCACCTCGACCTGGCCGTGGAGAACGTCACCCCGTTCAATCCGCGTGACGCGTTCGGCTCCCACTCTGATTCCGACCATGTTTACAACACCCCGCGCGCTTGGTACATGCAGCGCTTCCTCAACCCGTACGACGAGCAGTGGGACGGTCGGGACGCCGACCACCAGCCGACTTCGGACGACATTCCGTGGGCCCGCCAGCCCGATCGCAAGATCACCATCGAGGACGTGAAGTACGTGTTGAGCTCCCACTATCAGGGCACCCCGTACGATCCGTACGGCAAGCTCGGCGACCAGCATTCGCGCCACATGTTCCGTCCGATCGGCATCAACCGTCAGAGCCAGCTGTCCGTCATGCAGATCCGCCCGTACCGCCCGCAGGTCAACCGCGCCGTGCAGTGGATCGCCTACGGTTCCAATCCGTTCAACACGCTCGTGCCGTTCTTCCCGAACGTCGATTCCACGCCGAAGTATCTTGAGGACACCACCACGCGCGTCACCTCCGAAAACTTCTACTGGGAGAACCGCATCATTGCGGCCCTGTGCGACGCCAGCTTCGCCGACACCGCCAATGCCGTCGAACGCTACCAGGAGAAGACCGGCGCGATGGGCCACCGCATGGTGTCCACTACCGACGGCAGATCGACCGTCTGGTGGAAGACGTCATCGACGAATTCGACGCGGACGACGAGACTGGCGACGTGCAGCCGATGGAACCGGACGAAATCATCGAAGCCGTGCGCAACGGCGAGGCGCGCGAAGTGCTCGCCGCCGCCAACGAGACCATGGCCGCGCAGCTTAAGGCGGAAACCGACAAGCTGCTCGACTCCGTGCTCTACACCACCAGCATGAATATGAAGAACGGCTTCCACATGTCCGACTTCTGATATTTTCTGCGATTGCGCAATCGCAAGAATTCTACGAAACCCGCGTAGCAACCGGCTTCCGCACAGCGTTCGCCACAAACAGTTCCGTATGACGGTCGGCGCGCGTCCGCTGTGCGGGAGCGGTTTTCTTTGGTGGCGCGTGCTTATTAGAATGGCGATCGTCTTTGCTTTTCCGCTCGTGCGGCGCGCGTTGCATAGGCGATGTCTGTCGCGTACGTTGTGCGCCATACAGCGGAATGCTTTCCCAAGAAAGGAACCCAGTGACCAGCATTGAGGATTTCACCAGCCAATACGGTCTGGTGCAGAAGATTGATGCGTTCGGCTATCTCGATTACCTGAAGAACAATCCGGATGCGCCGCGCAAGCATGGCAAGGTCGTCCTCGTCACCGCCGACACCCCGCTGAAGGCGTCCCGCGGCGAAGGCAAGACCACCACCACGATTGCGCTGATCGATGCGCTTCGTGAGCGTGGCATCGACGCGGCAGCCGTGCTGCGCCAGCCGAGCATGGGCATCACCGCAGCCGGTTCCAAGGGTGGCGCGTCGGGCGGCGGCAAGGCCTCCCTGACCCACCCGGAGCTGATCGACTGGGGTCTGTGCGGTGAAATGGGAGCCATCGAGGCCGCCCAGAACCTGTTGGTCTCCTTTGCGGAGAAGGCTGTTGACGACGGCAAGCTGGACACCATCCTCGTACCGCGCGTCTCCGAAGTGCCGTCCCGTTCCCTGCGCCAGATCGCAGTGGACCGTGGAAAGGGCGACGTGGCTGAGCGTGTGGTGCTCACCCCGACCTGCGAGCTCATGCAGATCGTTGTGCTGTCGCGTTCCATGGATGAGATCTCCGAGCGCGTTGCCAAGATGGTCGCCGGCACGAAGGATGGCAAGGCCGTGACCTTCGGCGAATTCGTTGACCTGTGGCGTATCACCGGCATCCTCGGCGACGCCGTGAAGCCAGCCAAGACGGAGACCGTGAACGGCTCTCCGGTGTACGTGCACGGCGGCCCGTTCGCCAACGTGTCCATCGGCATTCCGACGCTGGTTTCCGTGGAGATGGCGTGCGCGCTGCATGACGTGGTCATCGTCGAAGCCGGCTACGGCACCGACGCTGGTGCGCAGAAGTGGCTCGACATCGCCTGCCGCGAATACGACGCGCAGTGGCCGTCCGCAGCCATCGTCGTGACCCGCGCTTCCACGTGGCGCGACGATCCGGATCTGGCATGGCGCTACCCGTTCCACGTCCAGCGCCTCGAAGGTCTTGATATTCCTACCTTCCCGCTTATCAACCTGTGGGATGGCGAGGATGATCAGATTCCGGCGCTCAAGGACACCGCCAAGGAACTGGAATTCCGCGACCCGATCATCGGCAACCTGTACCGCGACGGTGGCGACGCGCTCGCCCCGCAGCTCGATGCGTTCGTCGATGCCGTGACGAACGGTTCTATGCCGGCCGAACCGCACAGCCACAAGGGCATGGCTCTGGTGGAGAACGTGCGTTGGGTCGCCGAGCATGCGTATGGCGTTCCGGCCGACCGTGTGATTCTGAAGGACGGTTTCGCCGAGTCGTTGCAGGCCGCCGAGGGTCTGTGCGCCAGCGCGGGCATCGATTTCGGCTCGCTTGCTCTGGTCGCGGTGAAGTCTCCGGCCACCATGACCGACAACGACCGCGCTCCGGAAGCCGAGCGCACCGTCACGCTGAAGAAGGTCGAAGTGCATTCCGGCGCGGGCCTGGTGCACGTGAACCTCACCACTCGCTGACCACCCCGATGCCGAAGATCGTCTGATTTTCTTGCGATTGCGCCGCGTGGCGGTACGTCCCGTACCGTCGAGGGCGCTCGCTAATCGTTGATTCGGCGTAAATACAAAGCCGCTGGTCCCGTTCGGGCCGGCGGTTTTTTCGTGGGTGATACCTTTACGTTGTCCGTTTGTGGGTGCGGGCGTGCTTGCATGTGCGCCCCCTTTTGCTCACGAGTTGCGGAATGGGGCGATTTTTCTCTCTTATGAGCAAAAGGGGGTATGATTACTGACGATTTTGCCGGTTTTCATACCCCTTTTCGCTCACGTCCCGTAGAAAAGGCCCGTTTCTCGCTTTTGTGAGCGGTCGGGGGTGCTGATATTGCGATTTCCCTGCCGTAGTCAGGCGAGCTTCATAGACGTGCTTCCCGTAGGTGAGGTGAGAGGTTTGCAATATGGGCAAACCTCGAAGGAACGGTGGAACTTCGTCAGAAGTTTCCACCGTTCCAGCCCCAGTCAGTCGTGGCGGTGTAGCGGATGTAAGTGCGGTCGGCCGGAATGCCCAGCTCCTTGCCCAGCGCGGCCATGATTTGCTCCGTCAGCTTCTCCCAGGCGGAACCCGGCACGGAACGGCCGAACACATTCACTTCCACGTATGCGGCCGGCTTGGAATCGTCACCGCCGAAATAAATCGGCATATTGTCTTCGAACGGGCACATCAGCCAGCCTTCAGACTTGCCGGGAACTGCGGTGATGGCCTTGCCGTAGGCGGCCTTCAGCGCCTCGCGCTGCCCAGGGGTGGTGGATACGGAAACGTGCGTGTGGATGACTGGCATTGCTGCTCCTTGCAATCGTTGAAATATATTGTTCTTCGTTACCCAAGTTTAGGTGGTCTGCGCGCGAGTGTTAAATATCCCGTGTGAGAAAACTGATTGAACAGCTTATGAAATTCGGCATTGTGGGTGTGATCGCTTCATCATCGACTGGGGTATTCTAAACATTCTCGTCGGCGCCTTCCACATGCACAACGTGCTCGCCGCCACCATCTCGTTTATCATCTCGTTGATCTTCAACTATGTCGCCAGCATGAAGATGGTGTTCAAGCATCGTGAGGACATGGCGCGTTGGATGGAGATCGTCATCTTCGTGGTCGGCGCGGTGATCGGCCTGTTTATGAACGACGCCATCATCTGGATCTCCACGTACGGCATGAACCACGATGCCTACGTGTCGCAGAGCACCGAATACCTGATCCGCACCAACGTGGGCAAGCTCATCGCCACCGCCGTGGTGATGGTGTGGAACTTCCTGACCCGCAAGTGGCTGCTGGACGATACGCACACCAATGCGATGAACCGCTTGAAGAAGCAGGAGAACCGCCTGACTCCCGAAGAGCTGGAGGCCAAGTGGGAGAACAGCTTCTCGCACAAGCTCGGCGTGTGGTCGCTGGAACATACGCCCAAGGGCTGGCCGAAGTAACTCCCAAATAACGGGGTAACGAAAAGCGCGTCCGAATCCATTGCGATTCGGACGCGCTTTTCGTTATGCGGATTGTCTGCCGTGCCTGCCGGTTACCCGTCGGCATCCGGCACATGCTCCGTCACACGCTCACGCTGGTGAGCATCGGCTGCTCCGTGGATTCCTTGATCTGCTTGAAGCCGAACAGGGCGATCACCAGCGAAGCCAATGCCAAAGTCGTCACCACGATGAAGCCGCCATGCGAGCCCATGCGGTCGATGAACTGTCCCGCGATCGCGGAGCCCACCGAACCGCCGATCGAATTCATCGCGCCCATCCAGGCCATGCCTTCCGTGAAGCGCGTGGGCGGAACCAGGTGCAGCATCAGCTGGTTGCCGTTCACCCACGTCGGAGCCTGGCAGACGCCGATGCACAGGTAGATGATCATGATCACCCATAGATGCTTAGCGAACATGAATGAGCCGATGCCCAGATTCACCACCGCAAGGCAGAAGTAGAAACGTTTCCACAGCGGAATCTTCCAATTCTTCGCGCCGTACACAAGTGCGCCGATCAGAGAGCTGAGCGAGAAACAGGCGAATACGAAACCGGTGTACTGCTTCATATGCGCTTCCGTGGCGAATGCAACAATCGAAATGCTGGCAGCTGACTGGAATGCCCCCAGGCCGAACCACGTCACACACACGGCGATCAGCCTGGCCCCCAAATCGATTCCTTGCGGCCTGCCGCAATATCCGTGGCGGCCTTCTGCATCGCGGCCTTCACCTCAGCGGCCGTCTTGCCTTCCGCACGCGCCTTGTTGCGCGCGTACTCCACCGCGGCCTCGGCCTGCAGCGCCTTGGACCGGGCGGCCTCGCGCTCGCGGTACTCCTTGCGGGTCATGCCCGCCTCGCGGGCCAGCTGGGTCTGCGACTTCGGCTCGGTCGTAAGCTCCGTCAGGAACATCAGCGCGCCGATCACCACGCACATGCCGGTGAACGAGAACGCCAGCAGTCCGGAGATCACGGCCAATGTGGACGCCAGCGGATTGCCGATAACCCACATGCACTCGTCGAATACGCCGGACAGCGACAGCGCACGGTTCGTCTTCTCCGCATCGCCCTTGAGCAGCGTCGTCCAACGTTGACGGCTCATCGCGCCCCACGGCGGAATCGCGGCCATGAACGGCACTATGCAGAACAGGATCCACGACGGCACGCGTGCGGTGATGCAGGAGACCAGCGCGATCGCCGCCACCATCCACACGATGATTGTGGGAATCGACACCTGCCGTTGACCGAATTTGTCGACCAGCTTGCCGAGCACCGGGCTCGCCACGGCCAGCGCGATCGCCTGCACGGCCGTCAGCGCGCCCGCCAGCGAATAGTTGCCGTAGTAATGCTGCACGGAAATCGTGATCGTCATGCCGACCATTGGGAACGGCATGCAGGCGATTACCGATCCGACGGAGAATCGCGCGGTGTGCGGTATGCGAAGCAGCTCCGCATACCCTCCGAAAAGACGTTGGCCGATGTCTTTGACGCCGACGAGGACATTGTTGGTCATGCTTGCCGCTCCTTTCCGCTCACGGTTTCGCTCGTGACGTCCGCAGCTTTGCGTCGCGTGCGGACTGATGGTGGTGGTTCCCCTGAATTATTGGTTAACCGCTTCCGATACCAGCTCGCTGCCCCAGTCGTCCGAACACGTCAATCGATTGACATGTTTGACATGCCGCACACGGGGAGAAAGGTGGGATGGTGCGTGTTGTTTGTGTGTCTTTGTTGACCAAGGCAACTTATGCGCAGGTACCGTCGTGACACGCGGTACATTAGGGCAGGAACCAATATTCGAATCGACGAATTTTTTCACAGGGCCGGCGACCGGCGAAACGTGCTGAGCCAGCACGTGGCCGGCAGGTCCGAAACGCAAGAAAGGCGGCCAATATGCCGGCGACAACCATCCATTTCGTGCGCCACGGCAAAGTGGAGAACCCCGGGCACCTGCTGTACGAGCGGCTGCCCGGTTTCCACCTGTCCGACGTGGGCGTGCGCATGGCGCAGGCCACCGCGCATTACATCGCGGTCAGCCCGCAGCTGAACACCGTATCCGCCGTCTACTCGTCGCCGCTGGAACGCACGCGCGAAACGGCGGGGGAGATCCTCGAATCGCTGAATTCGGTACGTGGACTGCGCGGCGAGGAACCGCTGGAGCTGCAGACGGACGAACGCCTCATCGAAGCGCGCAACGAATTTCGCGGCAAGCGTATCGGCTTCGGCGAAGGCGCGCTGTGGAAGAACGGCAACTGGAAGCTGGTACGCAACCTGTGGAAGCCGAGCTGGGGCGAAAGCTACCAGTCGATCGCGCATCGCATGCAGGACTTCGCCCTGGAGAAAGTGGCGGAATATCCCGGCAAACAGATCGTGGTGGTCAGCCACGAATCGCCGATTTGGAGCTACCGGCACATGCTGGAAACGGGGCACCCCGAACACAACATGCTGTTGCGCCACACCGCGCTCGCTTCTATCACCTCCATCACTTACGATTGCAATACCGGGAAAATAATGTCCATTACGTACGCCGATCCGGCGGCGGACGTCGAATAATGTGAACCAAAACATGCGGTGGCTCAATCGCGGTCGGGGATGACTGCGGTTCGGGCCGGCCGCACGATATACAAGGAGAAGTATGTCTTTTGTATACGACCAGAAGGTCGTCGACTCGATGTACGGCTCGCACGTGGTCTCCATGGCAGTTGACTACGGTGTCGATCTGGTCAAGATGTGGCCGTTGCAAACGAACCAGGAACTGGAAAACGATGTCAAATATGCGGAGAACCTGCAGGTGATGTTCTCCGGCATGATGACGCAGGTGCTGCTGAAACGCTCCGAAGAAGTCGACCAGTCGGTTGCGGAAGCCGTATACGAAGGCATGGATGTGCTTCCCGGCGTCGATCCGGAAATCATCCGCACGCTGATGGATGCCAACCGCGCCTATGACGTGATGGCCTCCTACCACGGGGTCGACGGCATCGAACTGTTCATGGAAACCGCCAGAATACTCGGCATCGACGTGGAGACCCGAATCGAAAAGGAAATCCAAGACCTCATG
>ENA-OQDF01001002-OQDF01001002.1-human-gut-metagenome-genome-assembly--contig:-NODE-1002-length-11727-cov-10.233190_pt1 | contig 11727 bp, 10 predicted proteins | sample MGYA00242769_ERZ504597 | MGnify/ENA primary metagenome ERZ504597 (study PRJEB26092, sample SAMD00036305) | human gut metagenome | host: Homo sapiens | study: EMG produced TPA metagenomics assembly of...
TCTCTGATCGGCTTTTTCATGGGACTTCCACCGGTGCCGGTGTCATTATCTCTCAGTATTATGGCGCAAAGGCGGATGAAAAGGTCAGCCGCACCGTCAGCACGACACTGGTGATGACATTTTTCTCTCTATTGTCTTTACTATTCTCGGCATCTTCATTACACCGTACATGCTCCGCATGATGAGTACGCCGAACGACGTCATCCGCGAGTCAGCAACGTATCTTAAAATTTACTTTGGCGGTGTTGCCGGTCTGATGTTCTACAACATGGGCTCCGGCGTTCTCCGCGCTGTCGGCGATTCCCGCCATCCGCTGTATTTCCTGATTTTTTCCGCTGTTATCAATACCGTGCTCGATCTTTTGTTTGTCGTTTCCTTCGGCATGGGAATCGAGGGTGTGGCGCTTGCAACCGTTATTGCACAGTGCCTTTCGGCGGTTCTGACGCTGTATGTGCTGACCACAACAGACGGCCCATACCGCATCTGTTGGAAAAAGCTCTGCATGGACTGGTCTTTGCTGTACCGCATCGTCTGCGTCGGACTGCCGGCAGCGATCCAGCAGATGGTGACTTCCGTCTCCAACGTTTTCGTACAGTCCTACATCAATGTATTCGGCTCGGATGTTATGGCGGGCTGGAGTGCCTGTATGAAAATCGACCAGTTTATGATGCTGCCGATGATGAGCGTTGGTCTTGCTTCTACCACCTTTACCGGACAGAATGTCGGCGCCAGCTACATTGACCGTGCAAAGAAGGGCGCCACAACCGCATTCCTGCTTGCCGAGCTTGTAACCATTGTGATGATGATTCCTCTTCTGATTTTTGCTCCGCAAATGGTTTATCTGTTCAACCAGGAAGCGGCTGTGATTCGTTATGGAACCCTGTTCCTGTATCTGCTCTCCCCGTTCTACATTCTCTGCTGCGTCAACCAGGTTTACTCCAACGTCCTGCGCGGCGCAGGAGACACCAGAACACCGATGATCGTGATGCTCGGAAGCTTCGTCGTATTCCGCCAGATTTATCTGTTTGTGATGTCTCATATGTTCGATTCCATCGTTCCGATTGCACTTGGTTATCCGGCGGGATGGCTGGTATGCAGTGTTCTGATTTATGCCTGCTATCGGAAATTCCGGTGGAATAAAGGGATGCAGAAAAATTGAAGGATCTCTTTCCTGACATAAGCAAAAATGGAAGTATCCTCCATATTGGATACCTCCATTTTTCGCATTATTTTTCAGGAGTATTATTGCGTGCTCTCTAATCAGAATAACTCCGTAATCGCCGCGATCTTCTCGCAGTTTTCCGGCAGCGGGCCGTTTATTTTCGGTGACTGGCGTGTCGCCACGTAACGGCTTGCAATTCCGGCAGAGGCTGCACCGTGACAGTCAGCGATGTCGTCATTTCCTGTCATCAGGCATTCTGCCGGATCGAGGTGATACTGCTTCAGCAGCATCTCATAAAACGCCGGATCCGGCTTTTTCACACCGGCATCCGATGAGAGCAGGATTCCGTCGAAGTATTTTATCAGGCCGAGCAGAGAAATTTCCGGCGCGGTGAAAAGCGCCTGCGCATTGGACAGCAGAAAAACCTTCTTTCCTGCGTCTTTTAAACGCTGCAGCATTTCCGGCACGCCCGGGAACAGTTTCAGTTCTTCTATTGAAATCGCACGGAACATTTTCGCCAGATCCGCAATTTCTTCTTCCGTTACCGAAACAGCTTGATCCTCAAACAGCTGCCGGAACACATCGGCAATGTCGATTTCCGGTACATGGCTGCCGCAGCATTCCATTCTAAGTGCAGCCTCCTGCTCTTTGATTTTTGTCTCATACGCCATCCGGAGTTCTTTCGGCTCATAGGCGGCGCCTTTCATCCCAAAGAACAGGCTCATTTTTTTCCAGAGATACGCTTTCTTTTCATTCGTATGTATATCTACCAGGGTTCCATATAAATCAAAGATATAATTCTGATACATCCTTCATCATCCTTCTGTACGGAAGATTTTCCACACGACACGTATTCTACCAGACTTTTCTCCACAATTCCATGTCTTTTTTCCAGACTTCCTATCTTTTTTCTCTACCCGGCTGTCCATCAGACCAGATCGTTGAAACCTGTTTTGTCTTGCTCTCTGTAAGAAAGAATCCTGCCCGGAGGGCTTTTTACTTTATCGGAAAATTCAACGAAGTTTCCGGTAACGTAAAAAATTCCCCCGTACAGATTTTGTCCGCAACAGGGGAATTCATTACATCTCACAGTCTCCTGCGAATTGTAATCTTTGATTTACTTTCTCGCATCCAGCATTTCTTTCACCAGACGAATATACTCCGGTGTCGTTCCGCAGCAGCCGCCGACAATGCCTGCACCCGCGTCTACCAGAATGTTCATATATTTTGCGAACGTCGGCGCATCCATGCTGTAGATTGCCTCTCCGGTCGGCGTGATTTTCGGCAGTCCGGCATTCGGTTTTACGATAACCGGTACTCTTGCCACTTTTTCATGGAATTTACGACTGCCTCAAGCTGATCCGGTCCGACCGAGCAGTTCAGTCCTACGGCGGATGCTCCCATTTCCTGCAGTGTCTCAACTGCTTCCACAGCGTTTCCGCCGAACAGGGCAGAACCGTCTGCTTCCAGCGTCAGAGAACACATAATCGGCAGATCGCAGACAGAAAGTGCAGCATCCATAAAGACACACGTTTCGTCTACGCTCAGCATCGTCTCCGCTATCAGAAGATCCACGCCTGCATTTGCTACCGCTGTTACCTGCTCTGTGTAGGATTCCAGCAGCTCTTCATAAGAGAGATCGCCTTTTGGCTGTAGCATTTTTCCCGGCGTAGAAAAATCTCCCGCAATCAGCGCACCTGTTCCGGCAAGCGCTTTTTTCGAGATATCCACCAGGCGTGCATTCAGCTCCTCCACCTCGTTTTCTCTTCCATAATCCGCTAATTTCAATCTGTTTGCACCAAAGGTCGGCGCATAGACAATCTGGCTTCCCGCCTCCACGTAAGCCTTCTGTAAATTTGCCAGAATATCAGGATGCTCCAGAACCCAAAGTTCTGTACTGACTCCTTTTGGCATTCCCGCTTTTGTCAGATTTGATCCGGTTGCGCCATCCAATAAAATGACACCTGCTCCGGCAAGCTGTTCAAATTCTTCTCTTGTCATTTTCTTTTCTCCATTCTGCCCGAGTTCCCTGCAGCACATGTCCGCGTATACTGACAAATCCCGGCTGTTTTTTCTGAACCTGCCGCGCTTTTCGCGTCAAATTCATGTTCAGTATAGCATTGTATTGTTTTCCCGACAAGTAGAAAAGAGGTATCCGTTTTGGATACCCCTTCGTCTGTTTCTGTTCACGGATGTTCAGCAAACCCCGACATTCTCAATCATGATGCGCGTCTGAATGATGTGTCTCCGAATGATGCGTCTCCGAATGATGTGTCCTGCCCGAGCTGTTCCCCCCACCGGACGGGATATTCTTCGGTGACCCCGGAGACAAATTTGTTCCCTGGTTCACACGGGTTGCTTTCTGTCCATTTTCCACCTGCGAGGATGCCGATACCGTTGAAACACCCGAATCGGAACTGTTTTCCGTTGCAGCATTTTTTCCACACGCAACGAAAGCCAATACTGCTGTACCGACAAGTACGGAAATTACTGCCTTCTTCATTTCTCCACCTTCTTTCCTGGTACATCGTTTTCGCCTGAACATTAGAGCGTGTCTGAAAAATTATTTCCGCAATTTGCGAGATACACTCTGGTTGTAATTTCATTTTAAATGAACTTCTTACTATTGTCAATTTACTCTACAAATTCCCTATTATTTTCTTTTTTTTGTTCAAAAATATTTTCAGACACAAACAGCAGCCGGACCCCTCTCCCGGATCCGGCTGCCGTTTGTCCTGTATCGTATGCTTTTATTCTGCAGTGCTTGAAGACGTCGAATCAGTGCCTGTGCTGCTTGTCGATGTCGTTTCGGTACTGCCTGATGTCGTGCTGTTAGACGTTGTACTATCCGTTGCTGTACTGTCCGTTGTTGTGCTGTCGGTTGTGGTTCCATCTGTGGAATCTGTAGAAGCGCTGTCAACTGTCATCGTATACAGATCTGCGTCCGTTACTTCAAGCTTTTTCCAGTTGGATGCGACCTTGATATCGCTCTCCTTTACCCATCCATCCAATGTATCGTTGTACTTATCCGATTTGCGGTTGGAAATGATAGTCTGTCTTCTGGACTCGGTTTTGTCCTCGTCGAATGCTTTATCTACACGGATCACATAATATGCATCGTCGCCTTCGATGACACCGTCATAATACTCGCCATCCTTCAGCTTTGCTGCTTCTTCCGCTACTTTATCTCCAAGAGAACAGGTATCGTCATCGTCTTTCTCCGATCCGGTTCCAAAGGATGTCTCGGAAGAGGTCAGATAAGAAACCTCAGAGGAGGAATCGCTGGCGGAACTGCTCGATGTGCTCGCGCTTGAAGCGTCGGATGCGCTTGTGTCGGAAGCATCGGAAGAAGAGCTGCTCTCATCGGAGCTGTCGGCAGAATCGGTGGAATCTGCGGTATTCTCCGCATTTAACTGATCGTTCAGCTCCTTGCGCAGATCGGTAAACGATGCGGTTGCCGGATCCTCAGACTCTTTTAAGAGATCCAGGAATCTCTGTGCGATTTCTTTCTTTGCCGCTTTTTCCTCGTCCGTCAAATCAATCGTTTTTCCATCGTCATCCTTCTCGGTCCCTGCTGTGGATACCGTGATGTAGCTGATGGAGGTCTGCTTTGCCTCTTCATCGGATACCTCGGTATCTACATCTGCGATGATCGGATCATAAATTTTGGTCTGAATAACATACAGCTCCAGTGCATCCTGGATGTCCTCAACGGTTGCGTGCAGCTTTTTCATCACATCGTCACCGTTCTTATCTGCGAATGCCTGTGCAGCCTCTTTCGCCTGCTGTTTTTCCTCGTCTGTCAGGGAAATTCCGTATTCCTCTGCGTGCTGCCGCATCAGAAGCTCTTTTTCAATCGTATCAAGAGACTGCTCCTTGAACGTTTCCCCGGTAGTCTTTCCATCGTCGCCTTCCTTGTCGTACATCTCAGACGGCATCTGCATTCCGTACATAGAGTACATCTTGGAATAATAATTGTACATGGTTGCCTGCTGATATCTCAGCATGAAATTTGCCTGTCCGAGTGTAATCGACTCGTCATTTACAGTAACTGCCGTTTTTGTTCCGTCCACATTGTCGGAACCGCAGCCAGTCAGTCCCATCGCTGCCATCGAAGCACTCAGCATAACGCAGACTGCTTTTGCTTTTAAATTTTTCATTACTTCCTCCTCATGCAGGGCGAAATGTATGCTCAAAAAGAGTTTTTCTTTTTACACGTTCGAATTTCCGGTCCTGCATCGATTTTTATAAACGCTTTTCCTATTATACCCTTTTTGTTGATACAGGGCAACTTTTTTCTTCCCTGTTCACGCCTTTTTCACACGATTTTGTGGTTATGCGAGTATTTCACTCCTGTGTGATCTGCAGCAGATCTTCACCAGTGCATGGCTCTTCTCCAGCAGATCGATCTTTTCCTTTGAATTTCTCCGCCGCGGCGTGTAGACAAACGCCAGCGACTCCATCTGGAATTTCAGTTCGTCTCGGTATTTCTGCAGCAGCTCCGGAATCCGCGCCACATCGATTTTTGCATGCTGCTGTAAGGTGACTCGTACCGAATCGCCCATCTGTTTCAGCTCCGTCACATACGCACAGTGCGCCAGCGCTTTCAGTTCTGCAACAGCCAGAAGATTCTGTACATTTTTCGGCGGTTCCCCGAAGCGGTCGGTCAGCTCCTCCGTCATGTCCTCATACTCTTCCTTATTTTCAATCGCCGCAATTCGCTTATAGGTGTCAAGCTTCAGAGACTCGTTGCTGATGTAGCTGTCCGGAATATAGGCACTGACATTCAGATCAATCGTTGTCTCGAACGCTTCTGCCGGTGCGATGCCCTTCGCCTCCTGGACAGCCTCTGCGAGCATTTTACAATAGAGATCGTATCCAACCGATTCCATATGGCCCGACTGCTCTGCGCCCAGCAGATTTCCGGCACCGCGGATCTCAAGGTCACGCATCGCAATTTTAAAGCCGCTTCCCATCTCCGTAAATTCACGGATCGCATGGAGACGTTTCTCCGCTACTTCTTTTAGCATCTTGTTTCTGCGGTACATCAGAAACGCATACGACGTCCGGTTCGACCTACCGACACGGCCACGGAGCTGATAGAGCTGTGACAGTCCCATCTGGTCGGAATCGTGGATAATCATCGTGTTGACATTCGAAATATCGAGTCCTGTCTCAATGATCGTTGTTGACACGAGCACATCGATCTCTCCGTTGATAAAGCCGTACATGATCTTTTCCAGCTCGCGCTCCTTCATCTGCCCGTGCGCAAAGCCCACATTTGCATCCGGCACGAGCTTCTGGATCGTGTTCGCCATATCCGCAATCGACTGGACACGGTTATAGACATAGTAAACCTGCCCGCCCCGCGCAAGTTCACGGTTAATCGCCTCGCGGACCATTTCTTCATTGTATTCACAGACAAAGGTCTGGATCGGCTGGCGATCCTGCGGTGCTTCCTCGAGCACACTCATATCCCGGATGCCAATCAGGCTCATATGCATGGTACGCGGAATCGGTGTCGCCGTCAGTGTCAGAACATCCACATTTTTTTGCAGCTGTTTGATTTTTTCTTTATGCGTCACGCCGAACCGCTGCTCCTCATCGACAATCAGAAGGCCAAGATCTTTGAACTTCACATCCTTTGAAAGAACGCGGTGTGTTCCAATGACAATATCCACGAGTCCTTTTTTCAGATCCTCCAGCGTTTTTTTCTGCTCTGCCGGCGTGCGGAACCGGCACAGAAGATCAACGCGCACCGGAAAGTCCTTCATGCGCTCAACGAACGTATTGTAATGCTGCTGTGCCAGAATAGTGGTCGGAACGAGGTAGACGACCTGTTTGCTCTCCTGTACTGCCTTGAACGCTGCACGGATTGCAACCTCGGTTTTGCCGTATCCGACATCGCCGCAGATCAGGCGGTCCATGATCTTTTTGCTCTCCATGTCCGCCTTTGTCGCCTCGATCGCCGCAAGCTGATCGTCCGTCTCCTCAAACGGAAACAGTTCCTCAAATTCCTTCTGCCAGATCGTATCCTTTCCGACTGATAGCCGGATGACGCCTGCCGCTCGGCATACAGCTTCACGAGATCCTGTGCGATATTTTTTACCGCATGGCGAACCCGTGTTTTCGTCTTATTCCATTCCTGACCGCCGATTTTATTCAGCTTCGGCACCTTTGCAGCTTCGCCGGACGCATACTTCTGCAGCGTATCGAGCTGGGTGGCCAGCACATAGAGGTTCGATCCGCCCGCATACTCGATTTTCATATAATCACGCGTTACGCGGTCCATCTCAATTTTCTCGATGCCGCGGTAAATACCAAGACCGTGGCTCTCGTGCACGACATAGTCACCGATCGAAAGATCCGCAAAATTCTGGATTTTCTGACCGGAATACTCCGATTTCTTCCGGTTTTTCTTCTTCTCTTTTCCAAAATATCCGTCTCTGTAATCAGCACAAATTTCTGCATCGGATATTCAAAGCCTCTGCGGGCCGCGCCGTGGATCAGCATGACCTCGCCCGGTTTCAGAACACGCTTCTCATTCTCGCTGTAGAAGGCCGGAATCTCCTCATTCTGCAGGTCCTCCGCCAGATGCTGCGCCCTCGTCCGCGACGGACTCGCCAGTACAATACGGTAACCCGCTTTTTTCCAGGATTTCAGATCTTTTACCAGAAGCGGGAACTGATTGTTATACGAATTAACCGATTTCACCGTCACACTGAACTCGTCACGGATATTCCACTCGCCCTTCTGCGGCTCCATCAGCGACACGGCAACACAGCCGCAGCGGTTCAGTTTTGCCACAAGCTCCGCCGTACTGCACATCAGCTTCGCCTGTCCCGGCAGGAGGTATCCCTTTTCGAGACGGTGGCTCACGCTCTCCTGAAATTCTGCTTCCAGCGCATCGGCACACTCGATGATGCGGTTCGGCTCATCTAGGAAAATGCGGCTGTTCTCCGGCAGATACTCAAGAAACGAGACGGTCTCCGGATAAAAATAATGAAGATACTGCTCCGCTCCCTGCAGAATTTCGCCCTCGCCGATCTGATCGCAGATTTCCTCTGCCGCATGGCGGATACGCGCCGCTTCCTCCGTCATCATCTTGTCGCGGAACTTTGTGCTCTGCGCTTTTGCCTCTTTTTAATCGCTTTCACACCGCGCGCAATCGTATTCTCTGTTAAAATCAGCTCCGATGCCGGATAGATTGTGATTTCCTCGAGGTTTTCAATCGACCGCTGGCTCTCCGCATCGAAGCTTCGGATGGAATCTATCTCATCGCCCCAGAGCTCAATCCGGATCGGGTTCTGTTCCGTCAGCGGATAAATATCGAGAATGCCGCCGCGGACGGAAAACTGGCCGGTCGACTCCACCTGAAAGGTACTCTCATAGCCGAGCCGCACCAGCTCTTTTCTTATTTTATCCAGATCGAATTCGCTGTCATTGCGCAGATGGATGCAATGTTTTTCGAACACGCCAAGAGGCAGAAGAAAGTCCATACATCCCCCTACACTGGTGATGATGGTAACTTCCTTCCGCTCAAGAAGTGCCTGGATCACCTGAAGCCGCTGACGGATCAGCAGATTTCCGTGAATGTCTGCCTGATAGAAAATCAGGTCCTTCGCCGGATAATACAGCGTCTCCGCATCGTACAGCCGGTAATCCTCATATAATTCTTTTGCTTTTAATTCATTTTCCGCGATCAGAAGCCGCACCGGGGCATCCTCGGAGAGGCCTGCGATCATGTGGGCTTTCTGGCTTTCCAGACAGCCCGAGATCACCGTCACACCTGCGATTCCTTTTTTCAGATCACGGAACAGCTCGTCAAAACGGGCAATTTCTTTGATCGGTTCTAATAACGCTTTCATTTTCCTTACTCTGCCGGGTTTGCAGATTTGCGGTTATACTCATTCATAGCTGCGTCCACATCCCCGTTCAGCATCTGCTCGATCGCTTTTGCCGCATGCTCGATCGCCAGATTTACAAGGGACGTTCGTCTTTCGTAAACGGACTTAACACGTAGTCCGCCAGATCCCAGTTTTTCGGTTTCTCACCGACACCGACTTTCACACGCATAAAACGGTCGGTACCGAGATTGGCGATGATGTTTTTGATGCCATTGTGGCCGCCCGCGCTTCCTTTTTTGCGGATACGGATCTGTCCCGGCGCCAGGCTGATATCATCGTAAACCACGATCAGCTCGCTCTCCGGATTCACTTTGTAATAGTTCACCAGCTCCCGCACGGACTCACCGCTCAGGTTCATATATGTCATCGGCTTTGCGACAATGACTTTCTGGCCTGCGATCATGCCCTTTCCGAACAGCGCCTTGTGGCCTGCACCGGAAGACGGGATCTGATATTCGTCGATCAGGTAATCGATGGTGTCGAATCCGACGTTGTGCTTCGTGCCTCATACTGGCGCGTCGGATTTCCCAAACCTACTATAATAAACATACTTCCTCCTGCAATGCAGACAACAGAGAGCAGAAAAAACTTTCCCTGCCCTCTGTTGTCTGATGTATGATTGTTCTTTTTCTTTAGTTAAAATATACCAGTTCGCTCTCCGGCTTTTTGGCCGGTTTGATTTCTTTTGCATACAGAACCGGGCCTTCGCGTCGTAAACCTTCATATAGCCCCATTTTACCGTTGCAGTCACGTCAACCCAGGAACCCATTACGAGAGATTTGGCGCTTGCGCATTTGCAGACATAGCCGATAAAAGAAGTATCATCTGCACAGCAGGTCATTGCCATACGGCCCGGAACAAAGAAATCGGCTCCGACATCCTTGCTCTTTAATACCATACCGCGGAAATGAACAGTCTTGCCCTCGTAACGCTCCGGGTTGTCGCCCATATCGACATACCAGATCCCGTAATCGGCGTCATCAATCTCGATCACATCGGCATCGGTATCAAACGGCATCTGATCCTCAAAAATGTTGTCAATTTCGCCTTCTTCATTCTCAAACAGAACGTCGCATGCCTGATTGACTACTTTGATGCTGCGGCGGAATGCCGGAAGCGGATCTTCCGGACGACAGCGGTTGAACATAACCATATCCGCATTTTTTGCCATCTCCATGAAGACGGATTTCATATTCTGCATATAAATCTGGAAGCAGCTTGCGTCGACGGTCACGATCTCCTGTACGATGCCCCAACCGCGCGGCAGTTCCATTTCTTCGAGTTTTTTTACGCTCCAGAGCGGGTTGTATTCGAGAATGATTCGCTCCGGGCGGTATTTGCGGTTCAGTTTTTTCAGGTAATCCAGGGTAAACTGCTCTGGTCCTTCTACGATTTCCAGGACGGTGTTGTGTTTGAGCAGTTCTTTTTCGTCGTACTCTACTTCACCTTCTTCGGTTGTGATCAGAAGGGTCGGTCCGTCGATCTGGAAATAGTCCTGTGCTACGGTAAAATTGATAAAAGAGGTTTTTCCACTCTCCAGAAATCCTGTTATGAGATAAATCGGAATTTCTACTTCGTCTTCTTCGTACATTTTGTACCTCCGTTGTCTTTGACGTACTCCCGGAATCTTTCTGCACTTGCTTTTGCGGCTGAGATTCGACGTGCCTTTTGCTTTGTCTCTAAATCAAGAAAAAAGCTGCCACATCGGATTTTGTTTCTGATGCGGGCAGCTTCACTACAGTTCACAGGTACCCTGCGGACCGTAATTTTCGCAGCTACTTTGTATTTTTACAGTCCGAACAGCTCTGCCAGCTTATCTTCTGCTAATTTGGAACCGATGACACAGATTCTTCCGGTGAATTCCGGTGCTCCGTCACGTACTTCGTACTCTTCCGGAACCATATCGAAATAGATCCACTGTCCGTCGGCGCCTGCTACCATACCTTTGGCCCGAAGAACCATACCATAAGCGGTATCCTCGGAAAGTTTCTTTAAGATGCCTTCGATCTGCTCTTTGGTAAAGGTCTTCACAGTCTCCTGACCCCAGCTTGTGAAACTTCGTCTGCGTGATGATGGTGATGATGATCATGACCGCATCCGCACTCGTCATCGTGGTGATGATGATGCTCATGGTCGTGATCATGGCCGCAACAGCACTCGTCATCATGGTCGTGGTGATGATGCTCATGCTCCTCGTCGTGATCGTGGCCGCAGCAGCACTCGCCGTCATGGTCGTGGTGATGATGTTCATGTTCGTCCTCATCATGATCGTGATGATGGTGCTCATGCTCCTCATCGTGGTCATGGCCGCAGCAGCACTCGTCGTGGTCATGATGATGGTGATGATGCTCTTCCTCTTCTACCTGCGCAAGGTTGATGATGGCACCTTCCATCGTATCGAGTACTTCTTACCACCCAGTACTTCAACCGGTGTGGTAATAATGTGTGCTTCCGGATTCAGTTCGCGGAGCATTTTTACAGCTGCCTCTACTTTTTCCGTATCGCTTTATCGGTACGGCTCAGGATGATGGTTCCTGCGCTCTTTACCTGATTCTCGAAGAATTCGCCGAAGTTTCTGAGATACATTTTGCATTTCATAACGTCGACTACGGTTGTTGCGGAATTCAGCTACGCCTGCTTCTTTTTCTACGCCGTCAA
>ENA-OQDF01001003-OQDF01001003.1-human-gut-metagenome-genome-assembly--contig:-NODE-1003-length-11714-cov-2.059808_pt1 | contig 11714 bp, 16 predicted proteins | sample MGYA00242769_ERZ504597 | MGnify/ENA primary metagenome ERZ504597 (study PRJEB26092, sample SAMD00036305) | human gut metagenome | host: Homo sapiens | study: EMG produced TPA metagenomics assembly of...
CGGAGTCCCCGTTTGACTTCGTACTTCGTATACAGCTCTTTGTCTATCGCATTGTTCTTCTCGCAAGTTCTGCAAAATGGCTGATTTCCGGTGTTACCTCAAATAGTGTCTGCCCTTCTTTTCTGTCCATCGTCATCATCCTTTTCTTATATGGAGATAATAAATCACTCAATCTTGCAAATTCTTCCAGTGTCAGTGTCTCACCTCTCACACTTGCACCCTTTCCAAGTGCATCAATCGCTGCTTCCACTTCTTCTTTTGTAAAATCTAATGTCGCCGCATTCTTCAGACCGTTCGCCAGTGTCTTCCTTCTCTGGTTGAAAGATGCACGGATAATGTTGAACATCAGCTTCTCATCCTGCACCTGTACCGGTTTCTCCTGATGACAGGTCAGACGTATAACCGCTGATCCCACCTTCGGTCTCGGCATGAAACAGTTCGGCGGAACATTTGCCACAATATACGGGTCGGCATAATACTGTACTGCTAATGACAGTGCGCCATAGTCCTTATTACCCGGTCCGGTCTGCATACGGTCCGCAACTTCTTTCTGCACCATGACAGTGATACTCTCTACCGGAACCTCATTTTCAAAAAGTCCCATGATGATCGGCGTCGTAATATAATATGGCAGGTTCGCCACCACTTTGACCGGCTTTCCGTTGTTCTCTTCGTCTGCAAGCTTCTTAAGATCCAGCTTCAATACATCTTCATTGATGACACGTACATTGTCATATCCGCTTAATGTATCCTCCAGAATCGGGATCAGATTCTTATCGATCTCAACTGCGATCACCTTTCCTGCCGCCTGTGCCAGATATTGCGTCATCGTACCGATTCCCGGTCCGATCTCCAGTACCATATCATCCTCCGTGATATTCGCCGACTGTATGATCTTATCTAATACATGTGTATCGATCAGGAAATTCTGACCGAATTTTTTCTGAAATGAAAAATTATATTTCTGCAGAACCTCGATGGTATTCTGCGGATTTCCTAACGTTGGTTCCTTCATAGACCCTCCCGTATCTGTTATATGGTTTCTCGATTATTCCTCATTATACAATAATTTGGCCGGGATTGACAGCGATAAAAAATGAAATATGTATAAAGAAAATATAAACGGGGATGGAAGATTCTCATATGCCCGGTAAGCTTGCTATGGCTGCTAATGCAAATCCACAAGCGAAGATTGCTCCATTTCCAAATCCTCTTACGAGCGTTCCGACGATGGCAAATGTTCCGCTGTGAGGGTTAATTGCTACGATCAGAAATCCGACCAGCATCAGAATCGAACTGAGGATTAGCGTTTTCTGATGTCCTATTTTCTTAACAATCGCAGGTACGAAACAGTTTCCAATAATAACCGGAAGTGTCAGTGCAATGGAAAGTGGTGTCATCATATCCATATCTTTTAAGATATTTCCACAATAATATACGGTCATAGATCCGTTACCTGACGCAATGCTAAGTGCCAAGATAAACAATGCTGCTACAAAGTAAAAATATTTATTCTTCAAGATAGCCGGCGCACTGATTAAAATCCACGGTCTTGCTTTTCCCCATTTTTCGGGCTTTTCTGGCTGTTTCATATGCGGAACAGATTATCGAGAATTTTTATCATGTACGGTCTGTATATTTCACTACCTTCCAATAATAGGCGCAGACATTTAAAACAACCGGCTCTTTTCCTCGGAAATCTCTTTATCTGTTGCTCCTGTATATTGTTTAATTTTATAATCGGGAATGTGATCCTGCAGCATTTCACGAATAATATTGCGTTTTTCCTGTTCTCTTCCTTCTGCAATTCCCTTTTCTCTTCCCTCTGCAATTCCAGCCTCGAGTCCAAGTCTTTTTGCTGTCTTCATCATAATGTCATGATCTCTGATTGCTTTCTGCCTTGCTTCGTATTCCAGCCGTTTCTTCTCATCCGCACTCAGTCTGTCTAATACATCATATGCCTCTTCAAAAGTAGAATTATTCTCTGCCATCTTCTTGAAATCCTCCCTGCATTTTCCGCCCAGAAAGCGCATCCATTGTAACAGATCTGTCTCATTTTTCTGCTCAGGCGGAAGCTTGGACAGTTCCAGTATGTGCATCTCTAACAGATCTGTATACTCTTTCCCTGTCTCTGTGTCACACAATGCAATCCGACGATAGCACTTTTCATCATCCTGAAAATAAGTATGATCCAGAATGCTTACCTGAATGCACTTCTGCAGCCTGTCATAACTGTCGCCTTCTCTGATCTGATCCACATACATTTTTCCAAGATAATACGCCGACCGGTTCGCCCAGTAGTCGTAGTAGACGACTTGCATCTCAAAGTCTATCTGTACACCGTTTTTTAACTTCACCCGAACATCCAAAATTCCGTATTTATCATCCTCATACTGTTTTTGTAATATTGTAGGCATGAGGTCTGTTTTTTCTACGTCTTCCGGGTGAAGCTTTAGCAAAGCCGCTACGATTCCTTTCCGGATATTTTCATTTTGCATCAATTCTTTGAAACAAAAATCCACCGTCGGAAGCATAATAAAGTCATCTTCTGTTACATTTTTCTGGTTTCTTCTCATAGAATTCTCCCTTCTTTTGTAAGATAAGTATCGTTTGAAGTAAAGAATTCTCTGCCTAAGCATATTTTAACACAGGAGTATATCTTAGAAAAGCAGAAGTTTACCAAATGTTCTCCGCAAATACCTCAGATTCTTAGAGCTGCCTGAAACATTCTTTCAAACGATTTTCCTCTTTTTTGCTTTCATCGGATTATCTGCTCTGAATATAGAGCGAAAGAAATAATTACCGATTGGTTGATAGATACTTTTGCAGTCTGTCAGATTGACGACTGCGTAAGATTAAGTTAACATAAGTAGTTTTATATGACAATAGGAAATTCGAATTTCACGGAACGCCAAAAAGAGATGTCCATGCTGTCTGCGGTACGTCCCATCTCCCGGTGTCTGCCTGTATATTGATTCATTACTGCGGTGGATCTCCTGAGTGATTACCGGACGCTGGATGCTGGAATGCGTACGGAACTTTATACGGCTTAATAAACAAGGAAGATATCGTTGTTTTTCCGATATCTCCCCTGCTTTTGCTATAACCGGTACATCTCTCTTGCATTTTTTTCCGTCTGTTCGACTACTTCTTCATACGTAATGCCCTTTAATTCCGCAATCTTCTCTGCCACATAACGGATATAAGCAGAATTATTGCGTTTTCCACGGTTTGGTTCCGGCGCCATGTACGGGCAGTCCGTCTCGAGTACAATTGACGTCAGCGGAATATTTTCCACTACTTCTTTCAGCTTCTTCGCATTCTTGAACGTTACCACTCCGCCAACGCCGATATAGAATCCCATCTTGATATATTCCTGTGCCATCTCTTTAGAATACGAATAACAATGGATTACACCGCTTAGTCCTTTCACATGCTCCTTCATAATCTCCATGGTATCTGCCGCTGCCTCCCGGCTGTGGATCAGAACCGGAAGATCCAACTCTCTTGCCAGTTCCAGCTGCCGTATGAACCATTTTTTCTGCACTTCTCTCGCTCATTGTCCCAGTAATAATCCAGACCGATCTCGCCTACCGCAACCACTTCTCCTCTTTAAACAGCTCTTTCATCTGTGCAAAGTTCTCTTCATTCAGGCAGCCGACCTCATCCGGATGAATCCCGACTGCCGCATATACAAATGGATATTCCTTTGCAAGTGCAATAACCTTCCTGCAGGAATTATATGCTGCACTGACATTTACAATTGTGCCAACGCCCTGCTCTTCCATAGAATTCAGCAATTCTACTCTGTCCTCATTAAACTGCTCATCGTCATAATGTGCATGTGTATCAAATATCATATATCCCTCCGGGGACGGAGGATTTTCAAAAATAATGTCTTAAATCCTCCGTCCCAAATCAAAAATGTTCTGTCCCCAGTATCCCAATATTTATCCCATCTTTTCCACACGTTATCCCAAGGAATTTCACGGTTATCCCACCCTTATCCCAAGGTTTTCCACATACTTATCCACATCATGTGGATAACTTGTGTGACAGATACTGTATATAGATGTCGGATATTGGAGATATATATCAAACAAGGACGGTGATTCCAAAAATCCTCCGTCCTCATTTTCATTCTTTCATATACAAAGCCAACTATTATCAACCAGTTTCTTTGTATCTTTCTATACTTACATTAGCAGATCTCTGCACCGGCCGCATATTCTTCTCCGGTGTCATAAGTGCCAGATTACCTTCTACGTCTTCCGCGCACAGTAACATACCCTCAGATAATACTCCGGCAAGTTTTGCAGGTTTTAAGTTCACAAGAACCATAACCTTCTTGCCTACCATCTCTTCTGCAGAGTAATGTTTCTTAATTCCGGATACGATCTGTTTTACTTCGCTTCCGATCTTAACCTGTGAGCAGAGAAGCTTCTTGGATTTTTCACTTCTTCGCAGGCAATGATCTCACCAACCTGGAACTGCATCTTTCCGAAGTCATCGAATGTGATCTCCGGCTTTGCTTCGATATCGATCACTTCTTCGTCAGCTTCTTCTTTTGCCTCTTCCTTCTCTTCTACATGTGGGTGAAGTTCTTCTACTTTTTTCATTACTTCATTGACATCCAGTCTTGCGAAAGGATCTCCGGTTTTTCTGTTACTTTTCCGTCTCCAAGCTGAGCAAGGATCTTCTCTGAAGTCTCCGGCATGAAAGATTCCAAAGTTTTGCACCTGATTTGATACTCTCGATCAGGTTATAGAGAACGGTCTCCAGGCGGTCTTTCTTAGCTTCGTCTTTTGCAAGTGCCCACGGCATTGTCTCATCGATGTATTTGTTGCAGCGTTTGAACAGTACGAAGATCTCTGTGATTGCATCTGCAACACGCAGCTCATCCATCTTCGCATCGACTCTCTTCGGAGTATCTTCTGTGACAGCCTTAAGATCTGCATCGACAGCCTTTTCTTCTTCTGTCTCGGCAACACCCTTATCTGTTACAACACCGCCGAAGTATTTATTTGTCATGGAAATAGTTCTGTTTACCAGGTTTCCAAGTGTATTTGCAAGGTCAGAGTTCATACGCTCTACCATCAGCTCCCATGAGATCACGCCATCATTTTCAAATGGCATCTCGTGAAGTACGAAGTAACGTACGGCATCTACTCCGAAGAAATCAACCAGCTCATCTGCGTAAAGTACATTTCCTTTGGACTTACTCATCTTACCGTCGCCCTGCAGAAGCCATGGATGTCCGAATACCTGCTTTGGAAGCGGCAGATCCAGTGCCATCAGGAAGATTGGCCAGTAAATGGTATGGAAACGGATAATATCTTTTCCGATCAGGTGGAGGTCTGCAGGCCAGTTCTTATTAAACAGTTCTGTGCTGTTACCGTCGCAGTCATATCCGATTCCTGTGATATAGTTGGTCAGCGCATCGAGCCATACGTATACGACATGTTTTGGATCGAAGTCTACCGGGATTCCCCATTTGAAGGATGTTCTGGATACACACAGATCCTGAAGTCCCGGAAGCAGGAAATTGTTCATCATTTCATTCTTACGTGAAACCGGCTGAATGAATTCCGGATGCTCATTGATGTGGTTGATCAGTCTGTCTGCGTATTTGCTCATCTTGAAGAAATATGCTTCTTCTTTCGCAGGCTTACACTCACGTCCGCAGTCCGGGCATTTACCGTCTACTAACTGAGACTCTGTCCAGAAAGACTCGCATGGAGTACAGTACATTCCTTCGTAAGATCCTTTGTAAATGTCTCCCTGATCGTACAGTTTTTTGAAAATCTTCTTAACCTGTGCTTCGTGATCTTCGTCTGTTGTACGGATGAATTTGTCATAAGAAGTATTCATCAGATCCCAGATCCTCTTGATCTCGCCTGCTGCATTGTCAACGAATTCCTTTGGTGTAACACCTGCTTCGTCTGCCTTCAGCTCGATCTTTTGTCCATGTTCATCTGTTCCTGTCTGGAAGAATACATCGTATCCCTGACTTCTTTTATATCTTGCGATGGCATCTGCAGCACGATCTCATACGTGTTACCGATGTGCGGTTTGCCTGATGCATAAGCGATTGCTGTTGTAATATAATATTTTCCTTTATTACATTTTTCACACATGTTTTTCTCTCTCCTTCTATGTTTACCGGATATATGAAATATAGAATGTGCCCTGGCACATTCTCGCGCTGAGCGCGGTCGCTTGCGACATCCTACTTCTTCGCGCATGCGCATCCTGCCGGAGGCTTTTTATATAACAGGAAACTCAGTTTCCTGTTATATAAATCTCCCCTGCATTCACTCCTCATAACTTCTGTTACAATTCGTAAATCCCAGGGAAGACGAAATCCGTGTTACCACTTCCATTTACTATCAGTCTCGCAACCGACAGTCTCTGCGGGTGAAGTCACCACTCCACCTCTCCGCTGTAAAGGGCGGAACCCTTCGTGAACTTACATTTTCCATGCTCATCCACACCGCTCAGTAAGCCATCTTCTGTAACGTTCCACCTGTCCCTCTCAGCATCACACTGCAGTATTCTCACTTGCAGTTCACGGGATTCTCTGTAAGATTTCCTGTTACATACTCTCTTCATCAATGCGTTTGTCATATATCCATTCGTAATGTAAATCGTAGCATATAAGCGGGCGGAATGTCAAGGTCTACAGGCTGTACGTATCAATCTTCTGCAATTCTTCATCTGTAAACGGTGCACTGTGGATTGCTTTTATATTATCCAGGATCTGCTGCGTTTTTGATGCACCGATCAGGACACTGGTAACTTCTTTTTCTGAAGCAGCCAGGCAAGTGCCATATCCGCAAGCTTTTCATCTCGCTGAGCTGCCAGTTCATTTAACTTGTGGATCTGTTCCATACGCTCTTTTGTAAGCACACTTTCTTTCAAAAATCTTCCGTCTTTTCGGATGCGGCTGTCTTCCGGTATTCCATTGAGATAGCGGTCTGTCAACTGTCCCTGTGCCAGAGGACTGAATGTAATAAACCCTTTTTCCAGCTTGCCGGTCATATCCTTTAATCCATTCTTTTCTACTGTTCTGTCAAATATGGAATAACGGTTCTGGTTGATCACAAACGGGCATTTCAGATCTTTCAGAATCGCTGCTGCCTGTTCCAAATCTCTCCGTCATAATTTGAAGTCCTACATAGAGTGCCTTTCCCTGACAAACAGCTGTTGCCAGAGCTCCCATCGTCTCCTCGAGCGGTGTCTCCGGATCCATTCTGTGGTGATAGAAAATATCTACATAATTCAGCCCCATACGTTTCAGACTCTGATCCAGGCTCGCCAGCAGATATTTGCGGCTGCCCCAGTTGCCGTAAGGACCTTCCCACATATCATATCCGGCCTTTGTCGTAATAATCAGTTCATCACGGTATGACATCAGATCTTCTTTTAATATTCTGCCGAAATTTTTCTCCGCACTTCCGTAAGCCGGCCCGTAATTATTGGCAAGATCAAACTGTGTGATACCATTATCAAATGCTGTGAAGCAAAGCTGCCTCATATTTTCATAATCGGATGCATCCCCAAAATTATGCCATAAGCAAGCGAAATCTTGGGAAGCAGTAATCCGCTTCTTCCACAGCGGTTATATTCCATGATATTGTATCGTTCTTTTGCAGGTGTATACATTATTCGTTCCTCCTGTCTTTCGTATACCTCATGTTTCATAGCTTTAAGCAGTTTCTTTATTTTATATAATAGAATCTCGCAAATGATTTGCAACGATTTTTGTTTTCGTTGCAAACGATTTACGACGATTCTGTTTTTTGTTGCAAATATTTTGCGACGATTCCAACTTCTTAAATGTATGGATTTCTGGAATCACTATTTCACACATTCACCATTTTACATTTTCTATATTTTAAAAATGTTGTTTTATTTGCTGATGATATATGTAAATAACTGTTCTATGTATTTTCCAAAATATTTCAAAACACTATCTACATATGTATTTTCAAAAACAAAGCTATATGCTTTTGGGTACATTGTCGTTAAAAACATATAACACATTCCAACGTAAAAATGCATCCATATCACTTTAACTATAATATTTTGCACCAAATTGATGAAGCCACCTATTTCCGCTTCCATTGCAAATCCCTCATTCATCTTATATGGCAGCCAAGCTCCGCCTCCAAATGCAATTCCAGTTATCAGTAAAATTTCCGCCAAAGCCGGTATAAACATAATTACCATCCATCCTGAATGTGTTTTAAAATTATCAGAAATACAATTCAAATACATTAAAGTAATTGCAATATACCCTGTTTGTAAAATAAGATCGAACACAGTATTGATAATTATATATATAATTGCCTTAATTTTATCCGTTATTTCTCCATATGTCACTATTTCACTTACAAGTACTCCCAATACTGTTATTACAACAATTACTGTTTTATGTTTCAATATAAATGCTACTACTACGCTCGTCACACCTGCTCCTGTTGCTAATCCACCAAAATCAGCGCAGCAAGCAACACTGAATCAATAAAAATGAAAATCATATTTTTCCACACCCTAATTAGTAATTTTATAAAATTCTTCTATATTCTCATCATATTCAAAAATATATCTTCATATTGTTGTCCCTCGTTATATTCCGGGTCTTCTGCTATATATTTATTGCGATTTTCGTCAATTCTAAAATCATATACTTCCAGATATCTGCAACTCGTACGGCTGTCCATTTTTCACTCCATATAACAACTGACAGACGATGTTTGATACTCATGTTTTTCATAATTAAAGAAAGATTTCTTCCTCCTAAAACTTCATCATTCATTGATATGTTTTCTTCTTTTTTAATACACTGACACTCACCATTACTGTCAGCAAACCAAATCTCAGCCGTATGATATCCCCAATATGGATCTTTTGAATCATCTGTAGCAAGCGCAAATGATTCATTATTTCCATCCGCATCAAAATCTGCTGTTGTTATGTACACAACTTTTAAATTTGTGGCTTTTTCCATAGCCGCTCTCATGTCTTCTGCTGTTCCTGTAAACTTCTCTCCTTTTGTTTCCGGCTTTTCTTCTGCCATTTCTGCTACTTCTTTTTCTTTTATTTTTTTCATTTCACAATATTGCAGAGCCTTTTTATATTTAAAAATTTATATATATTTTGATTATTATCTGCTGAATTTGGTGCTTTGGGATTACTCTTTACTTTATCTTCTGCAGTTTCTACTATCGCATTTTTTACTTCTGCTCCTGTCATTTCTGGATATATTGACCATATTCCAGCTGCCGCTCCTGCTACCATCGGTGCTGCCATAGATGTTCCACCATCCATAGCATATCCATCTTTAACTGTACTATATACATTATCACCTGGTGCTGAAACACTAATCTTTTCACCCCCATTTGATGTCACATCAAGAATATATCCATCCTTTTTTTCTTCTGCATTAGCAACAATCAATATCCTGTCCAAAATATCATTCACAGAAATATCATCTTTATGATAACAATTTTCTTCAGAAATACAGGCAAAAAACCTGTATTGCTTGCATCTCTTCCTTTAACATTTGCAATTTTATTCTTTCTATAACCATTACCAGCAGCCTGAACCACTATAAAATCGTCTTTATTACCTGACTGTCTGATTTTTGCCTGTGCAACATTATGTACATATATTTGGACCAATTATTTCCCATTTCATACTTCTCTATATCGTTAAATTTTTTTCATCCTCACTAAATCCAACCGAATAATTTATTACTTACATCCTTTCTCTACACAGGCAATTAATCCATATAACATACACGACTGTGACATCATATATGGTTTTGATTTTCATCTGGCAAACAGTCATATCCATATAATGTGCAATTTGAAAGAACTCCATTTATTCCATAACTATTATGTTTTGCTCCTATTATTCCGGCTACATGCGTTCCATGATCCTTCTTTTTGGATCTAATCTTAGATAAATCTACAATGTCTACATCCGCATGATTAAAGTCAAATCCAACATCAACAACTCCCACATTAATATGAGATGTTTTATATTGTTCGAAACTTTCTGCTCCTATCTTTTGATACCAGTCCGCTTTATTCGTATAATCTTTTTTAGGATTCTCTGCTTTAAATTCTTTCCTGCTGCTCATATCAATCGGCATTACTATATCACTTGTTGCAGCTAAAACCCCCTCTTTCTCTTCTATAATTTCTATAGTTCTTTTTAAGCCTTGATAATCTGTTTCCGGAATCTTTATCTGAACCTGATTTACAGATGGTATGCTGTCAATAATACTTCCTTGAACTTCATCAATAATTTCTGTTTTTTCTGTTTCCGATATACTTTCATCAAAAATATCTATAACATTTTTTACATAATAAATTCCTGTTTGTTTATCCTTAGTAACTTCATTATTCACATATTTGGTCGTTTTTTCCCCATTCTCTGCCTTTTCTATTTTTTGCTCCTTTGTAAATTTTTCTTGATTTCTTCCTTTACAAAATCCCAAGCCAGTTATTACCATTATCATAATAACTGCAAAGATTAAAATTATACACTTCATAGATTTATTCATATCTGCTCTTTCCTCTTATTTTTCGACATAAGGTCTAATCTCTTTCCCTTTAACATCAAAAATTCTACAGTCTCCAACATTATTTTTTCACTAATAGTCGAAAAAACAAAGATACCATTTCCAGAATATTTTACTTTAGATTTTGATATATATTTTGCAGATACCTTTATAGTATTTTTTGACTTTCCATTTACTAAATTTACAATCTCCAAATTATCTTTATTACTTCTTATATCCACCATATATTTACCTGTAATTTCATCATTAAAAATACGAATAGGTTCATATACAAGCTCTCCTGTTTTTTGATCAATATTAGAAATATATGTGTTTCCATCATTTCCATTTAATTTAACAAATACATTTTTTCCATATAACCATGCACTGCTTACATCATATTTGTTAAATGACCATTGTAAATTGCCACTTAAATCATAAAAAGAAATGCCGTTTTCGTCTGTCAAAAAACCATTTTCATTTGAATCTAATAAATCAACTCCTTCTTCATGAAGTTTGGTGACATTTCCCTCACTGTCAGCCACACAAATCTCATATGTACGTGATGCCTCCCATATCTGATATACCATTTCCCGCCACAATAATACAAATTTTTGGCCATACATTAGAGATTGAAAATACTTTATCTGTATTAGAATCAAATACCAGTAACGTACTTGTTCCAGTATTTTTTATACAAAATCCCACAATGCCTTTTCCCAGTTGGAATAATTCATCTCCCTTATATCCACTTCCCAATAAATCATTATCCACTTTCCATGGATCTTGTTTCCATTTTCCTTTTGCATTCATAAATCCCAGATATATAGACCTCTCATCTATACTTTCCAGTCTTTCTACAACCAGAAATTTATCTTTATTAAACTCATGTAATACTCTATAACCTCCCTCATCTTCTTCATCTTCAGTAGAATACAATATTTTTCCTTTATCATCTTTAAATTCTATCGTCCAACCATCATTATAAAAATGTCTTTTATATTGCGAATCTTTTGTGATTTTTCCTGTTTTTATATCAATATACCATTCCTCTTTTTCTTGTTTTTCCACCGATTCTTCATCAATATTTTTATCTTCCAGATAAGAAACCAAATATTCTGCTTCTTCAATATCTGTCTTT
>ENA-OQDF01001004-OQDF01001004.1-human-gut-metagenome-genome-assembly--contig:-NODE-1004-length-11712-cov-2.407596_pt1 | contig 11712 bp, 15 predicted proteins | sample MGYA00242769_ERZ504597 | MGnify/ENA primary metagenome ERZ504597 (study PRJEB26092, sample SAMD00036305) | human gut metagenome | host: Homo sapiens | study: EMG produced TPA metagenomics assembly of...
GTCTTTCATTGTCGTATCAAACACTTCCCGCTGGCGATCATAAGACCGGTATGCTGATGTCACATATAAATTCAGCCCCGCCTGTCTCGCATCTGCGATCATCTGCTCCAGCTCTCCGTAAATTCTTGTATCCACTGAGCACTTCTCATCCAGCTTTGTCAGAGATGCCGGTGTATAGTCTTTCGCCAGCGGATACTCTTCATTTACAAGTGCAAGCATCCAGTTCTCTGAATCTTCCTTCAGCCGGACTGCGGGTGCTTCTTTTATTTCTTTTGCAATCTTCCAGTTATTTAAATCTTTTTCAAGTCTTTCGTTCTCTTCTGTCAGCTTCTGATTTTCAGAAAGGAGTTTCTGATTCTGCTGTTCCGTGCTTTCCATCTGCCCTGCCACTGCAATTCCCATCAGGACTATCAATCCCACTGCCGCACACAACATCGAAAAAGATCGTCTGAAACTCTCATTTTTCATTTCTCTACTCTTTTAAATATCTTACTTCAAATGTCTCGATCGTAATCGCCTTATTAAAGAATGATCTGTGCATAATCACATCCCAGTTCTTCCAGTACATTCACCTGATCCTGCGTCTCCACACCGGATGCCATGACCACGGCACCAAGCTGACGGCAGATATCGATCACCGCTTTTGCAACAAGCCTGCTTCTCCGGTTTCCGACTAAATTTGAAATCACACTTTATCCAGCTTCAATCCATCAAATTCCATCAGTGAAAGAATGGAAAAGCTGGAATTTTTGACCCGAAATGATCCAGGATCACCCGGACATTCGCCTTCCGGATCTTACTGCTGGTCTCTGCCAGCATCTCCTGATTCATGTCGGCATAAGATTCGGATACCTCTACTTCGAGATATTCACAACGGACACGATACCGATCTATAAGCTTCTCCATCTCTTCGATTAGATTGTCCTGTCTTAATGTCGTGCCTGCAAAATTGACAGAAACCGGAATCATCGGGAGATTGTCCAGCTCCCATCTGTGCAGGGTCTTGCAGACCTCCTCAAAAACATACAGATCCAGATAATGGGACAGTCTTGTCTCTTCCAGAAGATTAATATATCTTCCCGGTTCCATGATTCCAAGATCCTTGTGGTGGTAGCGTACGACTGCCTCTGCTCCTGCCACATTGCCGGTCGCCACATCAATCTTCGGAACAAGACATACGATAAATCTGCCTTCCTCAATATCCTCCAGAAGATCCTGCTTGATGATCGGTTCATGATGACCCTTCCGCAGATTCTTATAATACTTTTTCTTCTCTTCACGCATCATGTTCTCGGCACTTAAAACCAGTGCATCCACATCAATGTCGATCTTCTCCCATGCACAGCCAAGAGAAGCAAGTCCGAGACTGATATTATCCAGCTTCGTATACGTGCCGTGTACCTGCTTCATAAACTCTTCGTATGTGATATTTTCCACCAGAACCAGGTACTCATCCCCGGTCATACGATATACATTTGCAGTATGGAAATACTCTTCCAGCACTTCCCCGACACGGATCACTACTTCATCTCCGTAATCTCTTCCAAATTCCTTATTAAAATTCTTAAGACCGTTAATATCTACCGATACTGCACCTAATGAATTTAACTCATCGGGATTTATATCCGTTGTATAAGAAACAAAACTGTTTCTATTGTATAGTCCGTAAGCTTGTCATGATAACTCAGATACTCCTGCTGCTTCTGAAGCTTCTGTAAAGTAATGGCCTCCGGAAGATACGCCAGAACGCTCCGCAGCAGATCCACTTCGCATCCTCCACGGTGAACCCCTACTGCTGCAAGAATTGCCACAGTATTCTCATCCAGTCTCCTGAAGACACTGTAGCTGTCCTCCGTGGTGTCCGTAATCTCCTGTTCCATCCAGCGTGGCCGTTGATCCTTCGGCAGCATCTTGATCTTATCCCTCTGCCATGGCACATGCTTGGCACACCACTCATAAATCACATCAATATCTTCATATTCTTTTTCAATATAATATACATACTCGGAGTCATAATGTTCACGTACCGTACTCAGTACATCATTCATAATCTCTACGAGAGAACGCGGATTATCTCTATCACTCATACAAATATCTCCCCTTGTCTCTATTACTATGGTTCTTCTGCCCATACTCAGACATAATTAATTGTAGTATAATCCATACGAAAACGCAATAAAAAAGATTCCTTTATCACAAAAAAGAGATCCCAGCAGGCTGACACCTGCCTGGGTTTGTACGACAAAAGAGATGTACATTGCAGACCTTTGTCCTTCCATGCACATCTCTTCCATTAAGAAATATAATCTTATATTTTCACTTTGCTTACAAGTTCCATTTTTTATCCTGCGACAGACGCAGTCGGTTCATTGCTCTTGCCAGCGAAGCCTGCGTATGATAATACTGCTGAATACTCTGCTTCTGACGAAGCTGTTCTTCTGCCCGCTCTTTCTGCTCTCTTGCACGACGTACATCAATATCTTCCGGCTTCTCCGCTGTATCTACGATCAGAGTTACACGGTTATTTACAATCTCCGCAAATCCTGTTCCTACAGCAATCTCTTTCCATTCCGTCCCGTCAACGTTCATCCGGGCAATCCCGACTGTCACCGCGATCACCATATTCTCATGATGGGCAAGGATTCCTTTCTCACCATCCGGTGCCGGAATAGTCAGTTTCTGACATCTTCCTGCATAGAACACTCCGTCACTCGCTATGATTTTAAGACCAAATGTATCCATATGCACTCACCCCGTTATTATGCCTGTGCCTCTTCTGCTTCAGCTTTTGCCTTTGCAATGACATCGTCGATCGTTCCAACATTAAAGAATGCACTTTCCGGATATTCATCCATCTCTCCGTCAATGATCATCTTGAATCCACGGATCGTTTCTTTCAGCGGTACATATTTTCCCGGGATTCCCGTAAATGTCTCCGCTACAAAGAACGGCTGAGAAAGGAATCTCTGAATCTTTCTTGCACGCATAACAGTTGCCTTATCCTCATCTGATAACTCTTCCATACCAAGGATGGCAATGATATCCTGCAATTCTTTATATTTCTGAAGAATTGCGATTACTTTATTTGCAACCTCATAATGTTCTTCTCCAACTACATCTGCTTCCAGAATACGGGAACTGGACTCCAGCGGATCTACTGCCGGATAAATTCCCTGCTCAACGATCTTTCTTGAAAGTACAGTTGTCGCATCCAGATGGGCAAATGTTGTTGCCGGGGCCGGGTCAGTCAGGTCATCGGCAGGTACATAGACCGCCTGAACGGATGTAACTGAACCGTTCTTTGTTGATGCGATACGCTCCTGAAGCTCACCCATCTCGGTAGCCAGTGTCGGCTGATAACCAACGGCTGAAGGCATACGGCCAAGAAGTGCGGATACCTCAGATCCTGCCTGTGTAAAACGGAAAATATTGTCAATGAAGAGAAGCACGTTCTGATGCTGCTCATCACGGAAATATTCTGCCATCGTCAGTCCTGTCTCAGCGACACGCATACGTGCTCCAGGTGGCTCATTCATCTGTCCGAATACCAGTGCTGTCTTATCCAGTACTCCTGATGCCTTCATTTCTGTCCAGAGGTCATTTCCCTCACGGGAACGCTCTCCGACTCCTGTAAAGATGGAATATCCGCCATGCTCCGTGGCAATGTTACGGATCAGCTCCTGAATCAATACAGTCTTACCTACACCGGCTCCACCGAACAGACCGATCTTACCACCTTTGCATAAGGTGCAAGAAGGTCGATAACCTTGATTCCTGTCTCAAGAATCTCTACAACCGGACTTGCTCTTCAAATGTTGGTGGCTCTCTGTGGATGACCCATTTTTTGAATCAGTGATCGGCTCGCCATTGTCGATTGTCTCACCGAGTACATTGAACAGTCTGCCCAGTGTCTGCTCACCGACAGGTACCTGAATACCCGCTCCGGTCGCTGTGACTTCCATATCCTTGCAAAGTCCTTCGCTGGCGGCAAGCATCAGGCAGCGTACCTCATTATTTCCGAGGTGCTGTGCAACCTCCATGATGCATTTCTTTCCGTTATTTTCAACTTCAAGAGCATCTTTGATAAAAGGAAGGTCGCCGTTCTCAAATACTACGTCAACGACAGGTCCCATAACCTGTACAATTCGTCCTTTATTCATGTCTCTATCTCGCTTTCTGTATCTGTCCTAAACAGTTACCTTAACTCTTCTTCTGCTGTGCTCTCGCACCACTGCAGACTTCCGTGATCTCCTGCGTAATGGCTGCCTGCCTTGCTCTGTTATAGAGGATCGACAGTTCCTTGATCAGCTCCTGGGCACTGTCCGTTGCCGATTTCATCGCCATCATACGTGCATTGTGTTCACTTGCATATGCCTCTACCAGACAACCATAGATCATACCGTTGATATAGCTTGGTACAATACTGTTCATGACCGCCATCGGTGATGGATTCAGTTCGATTTCCTCACGGTACATATTCAGTGGCATCTTCATCTCACCGAAATCACTTCTCTCCAAAGGAAGCAGTTTCATGACTTCCGCTTCAGCCTGCACCGAATTTTCCATTCTCGTGTAAACCACGTAAACCTCATCCAGCTCCCTGTTGCGGAACTGCTCCAGGATCACTCCCGAAATGTCCCTCGCACGATGCATGGTCGGTCTCTGAACTGTATATTTAAGTTTGTATCAATCTCTACATCACGTTTGGCAAAATAATGTCTTCCGAGTTCTCCGACAATGAACAGCTTATGCTGTCCCGGCTTCGCAGGATTTCTTCTTCCAACTTTACAATGTTATGGTTGTAAGCTCCGGCGAGACCCTTATCCGCCGTGATCACGATCGATCCGATCTTTCGTTCTTCTGCCGGGATCTCTTCTCTCTGATTGAAATAACTGTGATGCAGTTCCGGCATATGACGGAGAATACGGCTGATCTCACCCTGAAGTGCATAGAAATACGGCTCTGTATCTGCCAGCTTTTTCCTTGCCTGCGTCAGCTTTGAAGAAGAGATCATATACATTGCATTGGTAATCTTCATCGTGTCCTTGACACTGTTGATCCTGCTCTGTATCTCTCTGATATTTGCCATATTAACACCTGCTCTTCTTAAATTCCTTTGCCGTCTCTACGATCTTTGTGATCAATTCCTCTGACAATACTTTCTTGTCCTCGATCTCCTGACCGATCTCCGGATGCTCTGTATCAAAATAACGAAGCATATCTGCCTGGAATGATTTGATCTTTGTCTTTTCTACTCCAAGAAGTACTTTATGCGTTGCTGCACAGAGTGTGATTACCTTCTCATGCAGTGAAAGCGGATGATATAATGGCTGCTTCAGAAGTTCCATCAGACCACTTCCATATTCCAGTTGTTCCTTGGTTGCCGCATCCAGATCAGAACTGAACTGCGTAAACACTTCCATTTCACGATACTGTGCAAGATCGATACGGATACTTCCTGATGCCTTTTTCATTGCTTTCGTCTGTGCCGCACCACCTACACGGGATACAGAAAGTCCGACATTAACCGCCGGTCTCATTCCTGATGCGAAAAGTCCGCTCTCCAGGAAGATCTGTCCGTCTGTAATGGAAATTACGTTGGTCGGGATGTATGCAGATACATCTCCTGCCTGCGTTTCAATAATTGGAAGTGCCGTAATAGAACCTCCTCCAAGTTCCTCACTCAGGCGGCTGGATCTCTCCAGAAGTCTTGAATGAAGATAAAAGACATCTCCCGGATATGCCTCACGTCCCGGAGAACGTCCAAGCAACAGGGATAAAGCACGATAAGCAACTGCGTGCTTGGAAAGATCATCATAAATGATCAGGGCATCTTTTCCCTTGTGCATGAAATATTCAGCCATTGCTGTTCCTGCATATGGTGCAATGTACTGAAGTGGGGCACAGTCGCTTGCTGTGGAAGATACGATAATCGTATAATCCATCGCTCCATGCGTCTGCAATGTATTTACAACTTTGGCAACTGTCGATGCTTTCTGTCCGATTGCAACATAGACACAGATTACATCTTTGCCTTTCTGATTCAGAATTGTGTCCAAAGCAATGGATGTCTTTCCCGTCTGACGGTCTCCAATGATCAGCTCACGCTGTCCACGACCGATCGGAAACATTGCATCGATGGAAAGAATACCGGTTTCCATCGGGACACTGACTGATTTACGATCTACGATTCCCGGTGCTTCATTCTCGATCGGGCGGTAATCGTCTGATGCAATCTCACCTTTTCCGTCGATCGGTTCACCGAGTGCATTTACAACTCTTCCTACATAAGCATCGCCAACCGGAACGCCTGCCTTCTTTCCTGTACGGGCTACCTTCGTGCCTTCGCGGATGCCTGTATCGCTTCCGAAAAGAATACATCCGATTTCATTCTTACGGATATCCTGTACCATTCCTTTCAGGCCTGTCTCGAAGGTAACGATCTCCCGTACATGGCGTGATCAATCCCATAATCGTGGCGATTCCGTCACCTACAGCAACAACAGTACCAACTTCACTGTCCTTGCTCAGTGTATCAAAATTCTATCTCCTCTTTCAGGATAGAAATAATCTCATCTGAATTGATTGAACTCACCTTGTTCACCTCCAGGTCAATCTTTGTTCTAATCTGTTCAGGCGTCCTTTCATACTCCAGTCATACTCATCACTGCCAACGCGGAGAATAAAACCGCCAAGCAGTGCCTGATCCTGGCATACTTCAATCTTTGCTTTTTTAGCTCCATACTTTTTGCAAAGGAACGCTCCATTCCTTTTTCTGTTCCTCACTCGGAGGTACAGTACATGTCAGGACAGCATTCAGAACCTGGTTCTGTTCATCGCAGTACCTGTCATATGCGGCGAAAATATCCTCGATCAGATCCATTCGCTGATATTTGCAAACCACTTTAAGGAAATTTCTGATCTCCTCCGGAAATACCTTATCTATCACTGTCATTTTTTTCTTAAGATCAATGGTAGGGTTCACGAAAATATCGTGAAGCTGCGGTACTTCACTGAAGATCTCTCGTGTCTTCTGCACAGCTTCTGCCGGGACATTGACTTCATACAGCACCCGTGCATATCTGACTGCTGCCACAGGGCAGTAAATCTGACTTTTACTTGTCTGTATCTTCATCTGTCCCACCTACTTCTCCCAAAAACTGGTCATAAATGTTCTGCTCTTTGTCACCCACGATCTTCTCTGCGGAAGCGATCGCAAGTCCTGCGATCTGGGACTGAAGCTCTTTCATTGTCTGTTCACGCTCGATACGCACATTTTCTTTTGCATTCTCAATGATATTGCCCGCCTTCGCTCCGGCTTCACCAACAATGCGGTCATACTCTGCCCTGGCATCGATCCGTGCTTTGTCAACAATCTCTGCGGATTCTTTCTTTGCTCCGCTCAGTGCTTCCTCATATTCCGCTTTTAACCGGTTCGCTTCGTCCTGCGTATCCTGTGCGTTCTGAAGACCATCTGCGATCAGCTTTCTACGCTGCTCCATGATATTACTTACCGGATTGATCAGGAAATGTCTCAACAGAAGAAAGAGAACAATAAGGTTGATAATGGTCCAAACAAGTCCCATATTTATTGAAAGCACCTTTTACACCTGCCTTTCCTGTTATCTGCCTCCATCTCTTTTCTGCTCTTATTTCAGGAAGAAGATGATCAGGATACCGATGATGAAACCGTAAATAGCTGTTGCCTCTGCAAGTGCACATCCAAGGATCAGGTTCTTACTGATCTTTCCTTCTGCTTCCGGCTGTCTTGCGATCGTTCTACAGCCTTTCCTGTAGCATGTCCGATACCAATACCTGCTCCAATACCTGTAAATACTGCAATAGCTGCTCCAATAGCAATAAGTGTTGACATAATCTTAATCTCCTTTTCTTAATTAAAAATTGTTCACGTGATCCGGATTTTCCCCGTCTGATACTCCAGGCGGATCACATTTACTCCATCTCTTCCATCATGAATAAAGATGTCAGGAATACAAATACGTACGCCTGAAGAAGGCCATCGAAAATATCGAAATAAAAACTGACCGGAATCGGTACAATCAGTGGAACTACAGCTTTCAGAAGCTCCATTACCACAAATCCTGCCAGCATATTTCCAAATAATCGCATACAAAGCGACAATGGCCGGATGACGATCTCCAAAATCATAATCGGTGCTACGATCGGAATAGGCTCAGCAAAGTGTTTTACCCAGTGCTTCATTCCATTCTTCTTAATGCCCGAAAACTCGATCAGGCACATACTCATGATCGCAAGTGCTGCCGTTACGTTCAGATCTTTCGTCGGCGGCTTAAAGCCAAATAACGGTGCAAGCGTATTAGAACAAGCCAGATAAAGAAGTACCGTGATCAGATACGGTATATATCCCTTGTTCTCTTTTCCTAAAATTCCCTCAAAGAAATCCTCTGCCCAGCCGATACCGGCCTCCAGAGCAAGCTGCACCTTTCCGGGATTTTCTACTTTCAGGTTTCTTACCAGGATGATCGATGCAAGAACAAGCACCGCCATAATAATCCAGGTAACAACAACTGATTCTGAAATCCCACCTACTATCGGAAGAGTGAACACCGTTTCACAGTTCAGTTCTTCCATCAAAGTGTCTGCCAGATTTCCCGTATTGCTCCCTCCTTTTCTTCTTATTTAATGGAATAGTACTCCCGAAAAATTCTTTTGTCAACAATTTTACAAACCTCGCAGAAAAATACCGAGACCACTCTATTTTTACTTCAATTTGCTCTTTTTTTATTCTACGTTCTGTCCATTTTTTATCGCTTTTTCAGGTGGTTTTCGTTTAAATAAATAACGATTGTATTTTTTCACAAACAATTTATACAATTTTCCGCACTTTAATTTCTCTACTTTTGTAGTTCTTCCTATAGGAACAATTTTGCTTATTTGTATCCTTTGTATAGAAACAATAAATTTTTCTCATTTTTCATCTCTGTCTTTTGAGTTATAATAAATGCAGACCTAATCATTACAGACCGGAGGTACAATAAGTATGAGTTTTCCCATTTCTTACGAAATTATCTACAGTAAGCGGAAATCCGTTGCAATTCAGATCCGTCCTGACGGACAGGTCATCGTGCGTGCTCCCTATGGTTGTCCCCGTTCCTTTATCAATTCTTTCATCCATCAGAAAGCTGACTGGATCGTAAAACATTCTGCCGAAAATAAGCAGCGTTACGAAAAACAGGTACAACTAAAAAAGACCGCCCCACACTCTCAGATGCACAACGCAAACGGTATATTGAGACTGCCCGTTCTATTTTTACGCAAAAGGCTGCTTACTACGCAAGACTTATAGGCGTTACTTACGGCCGGATCTCTATCCGGGAGCAGAAGACCCGCTGGGGAAGCTGCAGCAGCAAGGGAAACCTTAACTTTAACTGGCGTCTGATCTTCGCTCCCGAAGAAGTGGTTGATTATATTGTCGTTCATGAGCTGGCTCATCGGAAAGAAATGAACCACTCCAGAGCTTTTTATGATGTAGTTGCGTCCGTTCTGCCGGATTACAAAGTCCAGGAAAAATGGCTGAAAGAAAATGGGGAAAAATTGTGGAATTGTGTATAAATTCCTGTCTCCTGATCTTGGGTGAAATTGTTAATGTATTTTCTCCTTCCCCATTTCCCCTCGAATTCGAAGGGATAAATGAGAATTATTCAACCTTTATCAACCGATCATCCGATTTCATAACAAAACATCCCGACAGTCAAAACTGCCAGGATGTTTTCCCCTTTATCTTAAATCTTTTCCCTCTGCATTTTTCATATATCACTTTAACAATGCATCAGAATTGTCATCGCACACACATTTAATATAGGACAAAAAAGCATTTGAGTTCGTTTCTAACTTTTTGTATCCCCACTGAAATACATTACGGAATATTTTAAATACCCCATATCCTAACAATACTCCTATAATATTCAAAAGAATATCGTCTATATTCACATGTCTGAAGTAAATCCAACCCATAACGCAGTCAATAATTGCCCTGCCTCTGCACATCCACCCACCAGTAATCCACTCAGCATAATTTGTCGCCAAGAGCATCTCATCAGAAACGATAACCCAAATCCCAATGGAATTGTCACTATAATATTCAGAACGCTCTCCATTGAAAAATCTGTCACTATCGTCTTTAGTGGAATCAAATTCATTTCTCTCCAAACATTTTGTCCACCCATTGCTGCTTTCATTCCTTCCGATGCATAAATTGGGAATTGCGTTAAATCAAGGACAACACATAAGTATATGTACATAACAGAAAAGCATAATAAATACATATTGCTTTTTCTTTTCATAAATTTCAAAAAAGCCAGTAGTATAAGAAAAGTAATGCTAAACCGCCTATGACATAAACGCTGTCAAAATAATAAATCATCTATTATGCCTCCGGAAATTTTAATAAAAGAAAGCTGTAAAAAATTTACACTTCATAAACTTGCTCCTTTCATAAAGCATATTACAATATCAGTTACTTTTTTCTATGTGACGCACGCCTTATGTTTTTATTATACAATAATAATAATTTTTTTCAATATAAACAGATATTTTATCTGATTTCAAATTGTTTTCGCTCTTTTTCAACTTCAAAATAAATAAGCATACTTATAACCATGCTTTCGTTAGCACATCAAACATATCTCCTTCAACTGCTGATACACATACGACACCGGAAGTCCCACTACGTTATAATAGTCTCCCTCGATCCCGTCGATATAAGCAGCGAACACTCCCTGGATTCCGTATCCGCCCGCCTTATCCATCGGGTCTTTTGTTGCAACATATTCGCGGATTTCCTTTTCGCTCATTTCATGCACATGAACTTTCGTCTCAACTGCATGAGAGATTACCTCTTTTTTTCCTTCTTTATTATAAGAAAGAAATGCCACACCTGTATAAACTTCATGGCTTCTTCCCTGGAGATTCTGAAGCATTTCAAATGCATGTTCTTCATTCCTTGGCTTTCCAAGAATCTGCCCGTCCAAAACTACGATCGTATCTGCACCGATCACGACTGTATCTATCAGAAGTCCTTTCTCTGCTTCTATATCTGACGCAACATTTTCGGCTTTCATCAGTGCCAGTTCCTTCACAATCTCTTTTGGTTCTGTCGCTGTATACCGTTCTTCTTTTCCGCTTACTCTCTGCTCAAACTCCACTCCGACCTGCTCTAAAAGTTCTTTTCTTCTCGGCGAGCCGGAGGCAAGGATTACTTTTTTTGCCATGCTTTCTCTCCTTTTCCATTATCTTCCAATTCTATTCTACAGTTTCAGCCCTCTGTACCGGTTAAAGCAGGCGAAATCTCCTGTCTCCTCGGCATTGCCATACATGGCACACTTGAACCACTTCCACTCAGAGCCTCCAGCCCGCCTTTGTCCAGTGTCTTTTCCAGTTCCCCGACAATCTCTTGCAGCGTCTTTTTTCCATCTATGATCTGCTTCTGTGCATAACGGATACAATACCCAAGTGTAGTAAGCTGCTCGCTGTCTGTCAATTGTTCTACATAGCGAAGATCGATCGTGTCCCGGTTGATGGACACCGCCTCGCATCCCATCACTTTCATTTTCACACGGTCTCCGCTTTTTAATTCCCGGTTTGCTGTCGGACATCTTCTGAAATCCGGTCGCTTTGCAGCCACTTCCGGTACACTTGATCGCCGGAAATGTCTCTGCTTCCTTTCTTTGC
>ENA-OQDF01001005-OQDF01001005.1-human-gut-metagenome-genome-assembly--contig:-NODE-1005-length-11687-cov-2.474308_pt1 | contig 11687 bp, 19 predicted proteins | sample MGYA00242769_ERZ504597 | MGnify/ENA primary metagenome ERZ504597 (study PRJEB26092, sample SAMD00036305) | human gut metagenome | host: Homo sapiens | study: EMG produced TPA metagenomics assembly of...
CCCCAAAGTGGGAGCCCTTGGCAGTCCACGCAAACTTCATCTCTTTGCCAAGGCCTCTCCCTTTGGGAGAGGTGGAACGGCGTAAGCCGTGACGGAGAGGGCGAGGCCGTCAGTCTTATCATGCAAGCTTAAGCCAAGCTTGAGCAAATAAAAATCATATAAAGGAAAAAGAGAAATGGAAAAGTATGATCTGATCATTGTCGGTGCCGGCCCGGCTGGCATTTTACCGCTGTGGAGCTGCTGCGCCACGGCAGCAAAAAGAAGATGCTGCTGGTGGAAAAGGGCAAGCCCGTGGAAAAGCGCCACTGCCCCAAAGCCGAAGTGGGCCACTGCGTCAACTGCCGCCCCACCTGCGCCATCACCACCGGCTTTTCCGGTGCAGGTGCCTTCTCGGATGGCAAGCTGAGCCTCTCCTATGAGGTGGGCGGCGACCTGCCCGCCCTGATCGGAGAGGAGTTTGCACAGGAGCTTATCGACTACACCGACAAGATCTATCTTGAGTTCGGCGCAGACCCCCATGTGGAGGGCATCTACACCGGCGAGGAGATCAAGGAGATCCGCAAGAACGCCATCCATGCCGGTCTGAAGCTGGTGGACTGCCCGATCCGCCATCTGGCACAGAGAAGGCGCAGCAGCTGTATCTGGCCATCCAGAACTATCTGGCCGACAACGGCGTGGAGATGCTGTTCAATACCGAGTGCGAGAACATCATCCTTGAGAATGAGGAGTGCAAGGGCGTACTGCTGAAGGACGGCGATCAGGTCCGGCCTGTGTATGCGGATACCGTGGTCATTGGCACCGGCCGCCGCGGCGCAGACTGCTGGAAAAGATCTGCGCCGAGCATCACATCGCCCATAAGCCCGGCACCGTGGACATCGGTGTGCGCGTGGAGTGCCGCAACGAGGTCATGGAAAAGGTGAACAAGGTGCTGTATGAGTCCAAGCTCATTGGCTACCCCAAGCCCTGGAAGAACAAGGTGCGCACCTTCTGCCAGAACCCCGGCGGCTTTGTGGCGCAGGAAAACTACGACAACGACCTTGCCGTGGTCAACGGCCACAGCTTCAAGGAGAAAAAGAGCGAGAACACCAACCTTGCGATTCTGGTCTCCCACAACTTTACCGAGCCGTTCAACCAGCCCATCGCCTACGCACAGAAGGTGGGCGAGCTGACCAACATGCTGGGCGCAGGCCACATCATGGTGCAGCGCTACGGCGATATTCTGGACGGCAAGCGCACATGCAGAAGGAGCTGGCCCAGTCCAACGTGAAGCCACCCTGAAGGATGCCGTGGCAGGCGACATTACCGCCGCCATGCCCTACCGCGCCATGACCAACATCATTGAGTTCATCAAGATGCTGGATATGGTGGTGCCCGGCTTTGCCGCCAACGAGACCCTGCTGTACAGCCCGGAGCTGAAGTTCTACTCCAACAAGGTGAAGATGGACGAGAACCTTGACACCAACATCAAGGGCCTGCACTGTCTGGGCGACTCCTCCGGCTGGACCCGCGGCCTGATGATGGCTTCGGTCATGGGCGTGCTCATGGGCCGCAAGCTGGCCGAAAAGGAAGGCTGCTAAAAACAAGCATCAACAAAAACAAAAAATCCCGGCACCGCAAGGTGTCGGGATTTTTAGGTTTGAAATTCAGCCCTCAATGAGCTCCACGGTCTTCATCTTGACCGGGTGGTGGGCTTATCGTTCCAGTCGGTGCGGACAGCTGCGATCTTATCCACAACATCCATGCCTGCAACCACCTTGCCAAAGGCAGCGTACTGGCCGTCCAGATGAGGTGCATCCTGATGCATGATGAAGAACTGGCTGCCGGCGCTGTTGGGTTCATGGCGCGTGCCATGCTGATCACGCCGCGGGTGTGCTTGAGCGGATTGTTCACGCCGTTTGCAGCAAACTCGCCCTTGATGTTCCAGCCGGGGCCGCCGGTGCCGTTGCCCAGCGGGCAGCCGCCCTGGATCATAAAGCCGGGGATCACGCGGTGGAAGGTCAGGCCGTTGTAAAAGCCCTCGCTGACCAGCTTCTTGAAATTCTCACAGGTGATAGGAGCGGCTTCTTCGTTCAGCTCGATATCGATGATGCCGCCGTCTTCCATAGTAATGCGAACCATAACGCTACAATACTCCTTTTGTGTTGCCCCGCAGCAGTGCGGGAGTGTTCGGCAGAAAGCCTGCCGGATATCTCTTATAGTATACCATAGGTTTTGGGGGTTGCAACGCCGCAGATGCAACGTTTTTGTTAAAATTCATCTTTCATCTCCACCATATCGGCCCAAAAGCGCTTGGGGCAGTGGGTCATGCGGCATTTTTCGTTGTGGCGGGCCTTGATCTCCAGCGTCTGGTAGAACTGCTTCCACAATGCCTGAAACTGCTGCTCCCGCTCGCTGGGCGGCGGCAGCTCCAGCGGTGCAGCCAGCTCCATCAGCCGGGCCTTGTGGTCCTCCTGCAGCAGCACAGCCTGATGCACCGCATCGTAGATCATAAAGTTCTCTTCCGGGAAGCGCCCGCAAAAGTGGGGCCGCAGCAGCGGCAGGATGTAGTTTTTGGGGTGGATGACGGCGCCCAGCATCCCGTCGTGCTCCTCAAACCGCACAAAGCCCTGAAACTTGTCCACTTCCCAGTCAAGGCTTTTCTTCATCTCATACAGCGGGGCCACGTCCGGGTGGCCGGTGCGCTTCACGGTGCCGGGGCCGAGGCGAAGGCCAGATGCAGAAAGCGGATGAGCAGCAGCTCTTTGTCCTCCCGCCCGGAGAGGAAATCCCGGCTGACGAGGTACTCTGTCTCGGGGCCAAGCTTTCTGCCAAAGCTGGCAAACACCCGCTGAGCCTTGGCGTGGTCGGTGGGGATGTCCTTGACCGGGTACAGGGTGGAAGTTTCCCGCTGGGGTGTCCACACCGCAAAGGGGATCTCGTGCTGGGCAAAGCTCTCGAACACGCAGCACAGAAAGCCTTCAAAGCTGCTGTCGTAGAGGTACACCACATCCGCATCGTGGAGCCTGCGGGCTTTCTGAACTTGAACATTTACAGCGCCTTCGCCAGACATTGCACTGCCTCCTCCCGCACCATGCGCATGGCTGCGCGCGGTGTCACGCCCTGCGTGATCAGATCGTCCACCGCAGGCGGCGTGAACAGACTGAGCTGTTCGCAGCTGCCGCCGAACACGTTGGGTCGATGAGCGCCTGCGTGATGTGCTCCCGCCCGGCGGTGCCACGGCCCGGTGCGCACCGCAAAACCCTTGCAGGTGATGAAATACTGTGCCCGCTTGAGCACCACGCCCATGCGCTTCAGCTCGTCCAACCCAAGGCTGGAAAGCTTGCGCGCGTGCCAGATGCGCCGGGCACTTTTGGGCCGATGCCCGGCACACGCAGCAACATTTCAAAGGGCGCGCGGTTCACATCTACCGGAAAAAGCCCGTAGTGCTGCACGGCCCAGTTGCATTTTGGGTCGAGGTAGGGGTTGAAGCTCTGGTTGGCTTCATCCAGAATTTCGTCTGCCTTGAACTGGTAAAACCGCAGCAGCCAGTCAGCCTGATACAGCCGGTGCTCCCGCAAAAGCGGGGGTTTGGTGTCCAGCGCAGGCAGGCGGGTGTCCTCGGCTACCGGGATGTAGGCGGAGTAGAACACCCGTTTCAGACTGTACTTCTGGTACATGCCCTCAGTGAGCTTTAAAATGTGGTAGTCCGTCTCCGGCGAAGCACCTACGATCATCTGGGTGCTCTGCCCGGCGGGTGCGAACTTTGGCGCATGGCGGTAGACGGTCAGCTCCTGTTTGCTCTGCGCGCCGGAAACTGCAATCTGCTTCATGGGCCGGAAAATGGAGTGCCGCCCTTTGTCCGGGGCCAGCAGGTTCAGGCTCTGCTCACTGGGCAGCTCCACATTCACACTCAGGCGGTCGGCCAGATATCCCAGCTGCTGCAACAGTTCCGGGCTGGTGCCGGGAATGCCTTGGCGTGGATATAGCCCCCAAAGCGGTATTCGCCCCGCAGCAGCCGCAGGGCGGCCAGCATCCGTTCGGTGGTGTAGTCCGGCGTGCCCAGCACCGCGCTGGAAAGGAACAACCCTTCAATGTAGTTGCGGCGGTAAAACTCCACAGTCAGCTCAGCCAATTCCCGGGGCGTGAAGGTGGCACGGGGGATATCGTTGGACTTGCGGTTGACGCAATAGCTGCAGTCGAAGGCACAGCAGTTGGTCATGAGCACCTTTAAAAGGCTTACACAGCGGCCGTCGGCGGTAAAGGCGTGGCAGCAGCCGGTGCATAGCAGCTGCCAAGAATGCCTGCCCGCGCGGTGCGGGATGCGCCGCTGGAGGTGCAGGCAACATCATATTTGGCGCTGTCGGCCAGAATGGTAAGCTTGTCCATCAGGGTCTGTTCCATGCAGAATACACCTCCAAAGTGGGAAAAAGGGTCAAAAAATAAAGCCATGCGCAAAATTGCAGATGGCTTTACATCAATTTGTGCCGAACTCCTTCAGTCACGGCTGCCGCCGTGCCAGCTCCCCCGGAGGAGGAGCCTTTGGCAGTACGGGAAAGTTTCCGGTTTTGCCAAGGCCTCCCTCCATGAGGGAGGTGGCTGCGAACAGCGTGAGCAGACGGAAGGGGTTATTACCACTTCGCCTTGGTCTCCACCACGCGGCCGGCGATGTGCAGATGGTTCAGGTCCTCACCCTTGATGACCATTTCGCTGTAGGCCGGGTTGAAGGCTGCAGCACCACGCAGTTGCCGCGCTGGATATAGCGCTTCAGGGTGCCCTCGCCCTCATCGCCGTAGATCAGCACGCCAAGGTCGCCGTTTTCCAGTGTGTCCTGCTTGTGCACAAGGGCAAGGTCGCCGTCCTGAATGCGGGGCTCCATGCTGTCGCCGCGCACCACCAGATAAAAATAGTTGGAGGGGTCCTTCACACGGGCATACTCCTGACCGTAGTCCTCCTCAAAGGCGAGGGCACCGTAACCGGCCTTTACCGTGCCGATCACCGGGATCAGGCTTTCAGAATAGCTGCCAAAGAACCGCTCTTCCGGGGCGGAAACATTGCTTACCGGGCGGTACAGGCCCAGCAGATAATCTGCTGTGGTGTTCAAAAGCTCGGCAATGCGGGCCACGGTAGACGGATCGGGAGAGGACTTGCCGCTTTCCCATTTGCCGACAGCCTGCTGTGTCACGCCCAGTTTGGAAGCCAAGCTCAGCCCTGGCTGATGCCCTGCTTTTTGCGGCACTGCTTCAAAAGTTCTGAAAACGACATGGTATATTTCTCCTTTACACCGCGAGGAAATTTTCTTGTGTTTATTATACAACAAAAAGGTGTACTTGTAAAGACCTGAAACAGGCCGAGACCCAAAAAGGTTGTGGTAAATTTTGTTTTTAAGGGCTGAAAGAAAAAAATTGCCCCAAAGGCTTGACACCGGCGTGCAAATCTGGTAAATTAAATAGGCATTCGACACGGCGTAAGGCGGATGTCCACAAGGAGAGATGTCCGAGTGGTTTAAGGAAGCAGTCTTGAAAACTGCCGTACGCAACGTACCGTGGGTTCGAATCCCACTCTCTCCGCCATTTTTTATTGAATAAGTGTAACACACTTGCTCTGGAGTAGTACTCAAGAGGTCGAAGAGGCGCCCCTGCTAAGGGCGTAGGTCGTCTAAACAACGGCGCGAGGGTTCAAATCCCTCCTACTCCGCCAAGAAAAAGCTCGTTGATTCGTTGAAATCAATGGGCTTTTCCTTTGTAAAGGAAAAATGCGGCTTGTGGAACAAAAAGGAGGAACCAATGGCGTTTGGCGTTTTGGCAGGTCAGATCACGGTGATCTTTCTGGAAGTGCTGCTGGGATATGTAGGTGCACGCAGCGGCATCATCAAGGATCGTGACAGCAAGTTTCTGTCGGATTTTATCATGAAGCTTCTGCTGCCCTGTACCATGCTGGCTGGTGCAGCCGTGGACGGTGAGCCGGAGCTGCTCACTCAGGCAGGGGTGCTGTTCGTGCTGCTGCTGGCACTGTTTGTGGCGACCACCGGCCTGTGCCGGTTGAGCAGCTGGCTGCACCACGACACGCCGGGCAAGTATGCGGTGCTGGTGGGCACGGCAGCTATGCCCAACTGCGGCTTCATCGGCCTGCCGCTGTGCAGCGCCCTGCTGGGCACGCGCGCGGCACCGTGTTTGCAGGCATGGCCATGGCCTCTTATAATGTATGGTTCTTTACCTATGTGTGTGCCTGTTCCGCCCTGGCGAGAAGATCCGGCTCAAGACCTTCATCACCCCCACCAACATTGCCACGGTGGCTATGCTGGTGCTGCTGGCCACCGGCTGGCGGCTGCCCGCACCGGTGCAGCAGTTCTGCAGTGCGGTGGGCGGCTGCACCACCCCGCTGGCGCTCATGATCGTAGGTGTGCTGCTGGCAGACAGCGACATCCGTGCGCTGCTGCACACCGGTTTCCTGTACCGGGTCACCCTGCTGCGCGGCATCCTGTTCCCGCTGCTGTTCATGCTGCTGCTGTGGCTGCTGCCGCTGGACAATGTGCTGCGCACCGGCCTGTCCATCATCGCATGCTGCCCGGCCGGCAGCCTTGCCGCTGTGCTGGCCAAGCAGACCGGCACCGAAGCGACCCTTGCCAGTCAGGCGGTGGCCCACTCCACCGTGTGTATGCTGGTCACAGTGCCTGCATGCTGCTGCTGACCGGTGCGATGTTCCCGATGTGAGAAGCTGTAAAAAAGCCCCGCTGTCTTTGGACGGCGGGCTTTCTGCTGTTATAGCATAAGGTTCGTGATACCTGCCAGCACCAGCAGGTGCACCGGGTAGAACCAGTAAAAGGCCTTTTTTGTCAGCGGACTGCACGCGCCGCGCTGCCCGTTGTAGAACCAGACCAGCACAAAGGCCAGCGGCGCAGTCAGCTCGAACAAAAACAGCAGCGCACCTGCAAGGCACTGCCGCTTGCGGTCTGCGCGGGTCAGATACAGGGTGCAGATGATGAGCACGCCGATGGCGTGGTAGTCGGTGTTGACAGCCAGCGCCAGCGCGGCGCAGCCGCCCGCCCACACAAGCCCCTGCCAGCCGGGCAGGCCGTTTTCCTTTTCAAAGCGCTTGAGTCCTGCCATAGCCAGCACGCCCCAGCGCCAGCGTCCAGTAAACGTTCTGGTGCTGCGAGGCGAACGGTGTGCGGAAAAAGGCAAGGTCAAAAGGCACCTCGCTCAGAAGGCCGAACAGCAGAAGCCGCCGGACGTATTTTTTTACATCGTGGGTGTGCAGAAAGCCCTCCACGGCCAGAAAGCAGAAGATGGGAAAGGCCAGCCGCCCGATATACCGCAGCACACGGTCTGCCGCCAGCAGGGTGCTGACCGGGATGCCACCGCAGCTGGCAGAACCGGCGGCGAGGGCCGGCAGCAGGATACCGGCTTCGATGCAGGAAGCACCGATGTGATCAATGAGCATGGTGATGCAGGCGATGTATTTGAGCGCTGTGCCGCTGAGTCCACAGCGGACAGGGGCTTTGGCTGTCTCGGTCATAAGGAATCCCTCACTTGATAAAAAATCTACTTTTTGTGCTTTTTTAATGATACGGCGCAGGCTGGCAGGCTCCTGCGTCATCCTTGACAAAATACGCCGGAAAGGCGCATAAATCGGGCAAAAATGCTTGACAGAAAAGGCGCGGGATAGTACAATCAAGAAGATAATTGAACTATCTCAAATGAAAGATGAAAAAGATTCACAGAGAATCGGGCGTCTCCGAACCAGTAAAAACGGAAGGAGGCTTTGGGCATGACGCTTTTTCCTACGAGATTTTGATGCCGTGGCCCGGCAGGGCAGCTTCAACAAGGCGGCACAGCAGCTGCACCTGACCCCATCGGCTATCAGTCACGCCATTGCCGTAATGGAGGAGGAGCTGGGCTTTGCTCTGTTCAACCGCGGCAAGAACGGCGTATCCATGACCAGCTACGGCGCATCCCTGTATCCCTCTATTCGCGATGTGCTCAACAGCGACGAGGCCCTCAAGCAGAGCATCGCCCGCCTGAACGGCCTGGAAAAGGGCAAGGTGAAGCTGGGCGTATTCAACTCGGTGTGTGCTTCGCTGCTGCCGGGCCTGCTCAAAAGCTTTATGACCCACTACCCGCAGATCGAGATCGAGGTGTATCAGGCACCTACGACGATGTGAAGGAATGGCTGCGAACCGGTCAGGTGGATATCGCGTTCCTTTCCTCCACCTGCCGTGAAGAGTTCAACCTCACCGAGCTGTTCCGCGAGCCGCTGTTGTGCATCGTGCCGCAGGACTGGCCCGAACCGGAAAACGGCGTGATGACTCCCGCCTGATGAACGGCCAAAGCTTCGTTGTGCAGTGCGATGCCACCGATGCTGAGATGCGCCAGTTCCTGAAAAAATATAAGATCGGCACCGAGCGCCGCTGCCATGTCATCGACGACCAGTCCAACATCGCCATGGTGGAAGCAGGTCTGGGCATTTCCATCATGCCGCAGATGCTGCTGCGCGACTGCAAGGCTGCGATCAAGATCTATCCCATCGAGCCAGAGGAAGACCGTGTGGTGGGCCTGGCTGTGCAGCGTCCCGCCGCAATGGCCCCGGCAGTGGAACAGATGTTCCACCACATCGTGGACTACTGCAGGCAGATCGAGCCGAGATGAGCCGGACACCTTTATACTATACCATAAACAGTCTGTGTGTGGAGCATGGATGTTTTTTATTAAGAAAGAGCGATTGTATCAGCGTGCAAAATCCGCTATACTTAGAAAAACAGGCTGGTTTTATGCAGAAGCCTTGATTGGAGCAGGAAGATGAAGACCATAAAACGACGTGCCTTTTGCAAGGCGGCAGCAGCTGCCGTGGCAGGCGTGCTGGCCCCGCACGCGGCGGCAGAGGCTTTGCTGCCGCAGGCCGCACAGGCTGTGGTGGGCAGTGCGGTGCCGGAGGATTACTACTCCTTTGCTTTCCGCAGCGACCATAGCGAAACAGATCTCTCCCACGATTTTTATTATACAGATGCCTTTTTGAGAACACGGCGCTGCAGTACAGCCACAAGCTGGCACTGGCAACGCTGGGCCTTGTGGCGGCAAGCGGCAACACCTACCAGAGCGATGCGCTTTACTGGGTGGAGGGTGAAGCGGGCCGTGAGGACAGCATTGCGGATGCCTACCAGAAGCTTGGCTTTGCCAATGCGGTCTATGCGGGCTACCAGTGCAGCCTGAACACCCCGGTGGATACCGCGGGCTGTGCTTTTGCGCAGAAAACACTGGTACAGGATGGCCAGCGCACCACCATTATTGCTGCCATGCTGCGCGGTGTCGGCTATGGCGCCGAGTGGGCCAGCAACCTGCATGTGGGCGAAGGCGGTGGGCACTATGGCTTTGTGACAGCAGCAGAGCATTTTTTTGAAGATCTGCAGGACTACCTGAAAAAGCCGAGGTTGCAGCGGGAACGCTGGGCACCATCAAGCTCTGGCTGGGCGGCTACAGCCGCGGCGCGGCTGTGGCAAACCTGACGGCGGCGCGCATCCGGCAGCAGCTGCCGCAGATCGCGCAGGAAAATACCTTTGTTTACACCTTTGCCGCACCGGCGGCACTGACGGCAGCAGACCGCCCGGATCTGCAGGCGGACTACGACAACGACCACACTGCAGACGGCGGACTGAAAACGGATTGGGATGTAAGCAATATCTTCAACATCATTTCCAGCGGCGACATCGTGGCCCGCGTGATGCCGGAAGAGTGGGGCTACCACCGCAACGGAAACGACCGCTTTCTGCCCTCCACGGCGTACCAGAACGAGCTGGATGATCTGAGCATCATCGAGAGCCGGATGGGCGGCGTGCCGCTGCGGTTCGACCAGCTGGCCACAAAGGAAGATGTGGATTCGGTGATCGCGGCGGCTCTTGCGTTCTGCAAAAGCGCCGCAAATTACCACGAAAAATATGAAGCTGCCTTTATGGATATGCTGCAGTGTGCCTTTACCCTCTCGGAGAAAGAGGCAGCCGAGGGCGTGATCTTGGACGATGAAGCTGTGATGGAACGGCTGCGCAGCATGGAGAACATCCGTAAAATGTCGTGGACGAAGGTGCTGCGCTGCGTGATGACGGCTTCGGCCATGAGCCGACCCATTCTGGAGCAGGTGGGGGCCATCGTGCCGCTGCGGGCGCAGCAGGTGGTGGTGCCGGTGCTGGCGGTGGGTCTGTGCTACGAGGTGGAGAGCGATGTGCTGCGGATGCTGGTGTACTACATCCTCAGCCTGATGAGCGTGAACAGCCCGGCAGACAGCGTTCTGCGTGCGGCATTCTGCCACTACCCGGAAAACTACATCACCCTGATGGAATATTACGACCCCGCCGAGCACGGCATGGAAGCCTATACCCGAAAATAAAATCTCCGGAAATAAAAAAGAGGGGCTGTTGCAAAATAAAAATGCGATAGCAGCTTGCACAAAGGAATAGCGCAAAATCAGAAACCCGGAACCCTTTTTGAGCCGTTGGCCCTGAAAAGGTTCCGGGTTTTGTGCTATTTGCTGGCGCAGGACCGTTCTGCTGCCCCGCCTGCGGCGGTGTCGTGCTGTTCGAGTCCTGTACCGCCACCAAAACTCTTCAACTCTTGCGAGTTTCCGAAGCGCTCTTGTTGGGGCGTGCGGAGCCCCAAACCCTGCTTCATAATATCGATCATGACCGATCAACGACTGATTTATAGTAATTGCCAAAGTCTGCAAGTGCATTGACAATTGGCAACATTTCCGTTCCGAGATCGGTCAACCCATATTCTACTTGGGAGGATTCTCGTGATAATCACGGCGGTAGGCAAGTCCATCATCAATCATCTGTCTTAAGCTCTCGGTCAAAACTTTCTGCGAGATCCCGTCGATGCTTCTTTGCAACTCATTGAATCTCCATGGACGCTCTTTCAGATTGCGCAGAAGCAAGAGTTTCCATTTTCCGCCAATCAGGGATACTGCTGTTGCAACCGGACATTCCGGCAGTTCTTCTTTTGTGCGCATATCAGTCACCTCTGTGTATAGTATAGCACATTCATTTTTGAGTGTACAGTTACAAAAAGGTGCGTACTTGTTTTTGAATGTGTGAGCTTCTATACTTAGCTCAGGCAATGAAAGATTGCGAATCAAATTGGAGGTGCTTACAATGGCATGCTACACAAAAATGACAGTTGGAAAAGAAAATCGGACGGAGCTTCATGAAAAGCTCGCCCTGACTGGTGCGGAGATCAGCCTGAATACGCTTCCTGCGGGAGCAAATGTTCCATTTGTTCACTCCCACAAGGCAAATGAGGAAATCTACAGTGTTCTTTCCGGCAAAGGGAAGGTCGTTATCGATGGCGAAGAAATCAGCCTTGCAGCAGGCGACTGGCTGAAGATTTCTCCTATGGCAAAGCGCCAGTTCTTTGCTGCAAGCAATTCTGAGATCACTTATATCTGTATTCAGGTCAAGGAGAATTCTCTCGAAGGCTATACTACAACGGATGCTGTGATCTACTGATAAAACATATCAAAGCAAAAGGCAGGATACCACCGTCATGGTGATACCCTGCCTTTGCTCGTTCCGGTTCTCGTCCTGTACCGCCCACCACAAAACGCAGTCATCCCGGTAGACATTCCTACGCGTTGGAACCTTGACGGAATCTGACGCTGGCGCCTGTACGGGTTGCGTTTGCTGATTCCGCAGCCCCTTGGCAGGGCTTTGAAAAATCAGAACA
>ENA-OQDF01001006-OQDF01001006.1-human-gut-metagenome-genome-assembly--contig:-NODE-1006-length-11686-cov-9.192318_pt1 | contig 11686 bp, 17 predicted proteins | sample MGYA00242769_ERZ504597 | MGnify/ENA primary metagenome ERZ504597 (study PRJEB26092, sample SAMD00036305) | human gut metagenome | host: Homo sapiens | study: EMG produced TPA metagenomics assembly of...
CGGATCTGCTAATAGCGTAAATGCCAGTCCGTATTTTTCTTCAAATCTCTTGTGAGACGCTACAGAGTCCTTGCTTACTCCGAGAATAACAGCTCCCTTCTCAGTAAACTGTGGATAAACGCTCAGAAAAGCCACATGCCTGCTTCGTACATCCTGGTGTATTATCCTTTGGATAAAATATAAGATCACTTTTTTTCCTGCATAATCGCTTAATTTATGCATTTCTCCATTCTGATCCGGCAATTCAAAGTCCGGTGCTTTTTTTCCTAACTCTAACATTTACTATTCCTCCGCTTTTGTATTTTCCACCTGTTTTCTTATTCTTTTATTACCTGAAATCATTTTATGTCCCGTATACATAGACATGATCATACATATAAGAGTGCTACACGCAAAATACCTATGACCTGATTTGGATCCTTTATATCCAGTATAAAAAGTTCCAATCATAGTAATTAACGCTCCGATTGACCAATACTTATGTGCTTTCATTTTATACCTCCAAATTGATTAAGCTGTTTCCAAAATAAATATCTCTGGATCATTAACAATATTATACATTCCATCCATTACTTTTGACAAGCAGGGAAAGAAAAATACTCAATCCAAATACAAAAGGATGTATCACGATAATTCTTGCATTACCTTGACGCATCCTTTTCGTGTTGTATTTTTTTATTCTTCTTTTCATTATTTTTTAATTTACAGATACCCTGCGTCATTGTTCCCATTTGGCAGAATGTATACCAGGTTCGTGGCTTATATGCCTTAGACACTGTGCTGTTTGGCTCATAAACCTCAACCTCCTTGTGCTTAGAGTATATGAAATTTTAGCTTTATCTTGTAAGTTTGCGAATATCCGTATAAACAAAAAAGCCCTTTGAGAAAAGGATTTTTCCTCTCTCAAAGGGCAAGTTGGCAAACAGGAAGTTTTGCATACGTTATTCTTCTAATATTTTTGTAGGGTTCGCATAGAAAAAGTGTTACAGACTTTTTCTCACAGTCTCCAATCCCATGTAACCATCACCAGTGTTAAAACCTTTCATTGCCAACTCCTCCATTTCTTTGAATTTTATGATTTAATCTTCTTTGATGGTTACAGTGTATATCAATAGGTGGGGTATAAAAATCCCTGCTCTTTTATACTGCTATCCTTCTAAGACAAAAGGCCCAGAATACTTTTTCCTGAGCCTTTCCATCCTGTTGTTTTCAATTATAGATAAAGCTATTATGCAACATTCTGATTCTCATCATCTAGTTGAGGTAAATCTTCATCGCTACCAATTGCTTTTAAACCTAACATTGTTACCGTCACTCCCAAAGCTAATGTTACAACTCCCCCAATCGTCTTGAACACTCGCTCATGAAATTTCTGCTGCTGTAAATATAATTCCGTTATTTTATCAGCTTCTTCCATCATTTTTTCAGAAAAGTCCCTTCTTTCCTCCTCTGTTAAGTTTTCTTGTTCCAGCTGATTTGCGAAGGTCTCAAGAACATACTGATGTGCATGAACTGCTTGTTCATATTCTTCTTTATTTGTTTCTAAAATTGTTTTGCATAACTGTGTATAATTTTCTATTGCTGATTCCACAAACTCTACATATACTGGGAACTGCTTTATTATTTCAAGCGCCACTTCCTTTTCCATATATGGAATCATAGATGTAAACTCCATCACTTATCCTTTGTTAAATTTCGAAATGATTCAATTTTTAACGCTTTTTTTACAGCTTCTTCTGAATGATATCTTTTTCTTATTTTCTTTTCCATGATTATGTTCCTACTTTGCTTCTTTGCGAATGGTGCCAATTTTTTTGTCACTTCTGGTATCTCTTCCATTTTTGTTTCTAATAGTCCCCGGTGGAAGACCATGCTTCTTTTCAAATGTTCCTACTCTACAATCACTTCTAGTTTTCCTCATGTTTTTTCTTCCTTTCATAATTCCGTATCAACAATGCACTTGTTGTTTACTGATGCTTCAAGTATAATAAAATCTATAAAGAAAATACACGCACAGCATGTGGACTTAACACCTGATAATTCTCATGTTCGGCGATATACGGGGAGGTTATTCTCATGGGGAAACAATCTACAAGAGAAAATAAAACAATTTATCAGATTTGCCGGGAAGAAGCCGGTCTTACCAGATTAGAAGCCAGCGAAAAAATGACTGCTGTTTCTGATTCTAAAATTGAAAAATTTGAATATGAAATGCAGGAACCTACACCTTATGATATTATCCAGATGGCAGACGCTTACGGGCGACCAGATCTCTGCAATTATTACTGCTCTCATAAATGCGAAATCGGTCACCGTTATGTCCCGGAAGTCGAAGTTTCTGACTTGTCCAATATAATCCTGGAAACCATTGCCAGTCTGAATGAGATTAATCCTCTCACCACACGTCTGATCCAGATTGCCCGTGACGGTAAGATCAGTGATGATGAGATCAAGGATTTTGCTTTTATCAGCAACAAACTGGATGAAATTTCTCTGGCAATAGATTCTCTGAATCTCTGGGTTGATAAAGCAGCCGGAGAGCAGGGACTAAACATCGAATTGCTCAGAGAAGAAAAAAAGAAACAGAAATAAGTATGAAAAAACAAGGCAGCGAACCTATTTATGGTTCACTGCCTCTTTCCTTTACATATGCTGTAACTGGTTTATGATGTATTCCGTTCTGCGGATAGCTTCTTCCACCTGATGTCTAGCATTATTGATTCGATCCTGCACCATCCAATCCACAACAAATCCATCAAAAAAATAATCTGCAAAGGATAAGAAGTCTCCAGTATTGATGTTTAAATTACAAGCCACGTTCACATCATTTAATTCCCTACTGAAATTACGAAGATCATATTTCGCCTGTTCCATATTTTGTCTTGCCTGATCCATCTTGGAGTGTTTCAACATCGTAGAAAAGAATCCACCGCCAAACATATCCACCAAGCCCCAATTCTTTGCACTGTTCAGGTTCTCTTTTGCTGTCCGAAGACTACTTAACGCACGTTGTCCTGCTTCAATCGCTTCTCGTTTCTCTTTTTCTATATCATATCCCATAATTTCTTCCCTCCTCGTATTTTTATGAGTTAGATGATATAAGTGCAATGATTCCGCCGATGATCAACAATGGAAGTGCAATATAAATCAGTCCGCCAACAACCATTCCTATCAAAATCACCGGGAAAAATACAACTGTACAGAGCAGCTTTAAGATTCCCCAGGATGCTTTTACACCAAATATAAAAAATTTTCCAATAAACCAAATCATGCATATAGCAAATAATAACGATAACATATTCTACTCCTTCTGACTCCTGTTATGATTTGAATCATTCATTTTTTGATTGTTTACTTGATATAAACTCAGATGTATTTCTCACACCGATTTTACTACTGAATTCTGGGTTCTTCTCTATTTTTTCAATCATCCGAATTATCCTTATTCTCTGTGCTGTATCCATCTGCTCACCTCATTCTAACAGTTCTGCCTTTTGATATTGTCAGTATAACCGGATAACTTTTCAAAATATATACCTAATACAAAGAATTGAACATATGTAATTCTCAATTTTCGAGGAATAGTTGTTCCTCCTGTTCTTTCATCAAAATTCTTCATCACGGAATGCTTCCAGATATTCATCAATAAGATCCAGATTAACTAACACAATTCGTTTGACATGGTATACTGCTCTGGCATCTTTCGCTAACTGTTAGAGTATATGAAGTTTTGGCTTTATCTTGTAGTTTGCGAATATCCGTATAAATGAAAAGTCTAATCCCCCAGCTATGCTGGGGGATTAGACTTTTCATTTAGCTTGTTTCTTGACTACTCAGGAAAAATATTTCTACCCTCGCCCCACCTGTATTTTCAGAATTTGAAAGTTTAATACCTCCACCATATTTTTCAGCCACAGTTTTTGCAAAAATAGTCCCATCCCATAATGGGCTTCGCCATTTCTACTTGTGTCATCCATAAAAAACTGCTCTGTGCCATGCAATAATGCTTCTTTTGTAAATCCTGATCCGCTATCCTCCACAATGAATGTCAGCCGGCCATCCTGCTCCTTTGCGTCAATATAAATGATTCCATTTTCTTTTGTATGCTCCACTGCATTCTGAATCATATTCATTACGGCCCGGAACATTGGATCATAAGCAATCGTTACCTTTTTATCACTTTGTCCCGCCTTCCAATCTATTTTCTGGTGATAGATTTCTACCAGTCCGAGTGCCTGTTCCTTTATATCTGCGAAAAAATCTTCTAACCTCACCGTTGTATAGGTAACATCACTGCAATTCCATGATTTTGTGACATCTATCAACTGTTTTACATAACTTTGTATCTGTGTTGTGCCGTTCAAAACATAAGTGATATTATTCTTCTGTTCTGTGGTCAGTTCAGTCTCTGAAAGTAGTTCTGCATTTCCCCGTACAATCGTAAGAGGTGTTTTAATATCATGCGCCAAAGCAGACATCTGTTGTTTCTTTTCCTGCTCTGTTTTCCACTGCTTTTCTAAAGATTCTCGCAATGCATCTCGCATATCATCGATTGCCGATAAACAGTCATCAAACTCTTTGATACCGGAACAGGATGTCTCATATTCCAGATTTTGATCCTTTATTTGTCTGATTGCGTCTAATACAGGCTGCATCTGCTTTTTGATTCTTTTTCCAAAACGTATGGACGGAATGATGATAATCGCTACCGCTCCAATCACTGACATAATACTCATCACATTCTGTGGTCCTATAAAATGCTCCCTCAAAAAAGCTGAATGATATTGAGGTGTCAGGCGATATTGCAATACAACATATTCATTTTCCCTTACAATTACTTTATAAAAATATTTCCCGGATGCGTTTCCGTACTTTGCAACATTCCATGCTATCTGTTCGTATTGTTCTGACAGATCTCCACCTATTTTCTCTCCATTCTCTGAAAAGATTACATAATCACAAAGTGCGGGAATCATCTCAGCAGTCACTTTATCTGCACGTAGAATCGTATCATATGCTTCATTAATCTTTTGCTCTGCATAATTTGCCGGATAAATACAGCCCACACTAATCAAAAGGTACAGCAGCAGATAAGCAACAATCACCAAACCAACTAATGATCCAAGCATGACCAGTACATATCTCATAAAAATCCTGCTGAGTGCATTGCTTCTCTTTACTCTTCCCATTTATATCCAATCCCCCAGACTGTTTTTATCGGCATATAATCATAATCCGCAAATTTTGCTCTTATATTTTTGATATGCGTGATTATAGTACTGTCATTACTCCCATTGTCAAAGCCAAAGACCGCTTCCAATATCTGTTCCTTCGAGAAAACCTGTCCTCTGTTTTTAGCCAAAAATTCACAGATTTCGTACTCTGCTTTCGTAAACGGAAGTTCTTTATCATCCATCAACAGTTTCTTTTGAGACATCTGAATGCAGACTCTCCCTAAAACCATCCTGACAGAATGTTCCTGTGCTCTCTTCTAAGATGTGCATTGATCCTTGCCCGAAGTTCCATCACTCCAAATGGCTTTGAAATATAATCATCTGCTCCTAAAGAAAGTCCGTTTACCAGACTGTTTTCCTCCGTTTTTGCCGTAAGAAACAAAATCGGACAATCCACAAGTATCCTAATTCTTTTGCATAATTCGAAGCCATCAATTCCAGGCATCATAATGTCCAGTAAAATCAGGTCATAACGATGTAATTCTTCCATATTAATTTTTAGTGGATTACTTACTTTGGTAACCAGATGTCCATCCTTATTCAAAATGCTTTCTATCATTTCCAGAATTGCCGGTTCATCATCAACTGCCAGTATTTTTGCCATAGTTTCCCTCGATTCTATTCCGATATTCTGTTTCCTTCCCAGTGGTTTACCCACCAAAAATAGTATACCATACTAATCCCTGTAAATATTAAGCAACCTGGTATGAATGACAACCATTCACCTACACTAGTTTCTCCCAATACAGATTGCAGATAAGTATATGGTACTCTACCCGTCCAGCAGACAAATACATATTTCCACACATAATCTCCAAGTCCGGTAAGCATCAATGCACTAATTAGTCCTGATATAATCCCTGCTCCAATGGATACCCCTTTTCCAAACTGAAAAGCCAGAATCAGCTGCCACAGATAAAGTGGAACACTGCTTCCCCACAGCAGCAATGCTGCAAATATACATCCTTTCATGATTTCGATATCGCTTGATGCGATTCTTCCAAATCCAATTCCGAATATGATTGCTGTCAATAGGATAGAGCACAGACACAAAACCAGTAGCATCAACAGTTTCGATAAAAATGCTGCAGGTTTATCCGGTAAAGACAACAGATTTTGAAAATCACCTGCATTTTGTTCCTGTTCCATCACACTTGCTGTAAAAATTCCAATAAGTACCGGAAGTCCTGCTCCTATTGCCTGATAAAATGCAATCACTTTCATATTTTCATTCCATGGTGAAAAAAAGTAATATATTAAAAATATAACGCTGGTTATAATCGGAATCAGTAAGTGTGCCAGAATCACAGATGTTCCTTTCATCTTTCGCAAGTCTGCATTAAGAGATCTTCCAATCATCTTATTTCACCTCTCTTCTCTCAAACCATTTCAAAAACAGAACCGTTACAAAAACAAACCAGATGATTGAGAGACACATTCCCGGAACAATGACTCCCGTATCCAAAAGAGGATTCCCTGCTTCTGCGGCAAGTCCATTTGGTAAAACATGAAGCAACGGGCACATCATTCGCATAGGGATTGCAGAAACAAGTACATACCAGATTCTGGTTTGTGATATTACCACACCGCTGACGGTAATAAATAGGCAGACGAACAGGTTTACAATCATTCCAAATCGTTCACTTAAAAATAAAGCTACCGGAATCTCCCATAACTCAGAAACCGTCAGAAACAATACTGCCATCAACGCTCCTCCAACTGGAACATGTGTCGTTAGAAGAAAGCCTCCAAGCGTTGCTCCTGCAAACACAATCACATTAGAAAACAAAATCATGTACCCAATATAAATAATTTTCCCCAGCAACAATTTTCTTCTATCTGTGGGAATAGTCATTAAATGATAGTATTTTATCTTTTTCTCCTGCGCCACAGAAAGATAACAAAATAGAGCAATCATCCCCGGCAGCAAAAGTGTATACCACCAGTTCCAAACACTTTCTGCATAAGCATTTGTCATCCCAAGAGTAAATATAAATGCCATGACAAATGTAAGAAGAGGAAATCCCCAGATAAACTTTTTTCGCATGGTTCTTTTGGCTTTTTGATGTTCTGCTTTTATAATATTAACCATGGATTTCACCTGCTTTCTGGTTTTTTCTTACCACATTCATAAACAAATCTTCAAGATTATCTCCCTGCTTTAATGCTCCTTCGTATCCTAAGATTCCACCTGAAATAATCCCGACTTTATCTGCAAGTAACTGTACCTCTGAGAGAATATGACTGGAGAGAATTACAGTGATTCCCTGTTCCGGAAAAGACCGGATCAGCTCTCGTAATTCCTCGATTCCTATTGGATCTAATCCATTCGTAGGTTCATCCAATATCAAAAGTTCCGGTTCTCCAAGCAATGCCATTGCAATGCCTAGTCTTTGCTTCATTCCCAAAGAAAACTGTCCTGCTTTCTTCTTTCCGGTGTTTGTAAGTGATACAATCTGCAAGACCTCATCAATTCTGTTTTCATCTGTACCAAGCAATAATTGTCTTACCTTCAAATTCTCTCTGGCGGAAAGATTTTCATAAATAGGCGGATTTTCAATTAACGCTCCTATTTTTGATAAATCTTTCCTATCCAAAAGTTTTCCATCAAAGTAAATCTTTCCTGCAGTTGGTTTCATCATACCAGTCAGCATTTTCAATGTGGTAGATTTACCAGCGCCATTCGGTCCAAGCAGTCCATAAATCTGTCCCTTTTCGATATTAAGTGAAACATTATTTACCGCTTTCTGTTTTCTAAAATATTTACATAGATTTTGTGTCTGTAACATCATTTCCATCTTTACTATCCTTCCTTCTATATTTCATTTCTTACTGAAATATAACCTAACAGAAAAAATAAAGATTTGATGAAGATTTATTCCCGTATGGAATAAACCATCAATTGAATATCATTATCAGAACTCGGCTTTCCACTGAAATCAGCAAAGCTGTTACAAATACGAAGTCCTAATTTACAGAATATCTCCGTGATTTCATCAAAACTATATAACCTTATAGGATTTCCTTCTTTCATTTCAGGCTTATAAAGTGCTTCTCCATACATATAGTCTACCTGCCCATATATCAGCGTTTTTCTATCCTTCTCCCATTCAAAAGCAGATAATGTAAGTCCCTTTTCTCCTGCATCCCATAACTTGCAAGGGAAATGTGTTTGGGCATAGCTTCCATTCATGATATCCATAAAGTGCTTGCATATTATAAATCTCCTTCGCTCCAACCATATTGCAACAAAAAAGGAACTCCCTCTTAGATTTCTCCAAAAGAAAGTTCCTTTTTATGTTATTTTACGATATTCAAAATTTATCTACTTTTTCAACTTCATGTCTCTTCATATCAACTTACAAATTTGTTGCAGTATTTGTTGCAGTACACGTTTTTTCTGCTCGCTGTATAGAGAGATTAATATAATTTTGCGCCCGCCGGAATATGATTATCAACCATCAAAAGATGAAGTTTTTCTTCTCCCTCTTCCTCATGGATTGCCGACAACAACATACCGCAAGATTCAATTCCCATCATTGCTCTCGGTGGAAGATTTGTAATTGCAATAAGTGTCTTTCCAACCAGTTCTTCTGGCTCATAAAATGCGTGAATACCGCTTAAAATCGTACGATCTGTGCCTGTTCCATCATCAAGAGTGAACTGTAACAGCTTCTTTGATTTAGGTACTGCAATACATTCTTTAACCTTAACTGCTCTAAAATCCGACTTGCTAAATGTATCAAAATCAACAAATTCTTCAAACAAAGGCTCAACCTTTACTTTAGAGAAATCAATAACTTCTTCTTTCTCTGATGCATTTTCTACCGCTTTAGTTTCAGCCTTAGCAGTCTTCTTATCAGCATCCAGTGACTTCATTGTCGGGATTAATTGAACGATCTGTTCCACCCTTGTCCACTAAGCTCCGTCAGGCACCATACACATCCAAAAACTGATTTTTTTGTCTTCCACTGAGGTCCATAGAGCCTCAAGTCGGCTGTGTCATTCGTGTTGTACAAATTGTTTTGATATATAGATTGTCTCTTCAAGTAACAAGACAATTCTCTAGTTATATTATAATCTTTCCCTGGAGATTTGCAACAATTTCCTGCTTTTTCTCCTGTGTCGCTTCCGCATAAATATCCATGGTTGTTGTAATATCTGAGTGCCCATGATACTTTGGATCACCTTCAAATTCGACTCATTCTCACACAATCTTGTGCAAAATGTGTGTCTCAAATGATGGGCTGAAAAATGAGGAATAATGAGTGGTTCTCTATCCTCTTTCTCTGCTTTTTCTATTTCTTCTTTGTTATATGCAACTCTTGCCCTTTCAATCGCTCGATTAACTGCATTTGGTAAATATACCGTTCCGGTTGCTGTTACAAAAACGAAATTTGAATATCCATCAATCTCTTCTGAGGAAAAGCCAATGCACTTTTGGATCTCATACTCATCCAGAAAAGCATTGAACACTTCATCGATCATCGGAATGGTTCTCCGTCCTGAAATCGTCTTTGGTGTAGAAATATGCTTGACCGATTTTCTGTTTTCATCAGGTCTGTAGATAAAAGTATGATTCACACTGATAATGCGCTTTTCAAAATCCAAGTCATCCCATCGAAGTCCGATGCATTCACCAATTCGCATTCCTGTTCCAAGAAGAACTGTTATAATAGGTACCCATCCTTGATATTCCCGATGAGCTTTTAAGTAATCCATATAAGCTTTCTGCTGTGGAATCGTAAGCGCATGTCTCGGATTATCTTCCCAGATATGACTCTTTTTGATTTCTGCCATTAATCCATCTGTTGGATTTTGTCTAAGCAGTCCATCCCTTACAGCCATCTGAAATGCCGGATGCAACTGCGTGTGTATACTATCCAGCGTATTTGCTTTCATCTCTTCATCCAGGATGATACGATAATAGAATTTTTTCACATCAGAATATTTGATTTTACCAATCAGTCTTTTCCAAATGTTGGTCTGACAAAATGATTATACATATAGAGATAATTCACTTTTGTTGATGGTTTCAAATCATATTTCTGTTCGATAAACCGATCATATAATTCGTTCAGCGTCATCCTGTCAGCTAGCAGCGGATTCAGTCCATCTTCCTTGTCACGGATGATTTTTCTTTCTTTTGCTCTGAGTTCAACCAATGTTTTTGCGTAAACGGTTCGTCTATTTTTATCTAAATCTGTATAAGAATAAGAATAGCGACCGTCTTTTCTCTGACTCTCACCGGTTCGCAACACATACCCCCGGCTGTCTTTTCTTGATTTTGCCATCCTTTCACCTCACTAATCGTGAGGAGCATCTTAGCTGTGCTTATCCTGTCGGTATAATAGTTCCAATCCTTTCTTAAGCACCTGCCCTTTTGTAAGATCGTACTTTTCAGCATAAGCTTCCAATTGCTTCTGCTCAGCATTGGAGAAACGGATGGTGAAACGATAATTCATGGGATCATCACTCTTTGGTCTTCCCATCTTTGCCATACTATTTCCTCCTTCCTTACAACACTATTATACTTTATGTCCGACAACAAGTCAACGTATTTTGCTCCTCATGTATTACATTTTATTTTTTATAATTCATCTCTGAAATTTTCAAGATATTCATCCACAATCTCTGTATTGACCAGAACAACTCTCTTCACATGATAGACTGCTTTCGCATCTTTCGCTAATTCCTGAAATGTATGCAACCCCATAGAATATAATTGTGCCCCTTCCTCATAACGGACAAATTTCTTTCTTCCGACCTGCACCAGCTTTTCTAATTCTGGAATTTCTTTTCTGACTTTAGGCATGAAAAACCTCCTTCCTTCGTACATAAAAAAATATCTTTCATATATACAAAAGAAGGAGGGTGAAAATACAGCCTATGATATGCAATTTTTTTATTTTAACAAATCGAGCAGCGTATATTCACCTTTTGGAATCTTAGCTGTTCTATGATACTCTTTTATTGCTTCCACAAGAATCCCAGAATTAGAAAAATAATTAAACACGTAATCATATGATTTACGTCAGACATTCTAAGATTTTCCTTACAAAAATCACTTGGTTTTTTCCCTGATTTTTTGAATTCTTTATACTGATTTTCAGCAAAGATAATCAACATTTCTATTTCCGGTGCAGTAATCACATTGATAACATCTATTTTATGTTCATATGCTTTACCAATTTTAAATTTTTCTCTTCTTGAATCTAATATTCTGATTACTGATATCTTTTCCGCAAATCCTTTTCTCAAATATTTCTGTTCAAATTTTTTGCCGTCCCTACATCGAATTACTGACTCCTCCAGCATCTCTTCTCTCGAAAATACAAGCAATTCTTCATCTAGAAGAATATCCATAATTGCATTTTCTGCAGCACCTTCACATATACACGCTTTTATATTTTTGCCAGTTCCATATTGCACCTCCTATTTCAGAGATGCAG
>ENA-OQDF01001007-OQDF01001007.1-human-gut-metagenome-genome-assembly--contig:-NODE-1007-length-11683-cov-6.340862_pt1 | contig 11683 bp, 15 predicted proteins | sample MGYA00242769_ERZ504597 | MGnify/ENA primary metagenome ERZ504597 (study PRJEB26092, sample SAMD00036305) | human gut metagenome | host: Homo sapiens | study: EMG produced TPA metagenomics assembly of...
ATCAAATCTTGTTTATCGGTGAAAGGGGAGGGGCACATGCTGTCGTGTCCCTCCCCGTATCATCACTTGGCGGCTTCGACTTCCGCGATGGAGCCTTGGCGGCTTCCACAACGTGCTCGGCGGTGATGCCCAGATCGATCATGTTCTGAGCGCCATCACCCTGCAGGCCGAACTGCTCGATGGACACCGGCTTGCCGTAGGAGCGAGGTACTTGTACCACGGCATGGCAACGCCGGCCTCGACGGAGACGCGGGCCTTGACGGCGGCCGGAAGCACGGCCTCCTTGTATTCGGCGTCCTGCTCCTCGAACCATTCCACGCACGCACGGACACGACGCGGGCCTTGATGCCCTCGCCGGCCAGGGTCTTGGCAGCGGACACAGCCCACTGGACTTCGGAACCGGTGGCCATGATGATGACGTCCGGGGTGCCCTCGGTGTCGACGAGCACGTAAGCGCCTTCTTCACGCCGTCCTTGGCCTTCTCAGCGGTCTCGGCGAGAACCGGGACGCCTGACGGGTCAGAACCATAGCGGTCGGCAGGGTGTTCTTCTTCTCGAAGAAGTAACGGTAGGCTTCAGCGGTCTCGTAAGCGTCGGCCGGACGAGCGACCTCGAGCTGCGGGATGGCGCGGAAGGAAGCCAGATGCTCCACCGGCTGGTGGGTCGGGCCATCTTCGCCGACTGCGACGGAGTCGTGGGACCACACGTACAGGTTCGGAATCTGCATGAGGGCGGCCAGACGCACGGCGGAACGCTCGTAATCGGAGAACATGAAGAAGGTGCCGCCGTACGGACGGGTGTGGGAGCCAGCAGGATGCCGTTGGTGATGGTGCCCATGGTGAACTCGCGCACGCCGAAGTGGAGCTGACGGCCGTACTTGCTGCAGTTCGGCCACTGCTTGGTGGCGCACTCAGCCGGGGCGAAGGTCTCAGCGCCCTTGAGGTCGGTCTTGTTGGAGCCGCCGAGGTCGGCGGAGCCGCCCCAGAGTTCCGGCATGACGGCTGCGATGGCGTTCAGAGTGGAGCCGGAAGCGCCACGGGTGGCGACGTTCTTGCCGACTTCGAAGGTGGCCTCGAGGTCGTCGATGGCCTTGTCGAAGCCTTCCGGAAGCTCGCCGGCTTGATGCGGTCGTACAGGGCAGCCTTGTCCGGGTTGGCCTTGCGCCATGCGTTGTACTTCTCGTCCCATTCCTTGTGGGCTTCGAGACCGCGCTCGGCGACCTTGCGGGCGTGGGCGAGGGCCTCTTCGTCAACGTGGAAGGACTCCTCCGGGTCGTAGCCGAGGAGCTTCTTGAGGCCGGCGACGGCCTCGGCGCCCAGCTTGGAGCCGTGGGAGGACGGGTCGTTGGTCTTGCCCGGGGTCGGCCATGCGATCAGGGTGTCGACCTTGATGAGCTTCGGCTGGTTCGGGGCGGCGGCGCGGGCTTGGCGATGGTGTCGGCCAGGCCTTCGACGTCCTCCTTGTAGGAGCCGTCAGGCTGGATGAAGCTGAACTCGTCGGTGTACCAGCGTATGCCTGGAAGCGCTTGAGCACGTCCTCGGCCAGCACCAGGTTGGTGTCGCCTTCGATCTGGATGCGGTTGGCATCGAAGATCACGGTCAGGTTGCCGAGCTGCTGGTTGGCGGCGAGGAGGCGGCTTCGCCGGAGATGCCCTCTTCGATATCGCCTTCACCGCAGATGACCCAGATGTTGTGGTCGAACGGGGACTCGCCTTCCGGAGCTTCCGGATCGAGCAGGCCACGCTGGAAACGCTGGCCATAGGCGAAGCCGATGGCGGAGGCGAAGCCCTGGCCCAGCGGACCGGTGGTCATTTCGATGCCCGGGGTCAGGCCGTATTCCGGATGGCCCGGGGTACGGGTGTCAGCGCCGCCACGGAAGTTCTTCAGATCGTCCAGGGTCAGGCCGTAGCCGGAGAAGTACAGCTGGACGTACTGGGTGAGGGAGGCGTGGCCACCGGAAAGAATGAAGCGATCGCGGCCTTCCCAGTTGGGGTCGTTCGGATCATGCTTGATGAAGTGCTGGTACAGGGTGTAGGCGATAGGCGCCAGGGAGACGGGGGAACCGGGTGGCCGTGTCCCGCACGCTCAACCGCGTCGGCCGACAGGACCTTGGCCATCTTGATGGCGCGTTCGTCCAGCTCGGTCTCCTTGAATTCGGTCATGGATTACTTTCCTTCCAATTGGTCGGGCCGCGTATCCGGCTTGTGCCGAGCGCTCGACGCCCTCACATTGCGTTTCCCATAGTAGCGATGTGAGGTGACGTTGTGGTGAAATTTTGGCGTGTTTTGGTAGTTTGTGTGCTGTTAGCGCTCACAATTAACATTCGCGTGAACTTCAGATGTTCGTTTGTCGATATCTCTCCCAATGCCAGTCGCCGCAAGCCTTTGCCGCATGAAGGAAACTACTCTGGAAGCGAACGAATTAGCACTCCGGGTGCCGGAGTGCTAAAACATTAAAAGAAGTTTTCCGGGTACGTCTCATCAGCACCGTCAAACATAAGGCGTACCGGCACACACCTATGCATAAGGAGGCGCGCATGGCGCAATCAAGACGCATGCTGGTGTTGCGTGCCGTGGTCGAGGATTACATCCGTTCTCAGGAACCGGTGGGTTCCACCACACTGACCCGGGATCATGACCTCGGCGTCAGCTCCGCCACCGTGCGCAACGACATGGCGGCCTTGGAAGATGAAGGCTATCTTATTCAGCCGCACACTTCGGCCGGCAGGGTGCCGACCGAAAAGGTACCGTTACTTCGTCGACCGTTTGGCGACGGTCGTTCCGCTATCGGAGGCCCAGCGCCGCGGCATCAACAGCTTTCTGTCCGGATCGGTCAATCTGCAGGACACGCTGCAGCGGGCCGCCCGGCTGCTGGCGCAGATCACCGGACAGGTCGCCGTCGTGGCCGCGCCGTCACTGTCGAAGTCGACATTGCGGCATATCGAAATCGTGCCAGTGTCCATTAATACGCTGCTTGCCGTAGTGATCACCGATACCGGCCGTGTCGCGCAGCATATCCTCAACGTCACGAAATTGCCGGACGTGACGACGCTCACTCATCTGACCAACGAGATCAACACGCAATGCTCCGGCGTTTCGCTGACCCGCACGGCCGATTGCGTACGACAGATGGGAGCGCGCAAGGAATACCATGCGATCAGCACGCTTGCGGAAACGCTTGCGCAGGCCTTTGATGGCATGGCTGATGACGAACGCGCGAGCGAATTGTACATGGCGGGCACTTCACGGCTTGCGCATCAACGCACGGTGGCCGACCTGGCCCCGCTGTTCGACGCGTTGGAGGAGCAGGTGGTGCTCATGAAGTTGATGAGCTCGCTGAGCGAAACCACGCAATCCGACGGCGTCGGAGTGGCGATCGGTTCCGAAACGCACACGCCCGGTTTGCTGCACGCCTCAGTGGTAACCAGTGGCTACGGGCGTACCTCCGCGGCCGCCACGGACGGCGCGACGCATGCGGCCGCATCATCACAGACGGAAAATCAAAGCGGTGATGATACGCAGCAGGCGGGCGAACCGGTCGCATTCGTCGGATCGATCGGGCCGACGCATATGGACTACGCGGCGACCATGGCCGCCGTGAGGGCGGTCGCCAGATATCTGACGGCGTTCCTCGCCCACGATGAAGGTCAGCCGGCCGACTGACCCCGCCTTATGGCACAATGACACGCAGAACCAACAGGGAGAAAGAATAATCGTGACGGACTATTACGAAGTGCTGGGCGTCGACCGTTCGGCAAGCGACGACGAGATCAAAAAGGCGTATCGAAAGATGAGCCGCAAATACCATCCCGACATCGCAGGTCCGGAATTCGAAGACAAGTTCAAGGAAGTCAACAACGCGTACGATGTGCTGTCGGATCCTAAGAAACGGCAGATGTACGATGCCGGCGTCGATCCGAACGATCCGAATGCGGGCGGCATGCACGGTGGCGGATTCGGTGGCGGATTCGGCGATATGGGGGACATCTTCAGCATGTTCACCGGTGGCGGATTCGGTGGCACCGGCGGTGGACCGACTCCGCGCACCCAGCCGGGGCGTGACGCGCTTGTTTCCGCGACCATCGATTTGAAGACGGCGGTGTTCGGCGACACCACGCACGTCAAGGTCAACACGTTCGGCCTGTGCCAGGAATGCGGCGGCACCGGCTGCCAGAACGGCACACAGCCCACACAATGTCCCGACTGCCACGGTCAGGGATATGCGCAGCGCGTGGTACGCACCATGCTCGGCCAGATGATGACCACCGCGCCATGCGAACGCTGCGAAGGCCATGGAACGGTCATCGAGAAGCCGTGCCCGTCCTGCCTCGGCCATGGCCGCGTGCGCGTCACCCGCAATGTCGGCGTCGCGGTGCCGGCCGGCGTGGCGAACAACACCCGTCTGCGTCTCGCTAATCAGGGTGAGGTCGGCGAAAATGGCGGCGTCGCGGGCGATTTGTATGTGGATATCCGCATCAAGCCGGATGACATGTTCACTCGTGATGACGACGATTTGCATTGTTGGATCAAGGTGCCGATGAGTTGGGCCGTATTGGGGCACGAAGTCGAAATCGACACCTTCGACGCAGGCAGACGCTGGATATCCCAGCCGGCAGCCAGCCGGACGATACCGTGACGTTGAAGAACCTCGGCGTCACGCATCTCGACGACAAGAACGAGCGCGGCGATTTGGTGGCGCACGTAGTGGTGGAGATTCCTAAGAAGCTGTCCGATGACGAGCGGGAGCTGATTGAGCGGTTCGGCGAGATGCACGACACGGACGCCCAGCATGTTGTCGTGAAGTCCCGTCCGTCGTCCGGCGCGAAGAAGGGGTTCTTCTCCAAGCTGAAGGACGCGCTGCGCTAGTTTTCGCAATCCAATCGAATACGGGACATGTGAAAGAAGTCCGTATCCCAACTCATAACCTTGGGATACGGACTTCTTTCACATCTGGCGTGGCGGGTGATTCCCGCCTATTTGAGCAGCGACCTGCACATGGTGCGATACTGGCTCACATATCCTCCACCGAAGAACACGCAATGTCCTGCAATGGGGTAGAGCTGCCATAATGTGATGCGGTCCTGCCATCCGGCCTTAAGCGGATGCGCCGACTGATAGCCTTCGAGGATGTCCGTAAGATATGACATGCCGAACAGGTCGAGCATGGCAAGGTCTTCCTCACGGTGCCCACCGTGAGCCGCAGGATCGATAAGCACGGCTTCGACGTCACCGGAATCAGCAGTCCACATGACGTTGCCGCTCCACAGGTCGCCATGCACGCGTGCGGGCTTGTCGTTGGCGGCCTTGCCTAGGATGTCGGGCAAGGCGTCGATAACGGCTTCAGTCAGTTCCATGTCATAGTCGGTCAGTTCGCGACGTTTCATGCCGAGTCGTACCATCGGACGCAATCTGCCGTCCGCCAGATAGGTGGCCACATCATCCCAGGCACCGGTATCCATCGGGACGGGATCCTGCAATGGCCCGAAATAGCAGGTGCCGTCGTATCCAGTTGGAGCGGAGCCAAAATGTTCGGCACCGGCATCATGCATATGAGCTAGCGCAACACCGAAATCGCGCGCGGCTTGGATGGTCGGACCGCAGGCGTTCACGCGTTCAATGTCGAGATAATCCTTGCCCCAGTCGTATACGTCGACCACGCGTGGGCCGCCCTGCGATTGCGCCTCGCCGAGCCATTTGAGGCCGCGTCCCTCGCATTCAAAGAAACCTTCGGGCTGAATGCCCTGCTTTTGCGGTATTTGCCCATGCCGATGAGCCTTTCTCCCATGCCGGACATGCCGGCGTACTTTTGGCTCCATTGTGTGCATGGTTTGAGACAACTATGCCGGGATGCCTTGAAAACTAGACCCCTCTCGCTACTCTTGGTCACGGAAAAACAGACGAAACCGTATTTCTACGAACATAAAGAGGGTTCATGAATTTCTTCCAAGCGATTTTCCTTGGCCTGGTGCAGGCGTTGACCGAATACTTGCCGGTCTCTTCCAGCGCCCATATCCGTATCATCGGCGATTTGATGCTGGGCTCCGATCCGGGTGCTGCGTTCACCGCCATCATCCAGATCGGCACCGAGCTTGCCGTGATCCTGTATTTCCGTCATGACATCATCCGCATTCTCGGCGCGTGGTTCGGCTCCTTGTTCGGCAAGGAGGGCAAGGACTTCAAGAGCCGTATGGGCGCGCATAACCGCGACACGCAGATGTTGGTTCATCATCATCGGCACGCTGCCGATTCTGATTGCCGGTCTGTTGTTCAAGGACGCCATCGAAAGCACGCTGCGTAATCTGTGGATCACCGTTACCGTGCTGATTATCTTCGGTATTCTGCTGTGGGTGGTCGACGCCCGCGCCAAGCAGGTCAAGACCATGGATGAGATGACCTGGAAGGATGCGCTGATCTTCGGCATCGGTCAGATGCTGGCGCTGATTCCTGGCGTTTCCCGTTCCGGCGGCACCATCACCTTCGGCCGTGCGATGGGTTATACCCGTGAGGCTGCAGTGCGCGTGAGCTTCCTGATGGCCATTCCGGCCGTGTTCGGCGCGGGCATCCTCGAAGCCGTTTCCGCGGTCAAGGATGTGGCCGCAGGCAATGCGGGAATGTTCCCGGGCTGGGGTGCGACCATCGCGGCCACCATCGTGGCGTTCGTGGTCGGCTATGTGGTGATCATCGGCTTCCTGAAGTTCGTGTCCACCTTCTCGTACAAGGCGTTCGCCATCTACCGCATCGCGCTGGCCGTTGTCGTGGCTCTGCTGCTGATCTGCGGCGTGCTGCACCCGACGGAAGTCGTTGCCGCCGCGTAAGCGTGATTCGGCGTAAATAAAGCGAATCCCGCCATCCGTAAGGTGGCCGGGATTTTTTCGTCTGCGACCTCCTCCTGGAGGGGAACGACTCAGACGCCGTTGCGTAGAAGTGATTCGGCCTCACGAAGCAGTTCCTCGCAGGCAGCATGCCATTCGAGGCGATTCGCTTCGCTCTCGCGTCCAAATCGTAATCATGTTCCAGACGAGCCAAATAGTCGCCGGCATGCATGTCTGACACCAATCCATCGGCGTCGGAACGCCATTGCATGGCCTTTCTGGTCAAATCTCCTTCAATAAGCGGATACTCGATTATTAAAGACAAGGCGCGCAGCAGCTCCAAAGTGCCTTGCATGCATTCGGTATTGGCACAGTAATGCGGTACGGATACCCATATGGATGTTGTCGGAAAGCCCGCTTCGGCGGCGAAGGCGTCAAGGATGTTGGGGATGCCCACCGGACCGTTGTATTCCCTGTCGGATTCGCATTCGCAGCCGCTTTTGGAGATGTCAAGCGGCAATGGCCGTGTGTGCGGGCATTCATCGAACATGGAGCCAAGCGTGATGACATCACTTACGTCATAGTCTTCTGCGACACGTAGCGTCTGCTTGCAGTATTCCTCCCACCGGTAATTGGGTTCGGGTGCGATCTGCGCAAGCAGGTGCAGCATGGGGGAGACGGCAATGTCATAGAAAGTCGTTTGCGGCCAGATGATGCGCTTACGCCCCTGCACGGAGCAGATCATGGGCCGGGCCACCTGATAGTCGTAGAAACCTTCGTTGTCAATATGGCGCACTTCCTGCGACTCATACCGGGACACCAAATGACGGACGACGTTCGTGGCCGCTTGGCTTGCATCGTTCCATCCTTCGAATGCGGCGATAAGTATCGTCTTGGGCATTGCGCTCTCCTCACACATGCTTTTAATGTATACCGAAAACGGGTGGTGTGACACGCGCTTCAGCATCGGTGAATACGAATAAACCAAACCGCGACACGCTGACTTGCAAATTACACGAATGTGGTTATAGTAAATACTCGTGCTCACGCAGTGAATCTGCTGGAGACATGCGGACATAGCTTAGTTGGTAAAGCGCAACCTTGCCAAGGTTGAGACCGCGGGTTCGAGTCCCGTTGTCCGCTCTAAGGTTCCGATTGATTATCGACCTTTATGGTGGGTTAGCCAAGCGGTTAGGCAGCGGCCTGCAAAGCCGTATAGACGAGTTCGACTCTCGTACCCACCTCGCATCATGTGAGATTAGTTTTCGCATGTTGACATGACCCGGGCGGTTGGCGCAGAGGTAGCGCACTTCCCTGACACGGAAGGGGTCACAAGTTCGAATCTTGTATCGCCCACTGGAGCATTGCTCCGTACAAATTAAGACTGGGTGATTGGCGCAGCGGCTAGCGCACTTCCTTCACACGGAAGGGGTCATAGGTTCGATTCCTATATCACCCACCGTTATCACAGCTCGGTTTTGCCGGGCTTTTTTCCATTCCTTTTCACGCTACTTCGTCAAATAAGAATGCAAGCATCGACGCGCCGGCAAAAACAGCGATCGACGAAAAACGATTCACCACATTACACAAGAATTGCCGATGAAAATACAAAGAATCAAACGAGAGAAGCATGACTTTTGCCAAACGCATTTCTAAAATGAGTATCGTAAACAAAAAAGAAAACAAACAAGACGCAAGGTGCGTCACAGCACACCAGCAAGAAAAGGAAACATCATGAACAAGAACAAGATCTTCTCCGCAATCATGCGTGGCTTCGAAGTCAGCGGCATCAACGCTCTGTCTTCGGCTGCCGGCTCCTCTTCCGTCAACGGCGCTCTGCAGGAGATCATCGACACCCGCCGCTGATTTGGACACCACACACTGAATCCTTCTTAAAAAAGCCTGGAACGCGATTAAAAGCGTTCCAGGCTTTTTGTTCCCCGGCAAGCGGCTACAATTGCCTATTGTGAACGAGAGACAATTGAACCTCAACCAACCGGTTAAGGATATGGGCCCCAACGAATTGAAAGCGTACGCCGAGCTGGGGCAGAAACAACACGATGAGGCGAACCGCGAACTGGAACGACGCTGGCGCAGCTACGATGACATGCTGCCGAAGGACGAATTCGTATCCATCATCGACAAGAACGAACGGTAAATACCGTTCACAGTGTATGATTCGTGACCATGCCGGCCACAATACCGGCCAATTGCAAGGGGAGAGGGTAGAATGACAGCTATGACTGATCCGATTCCAAGCGCAGGCGAAACGACCATCATTGGTCTTCCTGCTATCACTGTACCGGTTACTTCCACCGGAGACCGTCCTCTGACGAAGGAGGACCTCAATACGATCATGCGTCTGGCCGACGGCACGGCGCTCCTGATTTCCACCAGGGGAGCGGTGTCCGGCTCGCGTTATCTCCTCGACGAGGACGAGATCACCGTGGGACGCGACCCGAGTTCCGATATCCTGCTGGACGATTCCACCGTCTCCCGCACGCACGCGGTGTTCCGCAGGATTAACGGAAATTATTCGGTGATTGACGCCGGCAGCCTGAACGGCACATACGTGAACCGTCAACGAGTGGATAGCCAGGAACTGAAGAACGGCGACGAAATCATTCTGGGCAAGTTCCGTCTCGTATATTTCACCAACAAGGCCGTCATTGCCTAATGAAACGCCCGATGCGGGATAAACTGTGAGTAACGGTTTTCCTTCAATCGCCTATGGGCTCCGAATGGAAGCTCATAGGCGATTGTTTTATGGCGTGTAGGAGAAGACAATGGACGGCGAGGCAGAACCAACAATGCGGTTGCATCTGCACGTGTCGCACGCGGTGCAGGGGGAGTTGTTCCCCTCCGCGGACGCGCAGCCCGTCACACGGGGCTATCGTGGTACGGTCGCGTCAAAAGTGGCGGGTATCACGTACCGCCAGCTTGACTATTGGGCGCGTAAACAGATAGTGGAACCATCCATCACCCCGTCGCACGGATCCGGCTCACGCAGATTGTATTCGTTCAAAGATGTGGTGATTCTTGCCGTTTCCAAAAGATTGCTGGATGCCGGAATCAATCTGCAGAACGTGACCACCGCCATCGGCTTCCTCGCGCAGCGCACGCCCGAACAGTTGGCCGGCATCATCATCATGTGCGATGGGCAGAATGTGCATGAGTGCACGGACAGCGAACAGATGGTGGCTCTGCTCCAAAGCGGCAGAGCTGTGTTCGGGGTGTCCGTCGGATCGCTATGGCATCAGATCAAAGAGGCTCTAGAACATGAGGAATACGTCGATTTGACGAAGACGCCGGCATCGACAGACACCAATAGGCCAATCGACGACATTGCCGCGATACGTATGAGAAAGAAGCTGGAATCGCGACGCAAATCCCGCGCAGCAGCCTGATCGCATACAATTGGTACGATTCAGCCGGAACGTTCGAACGATATAACCGCAGGGGGGGTAGCGCATGCTTGATATTCTGCCGGCACTGTTGTGGATCATAGCCGCCGTCATCGCAGTGAACATTTGTTTGATTACTGCGATTCGAGGCAATCTGTTTTCCAAAAACACCGCGATGTGCATCCGGTGCGTTGGTCGATCATCGCGCTGCATTTCACCTCATTGGTCATTGGCGCGTTGCCATATCCGGCATATGCGATGTTCAGGTCGGATTTCTCGGAGAGGTTCCGGCGTTTCTACGAACATGTCGGATGGCCATCGGCTGCGGTGATGGTCATGCTGATCGCAGCGGAACTTGTTTTCATGTATCTTCAGGCCCGAAACGGCATGCACAGCGAGATGGAGCGGAAGCTCAATCAGGCCGTCAAATAGAAATCTGACATAACGTACATTATCGGCTTTTTAGGAATGACGTTTTTCCAGGCTTGAGGAAGCGTCAAACACGCGGTTCTGACATAACGGCCTCCGTCACTCAATAAATAAAAACGTGGTTGCTGCCACGATATTGCGACAGCAACCACGTAACTGGCCTACAGCGTTTCCGTTTACGGACTCAGGCGAAATACTCCTCGACGGCCTGTGCGAGTTCATCTACCGAATCCAGAATACGGTATGCGCCATGGGCTTTGAGCTCTCCGGGCTCCGCATAGCCCCAGCCACAGCCGAGGCAGTCCAAACCGCACGCCTTGGCGCCGTCGGCATCGGTCCAACGGTCACCGACCATCAGTGCCTTGTCTCCTGCGTTCTCGTCGAAATCGATGTGCTGGAAAGCCCAACGGATCACTTGGTCCTTGTCAAGACGGGAATTGTCCTCGCTGGCACCGTAGATGCCGTCGACCATGGTGTCCAAGTGGAAATGCTCGCAAATCGGAATGCATTGGTATTGCGGCTTGCAGCTGGCAATCGCCAGATAGTATCCGTCGGCACGCAGTTTGGCGAGCTGCTCCGAAATACCTTGGTAAATCGTGTTGTTCAGGCGGCCGGGGACTTTCTGTCCGGGATTGTTCGGGTCGTCGAACACGGCCTCGTCGGCGTAATACTTGCGGTAAATCCTCACGCCTTCGTCAAGCTTGTCATCCGGAATGCCGTTGCGTTGCATCGATTCGCTGATGGCCGGTCCAATGAAACGATGCAATTCGGCATCGTCCGGCACCGGATATCCCATCTCTTCGAACGCCTTGACAACGCAGCCAATGATTCCTGGATCGGATTTCGTCAATGTGCCATCGAGGTCAAGCAGAACGACTTCTTCGGATGTTCGGACATGGATCTGATTCTCCCTTGCTGTGTGCTATAAGAATTGATGACAGAAACAATTATGCCGGTCTCAATGACCCGGGCATTCGTTCTAAGTGTCGTTCAACTTGCAGGTCACTCGTAGTCCGGGAACCATCCGTCACGATGGCATTG
>ENA-OQDF01001008-OQDF01001008.1-human-gut-metagenome-genome-assembly--contig:-NODE-1008-length-11679-cov-1.590547_pt1 | contig 11679 bp, 16 predicted proteins | sample MGYA00242769_ERZ504597 | MGnify/ENA primary metagenome ERZ504597 (study PRJEB26092, sample SAMD00036305) | human gut metagenome | host: Homo sapiens | study: EMG produced TPA metagenomics assembly of...
CAATAAAATAAAAATAGATGTTGACAAGAAAGGATAAATACGATAATATATTATCTGTTCCGAAAAATAAATATGCGATAGTGGCGTAGTTGGTAACGCGCGACCTTGCCAAGGTCGAGACCGCGGGTTCGAGCCCCGTCTATCGCTCTAAATAAAAGCACTGAAAAGCACGTATTTATGCGGTTTCAGTGCTTTTTTAGTTTTCTGGTGTCGTGTCGTGTTATTTTTTGAGGAAGTTTTTTGAGGAAGTTTTTAAAATATTTTTTCAACATACTCAATAACTGCCTTGTCTGATTGCCTACGTCTAATGTGGGCGTATGATTGTATAAACGTCTTTGGGCTATTTCCCATAATATCAGATAACACCTTGTCACTTTCGCCACGTTCATAGTTGTTCGTTGCAAATGAATGACGACAATTATATAATGGGATCAGTGGCAAGGGTTCAACTTCCTTATTGTTAAACTCTTTTAATGCTTTTCTAAAGTACATAGAATAGCGGTTTGGGTTCACTGGTCGCCCTTTAACAGTTGTAAATAAAAAGTCGTGCTGATAATCGGGGTGGTAGCTTTTAAGCTGTAATTTGCGTGTCTGTGTGTCTTTGATGATGCAATACAGCTTGTCGGGCAGATATAAAGCACGTATTGAACCGGTTGTTTTCGTGTCGTTTGTATTGCCGTCTTTATCAAGTGTTCGGTGTATGGTTATTTCTTGATATTCGTTTATTAGATCATCGTCACACAGACCGCAGACTTCAGCGGGGCGACAACCTAACAATAACGATACACAGAACATTGGGTAATAGTGGTTCGCCTTGATAACTGGACTATTCAAGAATCTTGATATTTGTTCGTCTGTCCATGTTTCTTTCTTTTTGTATGGTACTTTTAGGCGTTTAATTCCGATCATTGGGTTATCGGTCGGAGCTAATACCCTTAATGTCTGTATAGCAAATTTAAAAATGTTTGATAGTATGTTAATACATTTATTTACCGTTTCGGGCTTATAATTTGCACTAAGGGTATTAACATACCTCTGAATCATTAAAGGTTGTATATGGTCAATCTGCAAGCCTCAAAGACATTCTTAATATAATTAGGGTAATAATATTTGTATGTCTTTAGTGTGCTAGGTCTGTATAAGTTTGGGGCAGTTTCAAGCCATAATTCAGCACAACGACCGAATGTTTCATGATCTGTGACGCTGTGACTTCCAGAAGCAAGTTCTTTTATGATTTTGCTTCATCAAGTACAGCGTCTTTTTCTTTTTGCGATTCTTTCCACGTACTTTTTTGTGTGTGGTAGGATTCCAGACAACAGCATAATATCTTGTTTGAATCCCTTTTTGTTTGTCCATGTTGCTATTTGTACACTCATAATATAAAAATCCTTTCTAAGTCGTGGCATGGCTTTAGAATGAATATTTTTTATATCCCTTGAATTATGTGTATTTTGTTAGTATAATAATAGTTGCAATACATTTAAATTCGTCAATTGCAAATTTTGTCTAAAAAGTAAAACGGACGCCGTCACTTTTGATAAGTGGCGGTTATTTTTTTACTCTTGTTTATCATCTTCTTTTCTATATTCTGGTATTTTAGATAGTAAATTTAATTGTTTAATAACTTCTTTTTGCCCCGATTCGTTGAGATTATCAAGGTATGATAATATAAGTGCTAAATAGCGTTCATATTCGATTTCACTTAATGAATCATCATTATAGTGTGATTTTGCATCTTTCAATATTTCTAATACCATATCTTGAAGTGATTTTGCTTTAGGATTAGAAATTTTATTTCTTGAATCTGAATTTTTATGAACCTCATAAACTCTTATTATTTCGTTATTGTTTTTTGTCTTGTAGTCTTCTGGTTGAATATCAAATCCTAATAGATCACTTTCGGAAACACCCAACACCGAACATATTTTTTTATAATGTCAAAACGTGCGGTTCTTCCGTCGCGTTTAGTTATAGAGTATAAGGTATTAGCAGAAATTCCAGTTTTTTCTGACAAGTCTTTTATTGTCATATTCTTTTGTTTAAGAATTTCTTTTAAGTTTTTTCCAAGTCCCATGTTTAAAACCTCCCAACATAATAATAACGCTTTATTCTATCTAAGTAAATACAAAAAAACACAAAATGCACTAAAAATATTATTGACAATATCAAAACGCACTAATATAATAAAACTAAATTAGTCAAATGCACTAATTAAAAAACAGAAAAAAGGTGGTAAAAAATGAAGATTGACAAAAAGAAGCTAGATATTGCTAAAGCAAGGGCGTGCATGGGCTCAAAAGAAATTGAAGCAAGCGGATTCCCTAAAGGTACATATTGCGGAATCTTACAAGGTCGCAACGTCAAACCAGAAACAATGGGTAGACTTGCAAGAGTATTAGGTGTTGATGTAACAGAAATCATTGAAACAGAAGAATAAAAGAGGTCGTGGCATGGCTTTAGAATGAATGAAAGGCGGTGAGATATGAGATACAGCGAAGATATGAAGCTCTGGTTGTTTGACTTAGCACACGGAAACTTGACAGAACCCGAAATAATAAAAGGATTCATAAAGTATTACGTGATCTATAACTGTACGATACAGAACGTACAGGACGACATACATTTTCACACAATGTATGGGGTGTTAGGAGAACAAACAGCATTACAGAGCTTAAACAAGGCACTATGTAATTTTGTTGATTATGAGAAAGAGAGGTGAAAAACATGACAGTATTTGCAAAAGCTGACGAGGTAAGCGAACTATTGAACTGTGGAAAGTCCACAGCGTACAAAATCATGAGACAGTTAAACAATGAGCTGAAAGAAAAAGGCTATATGACTATCTCTGGAAACGTCAACAGAGCTTATTTGTTCGAAAGAATGGGTATCAAGGCAGAAAGAGAGGTGTTAGAAAATGGCGAATAGAAAAGCAGACACAAAAAATTACTATTGGTTGAAACTTCCAAAGGATTTTTTTAACCGAATAGCAATAAAAAAAATAAAGAAATCAGAAAACGGAGATAAAAAAATCAATATATATATGCAACTATTGTTAGAAACCATAAATAAAGGCGGATATTTTGAATATCAGCACATAGAAAATGATATTTGTGGCGAAATAGCGATAGTACTAGATGAAGACGCTGAAATAATAAAAGAATTGTCAAGACAACTTATCGAAATTGGACTTATACAAGTAGATGATGGCGACTATTATTTTCCAGAAGCTGTAGAATTAACAGGTAAAAGAAGTCCGGTAGCTGATCGTGTTGCAAAAAGTAGAAAGAACAAAAAAGAAAAAGAGAAACAAGAAGCGTTACAATGTAACACCAATGTAACAGAGGGTAACGCACAAGTAACGTCAAGTAACACCAATGTAACACATAATAGAGAAGAGAAGAGCAGAGAAGAAAAAGAGGAGAGTAAAAAAAGAGATAGAGTAAATAAAGAGGTAAAAAATAAAAAAAGAGGAGAGATTGTAAGAGAGGGGGGAAACAATAATACAGTTGAATACCTTGATATGTTTAGAAACAATGTTGGTAATGAACAAAGTTCAAAACATGGTTATAGTGATTTTACAGGTATTGTTGAAATGTTTAACGAAATATGCAAATCGTTTGAACATATAGACAATCCAGAAGAATATACAGAAATACATTCTAGTATTTTTATAGATTGTGTGCAAAAAGGATATTCAGAAGAAGATTATAGAAAAGCTTTCAATATAGCAGAAAATAACGACTATTTGAAAGGAAAAACCAAGAACAAAACAACATGTTCTGAACTATCATGGATGTTGGAAAACTTAGATAAAATTTTAGGTAATGAATACAGAAAATATGGAAACAAAAAAGGAAAAACAGCCTAAACAATACAATCTGTACCTAAGGTACACTTGTTAAACAAAGAAAGAGGTGGAATCATGCAAGATAGACATTTAGGGCAAGCGATCATAGTTATTGGGTGTTTGTTAATGCTGACACAGTTAATAAGTCCAGTAATAGCAGTAGCTTTCATATTGTCTGGATTATCACAGTTATAAAAAGAAAGGTCCATACATGAACAGCGAACCCATGTATGGACCAATACAAAAACCTTGTTGTTTGATTATAACAAAAAGGTTTAGATAGTGCAACCAAACCATAACACAAAGCGTCACAGAACGCAACAGGATAGCCATAAATTAATTCTAAGAAATAAGCGAGGTATTTTATCATGCAGAATAATAAAATTGAAAATGCAAGCAATGTAGAGTGTCGCAGAAGTGATAAGGCTGACAAGCTAAACAAAGCCACAGCAAACTTACTTCTTAAACTTACACAGCTAAACAATGAAGAATTTGAACAGGCAGTAACGGACATGATGCGACAAATTCAAGTACTTCCAGACAATGAAAGAATGATCTGTAATAATTATTATTTGAATCTATTTGACATTGCAAGAGAGCTGAGAAAGAACGGATTTACAGCGTAACAAGTAAATAATACAAAGCGTCACAGAACGCAACAGAATAGCCATAAATTAATTTTAATAAACAAGTGAGGTATTTAATCATGAATAATAATAAAAACGAAAATATGAATGTTACAGAGAAGCAAAGAGTTTATAAAGAGGGGGATTTAGAGTTAATTAGTGCTTATTTTATCGGAAAACTTCTTGAATTGAATGATAGCGATAGAGAAATGGCATTAGCAGACCTTGAAGAAAGAATAATAAAAGAATGTGACAATGTAGGAGTTGATAAAGCAATAGTTAACACATATTTAGAAGAAGTTAGAAACACTATAAAACAGATCATAAGGGGCGGGTATGAAATCAATACAGAAAAGGTAAACAGAGACATGAAAAACAAGGTTCTAAATAACGACAGAATGTAAAGCAATAACCAGACTTATATACTTTAGGTCTGGTTATTTTTTGCTCCAGGGTGGTAAACAACCATGATAACAAACCAATCGCAGGCAAGAAACCACGTATTTATGCGGTTTTCAAGACTTTTTGCATAGTTGCATCACAGGCAAATCGCAGGCAAAACAACCAGTGATCTATTGAAAAAAGAGTGTACCCCAAAACGTATGTTTGTATGTTATGATGGTTATAGGACGAAAACGTGCGAACCAAAATAAAGTAACACTAAAAGAAAAAGAGGTGGTACAAATTGGAAAAAGTAAAGTATACAAGTAATGACATAGATGTTTTGAAAAAAGATTGTTAGTCACGGATGAAGAGCTGTGCTGTGTGTTAGGAGTTGGCAAACCAACAGCCAGAGCGATGGCAGAAAAGGCTGACGCAGTCGTTAGAGTTAATGGAAGAAAGCTTAATTCGATGGAAAAAGTCAAAAAGTACATTGATACCGTAGCGGGAAAATAAGGAGACAACGTGGCAAAGTGTCGTTTTTATTCACAACTTTTACTAAAAAGATAGAAATAGCCCAGTGCAATACTGTGCTCGGCAATTTAGAAAGCGGGTGTATATGAATGATATTTGAATTATTAGATATAGGCAAAGAAAACGCCTTATCTACGGAATATTTAAAACAGGCGTTAGGTTTTCGCAATGTTAGATCATTAAGAAAACAAGTAGAAAGAGAACGCCTAAATGGCAAAATTATAATCAGTTCTAGTAATGGCGGATATTATAAGCGTCAAACAGTCTAGAAGTTAAAGAGTTTGTCAGAAACTTAGAAAATACAGCCAATAGCATGATAAAGATTGCAGAGTTGGCTAAAGTATATTGTGAAAGAGAGGTAGACAATGCAGAATTATGAGCAGATTTTAGCAGAATTAGAAATTGAAATCCCAGAAGATAAAAAAGAGCCACTAAGAAAGGCATGGAATCAGAATTATAAGACAATCGCAGACTATAATAAACAGGTAGAGAAAGCGAAAAGAATTAAGAGTGAGGTAGAAGAAGCGAAAAGAACACTAGAACAGAAACAAGCAGAGCTTAAAGAAGCGGTAAGCCTTAAAGAACAGGCTGAAACATTAAAGCAACAGCTACAGGAAGTACAGGACGCAAGAATAAAGCTAATCAATGAACAAACCAACAAGGAAAATTTAAGAAAATTCTTTTCTGGTAAAAAGTTTATTAATAGCATTACAGAAAATGAAGTCAACAGACAAATGTTAGAAGCGTTAGAAGAAGATAACACAAGAAGCATTGAAGAAGTGTTTGACGAAATTGTGCCACCAGAGCTAAGAGAAAGTATATTTGTAAGTGATAGAGCGATACCCGCCTTTACAACTAAATTCAATCAGAATCAGCCACCAGAGCAGAAAGAAAAAGGTATTGATAAGCTGAATAGTATGTCTTTAAGTGAAAAGATGTTACTAAGGCAGAACGATATCGGGCAATACAATAAATTAGCAAATGATAAATAGAACCAATCAAAATTGAGTGGGTTCGAACTTACTCAAAAATGAGTAAAATGAGATACCAATCTAAAGTTGTAAATCGCCACCTTAGAAGATAAAAATAACCTACGTACTCAAATTAAGTACGCAGGGCACATTATTTGACTATCCAAAGTTGGACAGAGCAGAAAAGTATCAAAAAAGTGTCACAAAAGAACGTGGAATGACGTTGAAATACAGCGTATAGCATTATTTCTTGACACTATACACGCGTGAGAGAACAATATCACTACACGATACGCACGCGTGTAGTAAAACAGTTTATAAAGCCTTTTGCTCAAAAATGAGCGAAAGCAGAAAGGACAATAATGAGTAGAATTTTAAATAAAATCTTTGATAAGGACCTATATAACACTGTAAAGGCTGAACGCTATGAACTGGACTATAGCGGGAACAAAGTTATGTACAATATTGAACAGTTAGAGGGATTAGCAGAACAGGGAAATGAAGAAGCTAAGGCAATCGTCGACAAACTCAATAATGAAGTGGATGAAATGTTGAAAAAGATGGATAGCGGTAACTATTTGTTTAAAACATTTAACGAATATATCCTTGAAATGGCAAGACTAACAGAAGAAGCAAGCAAACAGAGAGAAGAAGTAGAAGCCAAACACGATAAAGCAGAAAAGGCATGGAAAGAAGCGAAAAGTGCAGTTAATGTAAGTGATTCATGGACCAGTGCAAGAAAAACAGACTATTTACTTGCTAATGAAGAATATGACAAGAGCTGTAAGGAAATCTATAACGATCTAAAACAGAAACTTACAGCCTTAAAGAGTGAGTTTCATATCTGTTTAAAGGGATTCTATACAATCACACCAGAACGGATTGATAACAATGTATTAGTATTATTGGATAGTGGTATTGACGTATCAGAAGAAGAAATTGACAGCCTTTTATTTAAATATAGATTCAATACAACGATGATTAGAATTGTAGCCAACTATGCAATCAAAAATAAAAAAGAGACAAAACTATTAACAACATACAGATTAGGAGCAACGAGCAACGGAACAGCCGAAATGAAAGCATTTGAACGCTTCGAGCATTTTTGTATGAACGCAGTATCCACAAATAACGCACTTAGAAGAGCTAACGCGGGATGCTTAGACAGATTAGGAGCGGAAGCACTGGAAAGCCTTGACGAGATCGCTATTAAACCACAGTAAAACAATTTGATAATTTAATAAAGAAGCCTTGTTAATACCCACAACAGGGCTTCTTTTTGTGTACAGGGAGAGTGAAAAGGATGATAGACAACGAAACATTAGTGAAAAGGATACAGCAAGGCGAGAATGTCAATGATAACATGATGCAACTATATAACCAGAATATGGGTCTCTTGTATAAGGCAACAAAGCACTATATCGGGTATGATGGAATAATTGATAAGGATGACTTAATGCAAGAAGCGTATATCTATTTGTATGATGCTATGAGCCATTATGAAGCTGATAAGGGCGTTAAGTTTGCAACATATCTAACTAATAATATAAAATGGAATATAGGGCGTGATATGAGAAATAAGCGTGTTGTAAAACTTCCAGAAAAACTAAGTTATGATATTAGTAAATATATGGGATTCTTAGAAGAATACACAAAAGAGCATGATAAACAGCCAACAGACAAAGAAGCTATGGAAAGGCTAGGTATATCAGAAAGCAGATTAAAGACAGTAAAAAACGCTGTAAATATGGTAAGTATGGCATCAATAGATAAATCAATATCAGAAGATACAACAATAGCGGAAATGTTAAAGGATGATAAAGACGATATACAAGAAATAGAAGATGGTATTGATAAAGATATACAAAAAGTGGAATTGTGGAAGATTGTAGAAAGTGCATTGACAGACGAACAAATGAAATTATTGAAATTAAGGTTTATAGATGGTTTGACTTTGCAACAATGTAGTGAACAGTTTGGTGTTTCACAACAAAGAATAGATCAAAGTGCAGATCAATCAAATACAAATTGACAGAAAACTATAAAACACGTAGAGATATAAGGAAATATATGTGACTTTGAGGAAGTTTTGAGGAAGTAAGTACAGATAATAGAGATAAATACAGAAATAAATACTATAAAATACACATAAAAACAAGGAAAAATAATGGAAATATCGTTCTGATCGCCTTGCCAAGGTCGAGACCGCGGGTTCGAGCCCCGTCTATCGCTTTCGGTTAAAAGTCTCGAAACCACGCATTTATGCGGGTTTCGGGATTTTTTCATTTCTATGTTTTCTTGCGATTTTGCATAAATTTGCATAAACTCTATAAAGCTTCCAGATATTGTAAAGAATTTTCGTTATCAATACCAATCTTTATATAATATTTTTGCGTTGTGGCAATGTCTGAATGTCCCATCAGTTTTTGTAGTTCATAGATTGATATTCCTTTTAATGCAAGTTCGGTACAAAAAGTCTTTCGTAAACAATGGATACCGCCATTACCTGAATCTAAATCAAGACGTTTCCATAATCTGCGATACTTTTGTTCAAGGATACTGGCAGTGATACGTTGACCGTCAGTGTTGACAAAAAGCCAATCTGTATGGATGTTATGTTCTTTTTGCCAATCCTTTAATAGATGTAAGACTTTCAAAGCATTTTTGGACAATGGAAGATTACGTCTTGAATTTTTGGTTTTGACATCTCCAATGATATAATCATAACCTTTGATTTTTTCGCCTTGCTCATTGCGTTTGGAATGACGACTCTCCGCACGACGAATGGAAATAATTCCTTTCTTGAAAGAAATATCAGACCATTTCCATGCGACTACCTCGCCAGCACGAGCACCAGTATAAGCATCCAGTAAGATGGCGAAAGCAGTTGAATATTTTGGAAAATCTTCAATTTCTCGAAAAAGTTCCTTTTGTAAAAGTTAAATTCAAAGGAATTTAAAACAGATTCTTCAACATCTTTATCGTATTCTCGAACAAAATAAGAGTCAGGAATTGAAAATTCAGTCATCGGATTATTTACACGATAATCTTTGGAAACAGAACGATGAAATACCTCTTTTAAGATATTCAATATTTTTTGAGTCTGCTTACGAGTCATTTTTTTATTTACGATAGGGTAAACAAAATCTTCAATGTCGCCTAAAGAATATTGACTTATTGGTTTTTGAATAAAAGGATTATTCGCAAAATAAGTATTCCATGTACAATCCCACCTGTCACGAGTTGAATTGCTTTCTGTTCCAAATCTTAATGAGTAATAATCAAAATATAAATCTTCAAAGGTAGATTCATTTGCATGGTAATGTTTAATTACTGCTTTATCTAATGCTTGTTTAGTTGGTTTAGATAGTAGTTTACGATGATTTTTATATGCTTCATCATAAACATATACAAGATATCTTCCAGAGGTTTTATCCTTTCGCCAGTTGTGACCTTTTGTATTATAAAATTCCTCTAAAAATTTTTTTTCTGTTAAGTTTGCATTTCTTTTTTAACAGGGTTCTCTTCAGGAATAATTATAACAGGTCTGAACAGTTGGCGAAGTAGATTGATAAAAGTTCTTCCCTAGTTGTTATTGTTCCGTGTGCATACGACCACCGCCTTGTATGTCTGTTGTTTCATCAAAAAGGTATGCCTTGAATAATGTGCCATCTTGATTTAGAAACAATCCTTTTGAATCTGATGGAATATATGTCGAGGCATCGGTATTATCAAGAATAATCTGACTTAAAACTTGGTCAGCACGTCCGCAGATTTTATAACTGATATTATTTTTTATCTGTCCACTAATGATATTAGCGTCTGGACGTTGTGTTGCAAGAATCAAATGAATTCCGAATGCTCGACCTAAACGTGCTAGACTACTTAGCTGATTTTGAATTTTTTAATTGGCTCTTTTTCTCTCGGTGATAATCCAGTGGTATCAAGAAGTTCTGCCAATTCATCACAAGCGAATATAATTCGCTTGTGTTTGATGAGTTCATGATTGTTGTATTCAGAGATGTTTTTATAACCATTTTTGGCATATAATTTTTTCCTGTTTTCTAGTTCAGAAATGATTTCATCTAGTTTTTTTGTCGTATTTGAGATGTCAGTAACAAACATACAATGATTTTCCCAGATACGTCCAAAATCGACACCGCCTTTAAAATCTGCGATATTAACAATAAATCCGTTATTGATGCACTGCATTAGTATTAGCTTTAAAAGCAATGTCTTTCCTGAACCTGTTGCTCCACCAATGAGGATATGAGGATAATCATTTAAAGAGACATATATTTATTAAATAAAGACTCTCCTATTAAGAGAGAGCCTTTATTTTGTGGATGATTTTCGTCATTCCAATAAATATCTTTACTATAATCAAATTTTCCATGACATTGCGTTAATAATAATTTGCCGATTATTTTTTCCAATTTTAATTGAAGAAATAGAAATATTTAATATACTTTCCAACTCTTCTTTATGATTTTGCCAATATGAAAAAGGTATACCAACATTGTCAAAAATTAATTGGATTGAATTATCTATACATTCCTGCGATATCAATATAGGCGGAATGTTAGCAGAATTTTTTAAATCCTATTGAGAAAAACAAATCATAGTATTTTCTGTCAAGAAATCCATCGCTGTATTTAAAAAATAAAACTAATAAAAGTAGTCCTCCAAATACTAGCATAGAAACCTTAGATTCCATCATTTGATAGAATTATTAACGGTAACATTGATAAAAAGATTGCAAAATAACATAATGATTATATACATAAAGAATACTTTTTGCACTTTGAAATCATTTCTTAATCTTCGCATAAATGTTTGTATACGATATGCAATTCTTAAGGGGATATAATTATCCCCTAATTGTTGTTGAGTCCTGTTTTTTTGTGTCATAGCAGATACTCCTTCTTGTCATGGTCAATAATTATGGTAGATACGCCATTACGTTTGAACTCCTTAATAGATGTGATACGTCGAATAAAAGCGTTCCATGTTTCTTTATCATAAGCTTGATAATCAGCGTATTGAGCATCTAGGGGCAGATTTGACACAATATAGACATTGCTATAACATGCAATGTGGTCATTATATCTGGCCGGAAGTTGCAATGGGTAAATGTCTAATATATTGAGCATTTCCGGTAAGGAAATCTGCGAATGGTATTCTTCAAATACCAATTGTATTTTGGCCATGGTAGGAATCAAATTTTGTCGAATTTAATTTGTTACCATAACTTGTGATACGGCAGATGTCAAGCGGAGAATGGTGGTCAAATATATAGTGACTTTTCCCAGCACCAGTA
>ENA-OQDF01001009-OQDF01001009.1-human-gut-metagenome-genome-assembly--contig:-NODE-1009-length-11678-cov-2.160592_pt1 | contig 11678 bp, 13 predicted proteins | sample MGYA00242769_ERZ504597 | MGnify/ENA primary metagenome ERZ504597 (study PRJEB26092, sample SAMD00036305) | human gut metagenome | host: Homo sapiens | study: EMG produced TPA metagenomics assembly of...
TACAATGTTTGTGTAAATTTGTGCAAAATGTGTTAAAATGTAAGAAAACAAAGGACAGGTGCAAAAATGAAGAAACAAAAGAAAGATCCATTGTATAAAAGCTTCGGTTATGCATTTGCCGGAATATTTGCAGTGGTAACGAAGGAACGGAATATGAAGATTCATTGTGTGGCAATGGTTTGTGTGGTGATCGCAGGATTCGTATTTCATATTACACCGGTAGAGTGGTGTATCTGCCTGACATTGTTTGGTCTGGTCATGGCATTGGAAATGGTGAATACGGCGGTAGAAGCAGTGGTCGATCTGGTCACGGAAGAGAGAAAGCCGCTTGCAAAGCTTGCCAAAGATGCGGCGGCAGGAGCAGTGCTGATCGCGGCAATCATGGCAGCAATTGCAGGAATGATCATATTTATTCCAAAGCTTTTGGAAAGCCTGTCTATATAGACAACGAAAGGAGAACGACCTATGGAAAAATTAGGAAGCGGATTAAAGAAGTATTACTTGCAGGAATCGGAGCAGTTGCAGTCACAGGAGAGAAATCAAAAGAACTTCTGGATGAGATGGTGAAAAAGGGTGAGCTGACTGTTGAACAGGGCAAAGCACTGAATGAAGAACTTAAGCATAACATCAAGTCGACAGTAAAAGAAAAAGTGAATGTAAAAGTAAAAACATCTTCACCGGAAGAACTGGATGAGCTTTTTGGATAAGATGACTCCGGAACAGATGGCATTGTTGAAACAGAGAATTGATGAGATGGAGAAAAAACAGGAAGAATTTGAAGCTGCAGAGACGGTAGAAGATGTGGCAGACGAATCCGTATGCGAAGATGCGGCAGAGAAAGCAGCGGAAGAAGAGACAGCTGAGAACGAAGATATTTAAAGAGGAACAGGTTCATGAGTAAGGGAGAATCCAAAGAATACCGTACCAGGTTAAAGGAGATTACATCAGTACTTCATAAATATGGAATCACCAGGGGAATTACGCCTCAGAAACTCCGGATGATACTGGAGGATCTGGGGCCTACTTATATTAAAATTGGTCAGATTATGTCACTGCATTCAGATATTTTACCGAAAAGGTATTGTGATGACTGATGTGTCTGCGTTCGGAAGTAACTCCGATGGAATTTCCGGAAGTAAAAGAAGTGATCGAACAGGCATACGGTTGTCCGTGGAATGAAATATTTGCATTTATTTCCGATACACCACTGGGATCAGCATCCATTGCACAGGTCCACAGAGCAGAACTGCTCAGCGGTGAACAGGTTGTTATCAAGGTTCAACGAACAGGTATTTATGAAATTATGGCAAGAGATATCGGACTCCTTCGGAAGGCAGTAAAGCTGATGCCGCCGATCAGTCTGAAAGGAATGGCTGACTTCGATCAGGTACTGGATGAACTTTGGAATGTGACACGGGAAGAGATGAATTTTCTCACCGAAGCATCGAATATGGAAGAGTTTGCCAGACGGAATGCGGATGTCGTATATGTAAGAACACCGAAACTATATCAGGAATATACAACCATGCATGTGCTGGTCATGGAATACATCGAAGGGCCTGCGATCGATGATAAAGAGAAACTTCTGGCAGGCGGATACGATCTGGAAGAGATCGGGATCAAGCTGATCGATAATTATATCAAACAGGTGATGGAAGACGGTTTCTTCCATGCAGATCCCCACCCGGGAAATGTAAAGATCAAGGATGGCAAGATTGTATGGATCGATATGGGAATGATGGGAAGACTGACCGAACGGGATAAAGAACTGATCGGAAAAGCAATCCGCGGCATTGCAGAAAATGATATCGGCATGATCCAGGAAGCAGTCATGGCACTGGGTGAATTTAAAGAGAAACCAGATCAGAGCGTATTGTATGAAGATATCAGTGAACTGATGTCGAAGTATGGGTCCTTGGATATGGGAGAGATCGATGTTGCAGAAGTGATGATGGATCTTATGGAAGTGATGAAGGAAAATAAGATCCGTATGCCGCATGGTCTGACGATGCTGGCAAGAGGATTGACTAACATGGAAGGCGTGCTTGCAGACATTGCTCCACAGATCAATATGATCGAGATCGCATCCAGACATATTTCAGAGAGTATGTGGAAAGATCTGGATTGGAAAAAAGAATTAAAACATGCAGGAAAGAATCTTTACCGTTCGATGCATAAAGCAGTGGAAGTCCCGGGACTTGCAGCGGATGCACTGCATGGTCTGATGAAAGGTCAGACAAGAGTCAACCTGGATCTGCATGCATCCAACGATCTGGCACAGTTACTGAGGCGTCTGGTGCGGAATGTGGTAATGGGATTGTGGGTGATGGCATTGCTGATCAGTTCAAGCATTATCTGTACTACCAATATGAGCCCGAAGATCTGCGGGATCCCGGCAATTGGTGCGATTGGGTATTTATTTGCATTTGCGATTGTGATGTATGTGCTTATTAAGCATATTCTTTCCAAATGAATTTGGGATTTATTCTCAGTTTTATGGGCAAATATGCCGACAAAATGATACGAGAATCTGTATTTGTACCAAAAAATGAACAAAATAACAGTCGGAATCGCTAGACTTTTGATGATACAGGAGATATAATAAAACCATACACGTCAATATATGATTTGTACTATTATCAAGGAGGAACAACGAAAATGGCAAGAAAAATGAAGACCATGGATGGTAACCAGGCCGCAGCTCATGCTTCATATGCATATACAGAAGTTGCAGCAATTTACCCTATTACACCATCATCCGTTATGCCGGAACATGTAGATGAATGGGCTACAGAAGGAAGAAAGAACATATTTGGACAGACTGTTCAGGTAACAGAGATGCAGTCAGAAGCTGGTGCTGCAGGAGCAGTACACGGATCTCTTTCTGCTGGTGCTCTGACAACAACATTTACAGCATCACAGGGACTTCTGTTAATGATTCCTAACTTATATAAAGTAGCAGGAGAACAGCTTCCTGGAGTATTTAACGTATCCGCTCGTGCGCTTGCAAGCCACGCACTGAATATCTTCGGAGATCACTCTGATGTTTACGCCTGTCGTCAGACTGGTGCAGCAATGCTTTGCGAATCCAGCGTACAGGAAGTTATGGACTTAACACCAGTTGCACACTGCGCAGCATTAAAAGGAAAACTTCCATTTATCAACTTCTTCGATGGATTCCGTACATCACACGAGATTCAGAAGATTGAGACATGGGATTATGAAGATTTGAAAGATCTGGTAGATATGGACGCAATCGATGCATTCAGAAATCATGCACTGAATCCAAATCACCCATGCCAGAGAGGTTCAGCTCAGAACCCGGATATCTTCTTCCAGGCAAGAGAAGCATGTAACCCATACTACGACGCTATGCCGGCTATCGTACAGGAGTACATGGATAAGTTAACGAGAAGATCGGAACAGACTACAAACTCTTCAACTACTACGGAGCAGCAGATGCAGAGAAAGTTATCATTGCTATGGGTTCTGTATGTGACACAATCGAAGAGACAATCGATTACTTAACAGCAGCTGGGGAAAAGTTGGTGTTGTTAAGGTTCGCCTTTACAGACCATTCTGTGCACAGGCATTAATTGATGCAATTCCTGACACAGTAAATACATCAATGTACTTGACAGAACAAAAGAACCAGGAGCTCAGGGAGAGCCATTATTCCTGGATGTTGTTTCTGCATTAAAGGGATCTAAGTTCGATGCAGTACCGGTTAACGGCGGACGTTACGGATTAGGATCAAAAGATACAACACCTGCACAGATCGTTGCAGTATTCAACAACGCAGACAAAGAAAGATTCACAATCGGTATCAACGATGATGTTACAAATCTTTCACTTGAAGTTGGTGCACCACTGGTTACAACACCAGAAGGAACAATCAACTGTAAGTCTGGGGACTTGGAGCTGACGGTACTGTAGGAGCTAACAAGAACTCTATCAAGATCATCGGTGACAATACTGACATGTATGCACAGGCTTACTTCGACTATGACTCTAAGAAGTCTGGTGGTGTTACAATGTCTCACCTGCGTTTCGGTAAGAAGCCAATCAAATCTACTTACCTGATCCACAAGGCTAACTTTGTAGCATGTCACAACCCATCTTATGTAAACAAATACAACATGGTTCAGGAATTAGTTGACGGAGGAACATTCCTTCTGAACTGCTCTTGGGACATGGAAGGTCTTGAGAAACATTTACCAGGACAGGTAAAGCCTTCATCGCTGATCACAACATCAAGTTCTACACAATTGATGGTATCAAGATCGGTAAAGAGATCGGACTTGGCGGACGTATCAATACAGTCCTTCAGTCAGCATTCTTCAAACTGGCATCTATCATTCCGGAAGAAGAAGCAATCGATCTGATGAAGAAAGCTGCAAAAGCTACTTACGGAAGAAAAGGTGACAAGATCGTACAGATGAACTACGATGCTATCGATGCCGGTGCTAAACAGGTAGTTGAGATCGAAGTTCCGGAATCTTGGAAATCTTGTGAAGACGAAGGATTATTCACACCAGAAGTTAAGGGTGGAAAAGACGATGTTGTAGCATTCGTTAAGAACATCCAGTCTAAGGTTAATGCTCAGGAAGGAAATACTCTGCCAGTATCTACATTTACTGACTATGCAGATGGATCTACACCATCAGGTAGTGCAGCATATGAGAAACGTGGTATCGCAGTAGATATCCCTGTATGGCAGTCAGAAAACTGTATCCAGTGTAACCGTTGTGCATACGTTTGCCCACATGCAGTTATCCGTCCGGTAGCACTTACAGAGGACGAGCTTGCAAAAGCTCCAGAAGGAACAAAAGCTATCGATATGATCGGTATGCCAGGAATGAAATTCACTATGACTGTATCAGCTTATGACTGTACAGGATGTGGATCTTGTGTAAACGTTGCCCAGGTAAGAAGGGTGAAAAAGCTCTTGTTATGGCAAACATGGAAGAAAATGCAGCAGAGCAGGATATCTTTGATTTCGGACGTGAGATCGAGGTTAAACCAGAAGTTGTTGCTAAATTCAAACCAGAGACAGTTAAGGGAAGCCAGTTCAAACAGCCATTACTTGAGTTCTCAGGAGCTTGTGCAGGTTGTGGAGAAACACCTTATGCAAAACTGATCACACAGTTATTCGGTGACAGAATGTACATCGCTAATGCAACAGGATGTTCTTCAATCTGGGGTAACTCTTCACCGTCTACACCATACACAATGAACTCTAAGGGACAGGGACCTGCATGGTCTAACTCACTGTTCGAAGACAACGCAGAGTTTGGATATGGTATGTTACTTGCTCAGAAAGCAATCAGAAAGAGACTGAAAGAAGAAGTTGAAACTGTTGCAGCATCAGAGCAGGCTTCAGCAGAGGTTAAGGCAGCTTGCCAGGAATACCTCGATACATTCGCATGTGGTATTACAAACGGAGATGCTACAGATAAATTAGTTGCAGCATTAGACGGATGTGACTGCGATACATGCAAAGACATCGTTAAGAACAAAGACTTCCTCGCTAAGAAATCTCAGTGGATCTTCGGTGGTGACGGATGGGCTTACGATATCGGATTCGGTGGAGTTGACCACGTATTAGCAAGTGGTGAAGACATCAACATCATGGTATTCGATACAGAGGTTTACTCTAACACAGGTGGACAGTCTTCTAAGGCTACTAAGACTGGTGCTACAGCTCAGTTCGCAGCAGGCGGAAAAGAGACGAAGAAGAAAGACCTTGCAAGCATGGCTATGAGCTATGGATATGTATACGTTGCACAGATCGCTATGGGTGGAGACTTCAACCAGACTGTAAAAGCAATTGCAGAGGCTGAGGCTTATCCGGGACCATCTCTGATCATCGCATACGCTCCATGTATCAACCATGGTATCAAGAAGGGTATGAGCAAAGCTCAGACAGAGGAACAGTTAGCAGTAGAATGCGGATACTGGAACAACTTCAGATTCAATCCTGCAGCTGAAAAGGGAAGCAAGTTCACTCTTGACAGCAAACAGCCTAAGGAAGAAGATTACCAGGCATTCCTTGACGGAGAAGTTCGTTACAATGCTCTTAAGAGAGCTAATCCGGAAAAGGCTGCAAGACTCTTCGCTAAGAATGAGGCAGAGGCTATGGAAAGATACGATTACCTGTCAAAACTGACAGACCTTTACAAAGTAGAGGAGTAATCATATCTGATTAGCAATAGAATAGTATAAATCATGACTCCCGCAGATTCGAAAGGATCTGCGGGAGTTTTGCGTTGTCATGCATTTGCCATATTGTATTGACAAAATAGATCAAAGATGATAAAAATATTATTATATGAATAATGAGACTAGATAGAGGCGCAGGTTTCATCAGTAAGGCAGAACAACAGATAAAGGGAAATCATTCTGCCTGAAAGGGAAAACTGCCGAAGGAATATATCATCCCTTATTATATTCGAGATATACTTCCTGGGACGCAGCAGAATATGCTGCGGACTGTCACTTCAGTAAGTGGAGCGCTATCGGAGTATATAGAAGATATAAGAGTTTAATTATGTAATTTGTATTTAGAGTTATATAGAGGACATAAATGAAGTGTTGAATGATCTGAAAATACGGATGTCCTGCTTATAAGATGATATATGCCATGAGCAATCCACGCAGAGGAAATTGTTCATGGTATTTTTGGAAAAAACGAAGGAGAGAGTTATGAGAAAAAGAAAAAAATTACTCTTTGCCGTACTCACCTGCCTCATGATCTTTGCATGCGGTGCAATTACCGTATTTGCGGCAGATGGAGGAAAAGAGTATGTACCAAAGATGTATTCATCATTCTGGGCACTGGTACCCCCAATTGTGGCAATTGGTCTTGCACTGATCACGAAAGAAGTGTATAGTTCCTTGTTTGTCGGAATTGCGATCGGAGGAATCTTCTGGTCTAATTTCCATTTTGAAAAGGCAGTATTGCATATATTTGAAGATGGAATCGTAGGAGTACTGACAGATAGCTATAATATGGGAATCCTGGTATTCCTGGTTATTCTTGGAATTATGGTCTGCATGATGAATAATGCAGGAGGTTCGGCAGCATTTGGGCGTTGGGCTAGTATTCACATCAAGACAAGAGTTGGGGCACAGCTTGCAACGATCGTGCTTGGAATAATGATCTTTATTGATGATTATTTTAACTGCCTGACAGTTGGAAGTGTTATGCGTCCGATCACAGATAAGCACAATGTATCACGTGCGAAACTGGCGTATCTGATCGATGCAACAGCGGCACCGGTATGTATCATCGCTCCAATCTCATCATGGGCAGCGGCTGTAACAGGATTTGTAAAAGGTGAAGATGGATTTTCTATTTTTATGCGTGCGATTCCGTATAACTATTATGCTTTACTCACAATTCTTGCAATGGTTTTGATCGTAGTGCTTAAGATTGATTATGGCCCGATGAAATTACATGAAGATAATGCTGTAAAGGGTGATATCTATACTACACCGGACAGACCATATGCAAATGCTGAGAATGAGATCGTAGAAGAAAAGGGAAAAGTGATCGATCTGGTATTCCCGATAGTGGTCCTGATCATTTCTGTATCTGCGGTATGCTTTATACAGGAGGTTTCTTTAGTGGAACAGGCTTTGTTAAAGCATTTCGGCAAGTGATGCATCGGTAGGTCTGATGCTTGGAAGTTTCTTCGCATTGGTTGTTACGGTTGTATTCTATGCACTTAGAAAAGTACTTAAGTTCCGTGAATCTATGGAATGTGTTCCGGAAGGATTCAAGGCTATGGTACCTGCAATCCTGATCCTGACATTTGCATGGACATTAAAAGCAATGACAGACAGTCTTGGCGCAGCAGAGTATGTGGCTAATGTTATGCAGTCCGCAGCTGGAGGATTATTAAACTTCCTGCCTGCAATTATCTTCCTCGTAGGATGCTTCCTTGCATTTGCAACTGGAACATCATGGGGAACATTCGGAATCCTGATCCCGATTGTAGTAGCGGTATTCCAGGGAACGAACGAGACTATGATGATCATCTCTATCTCAGCTTGTATGGCGGGAGCTGTATGTGGAGATCATTGTTCGCCTATTTCGGATACAACGATCATGGCATCCGCGGGAGCGCAGTGTAATCATGTCAACCATGTAACAACACAGTTACCGTATGCGGCAACCGTTGCAGTTGTTTCCTGCATTACTTATGTAATTGCCGGATTTGTTCAGAATGCATTGATCTGTCTTCCGATCGGTATGGTACTTCTGGCAGCAGCTTTACTGCTCATGAAGAAGAGAACAGAAAGCCATTCATAAATGATTTGTTAAAAAATTAAAATTAGCAGAGACTTCAAAGACTCTTTGCCTGCATAAAAGTATGTGGCGCAAAAGTTGCTTTGGAGTCTTTTTTTTGATAGGTGCAGAATAATAAGAAAGGTGTTATAATATCTTGCATGAGTGGCAATTATTCCAGTAGATATATTGCGGGGCAGAAGAATCTTCTGCTTTGGGGAAATGGAAGATTGCAGACGAAAGGAGAACATAGAAATTCATGAGTGTAAAAGACTTAAGTGCTTACGAATTAGTAAAGGAAGAAGATTTAAAAGGGATCAAATCCCACGGAATGCTGTTAAAGCATAAGAAGAGCGGGGCAAGGATCTTACTGATAGAAAATGATGATGACAACAAGGTATTCAATATCGGATTCCGTACACCGCCGTCAGACAGTACCGGAGTACCACATATCATGGAACATTCCGTACTGTGTGGATCTAAGAATTTCCCGGCGAAGGATCCGTTCGTAGACTGGTAAAGGGTTCACTGAATACATTTTTAAATGCAATGACTTATCCGGATAAGACGGTTTACCCGGTAGCAAGCTGTAATGATAAGGATTTCCAGAATCTGATGCATGTATATATGGATGCGGTATTCTATCCGAATATTTATCAGCATGAAGAGATCTTCCGTCAGGAAGGCTGGAGCTACAAGATGGATTCTCTGGAAGATGATCTGGCTTACAACGGTGTTGTATATAATGAGATGAAGGGAGCATTCTCTTCACCGGAAGGTGTGCTGGACAGAGTGGTATTGAATACACTGTTCCCGGATACCTCATATGCGAACGAATCTGGCGGGGATCCGGAAGTGATTCCGGAACTTACGTATGAGCAGTTCCTGGATTTCCACAGAAGATATTATCATCCGTCAAACAGTTACATTTACCTGTATGGAAATATGGACATGGAAGAAAAATTAAACTGGCTGGATCAGGAATATCTGAGCAAATTCGACTATGCGCCGGTAGATTCCAAGATCCGCTATCAGGAACCATTTGATAAAGTAATCGAAAAAGAGATGCCATATTCCATAGCAAGCGATGAATCAGAAGAGGATAATACTTACATTTCTTACAATAAAGTCATTGGAACAAGCCTGGATGAGAAGCTGTATCTGGCATTTGAAGTATTGGATTATGCATTGTTATCTGCACCGGGAGCACCGCTTAAGAGAGCACTTACGGATGCCGGGATCGGAAAAGACATTATGGGATCGTATGACAACGGAATTTACCAGCCGATCTTTTCTGTCATTGCGAAGAATGCGAATGTAGAACAGAAAGAAGCATTTGTGAAAGTAATCGAGGATACATTAAAAGATATTGTTGAAAATGGAATGGATAAGAAAGCTCTCGAAGCCGGAATCAATTATAATGAGTTCCGTTACAGAGAGGCGGATTCGGAGGTTATCCGAAGGGACTGATGTACGGACTGCAGATTATGGACAGCTGGTTATACGATGACGAAAAACCATTTATCCATATCGAAGCGCTGGATACATTCGAGTTCTTAAAGGCACAGGTCGGAACAGGATATTATGAAGAACTGATCCGCAAATATCTGTTAGAGAATACGCACGGTGCGATTGTGCTGATCAAGCCGGAAAAAGGACGTACTGCAAGAATGGACAAAGAACTTCAGGAGAAGTTACAGGCATACAAAGAAAGTCTTACAGAAGAAGAAAGAAAAGAACTGGTAGAGCGTTCCAATGCATTAGAGGCATATCAGTCAGCACCGGATGCAGTAGAAAATCTTGAGAAGATCCCGGTTCTTTCAAGAGAAGATATTTCAAAAGAGATTGAGCCGATCATCAATGAAGAAAAAAGAATCGCAGATGTACCGGTAGTTTACCATGAGATTGAGACAAATGGCATCGGATACGTGGATGTGTTATTCGATATGTCAGGTGTGGAAGAAGCAGATCTTCCGTATGTCGGAATCCTGCAGGGAGTACTTGGAGTCATTGATACCGAGAATTATAAGTACGGAGAACTCTTTAATGAGATCAACGTGCATACCGGCGGTATCGGAACATCACTGGAACTGTATACAGACATTTCCAAAGTGCCGGAAAAAGAATTCAAAGCAACATTTGAAATCAAAGGAAAGGCATTATATCAGAAGCTGCCAGTCGTATTCCGGATGATGGAGGAGATCCTGACACGTTCGAAACTGGGAGATACCAAGAGAATCAGAGAGATTCTTGCAATGCAGAAGTCAAGACTTCTTATGAAATTCCAGTCTTCCGGACATACAACAGCAGTGCTTCGTGCGATGTCTTATGCATCTCCGTCATCTAAGTTAAAAGACATGACAAGCGGTATCGAGTTCTATGATAAGATCGCTTATATCGAGGAACATTTTGAAGAAGAAAAAGACGTATTGGTACAGAAGCTTCAGATGCTGGCTCATAAGCTGTTCCGTGCAGACAATATGATGATCAGTTACACGGCTGCAAAAGAGGGCCTGAACGGCATGGAAGAGCTGGTAGAAGGTCTGAAGGAAGCAATGTTCGAAGATCCGGTGGAAGATACCAGATGCGTACTGCACTGTGAGATGAAGAATGAAGGATTCAAGACTGCTTCCAAAGTTCAGTATGTGGCAAGAGTCGGCAACTTTATTGATAACGGGGCAGATTATACAGGTGCATTGCAGATCTTAAAGGTGATCTTAAGCTATGATTACCTGTGGCAGAATATCCGTGTCAAAGGCGGCGCTTATGGCTGCATGAGCGGATTCAGCGTACCGGAGAAGGATATTTTGTATCTTACCGTGATCCGAACCTGGAAAGAACAATGGAAGTCTATGAAGGCATCGCAGATTATCTGAGAAACTTTACTGTCAGTGACCGTGACATGAACAAATATATTATCGGAACCATGAGTAACATTGACCAGCCGATGACACCGTCTGCAAAAGGAGACCGTTCGTTTAATCTGTACATGAATAAAGTCAGTGCAGAGACAATCAAGAAAGAGCGTCTGCAGATCCTTGAGGCAGGACAGGAAGATATCCGGAAACTGGCGGATGTCGTAGAGGCAGTGATGAAAGCCGAACAGGTCTGCGTGATCGGAAGCGAAGAGAAGATAGAAGAAGCAAAAGATATGTTTAAAAATGTGACGACATTTTAGTTGTCTTCAACAGATAAAGAACAGGAGAAATATGAAAAGGAATTATAAAATCAGGATTTCGTAACATTGATCGGTCGTTCCAAACGTTGGAAAATCAACACTGATGAACCAGCTTGATCGGACAGAAGATCGCTGATTACATCGAATAAACCACAGACGACACGTTAACCGTATCCAGACCGTACTTTACAACAGATGACGGTCAGA
>ENA-OQDF01001010-OQDF01001010.1-human-gut-metagenome-genome-assembly--contig:-NODE-1010-length-11670-cov-2.640908_pt1 | contig 11670 bp, 18 predicted proteins | sample MGYA00242769_ERZ504597 | MGnify/ENA primary metagenome ERZ504597 (study PRJEB26092, sample SAMD00036305) | human gut metagenome | host: Homo sapiens | study: EMG produced TPA metagenomics assembly of...
TACAGTGGATCTAACCGTGCGAAGAAGTAGTTATCATATGCTTCCGCCGGACATTTATTCGATGACGATCCCGATTCATTACCGGGTTCGTGTGGAAGAGTTCAAGAGCCTGGTAGAGACTCCGACACTGGAACAGTTCGAAACTGAAGTGGGAAAAACGTACTATGCGGGAAGTATGATTATATGCAGGCAGATAAGACACTGGAACAGATGTACCGTGACTGTCTGCGGAAATTGTACCTGACCGATAAAAGAAATGATCCGTATTCGATCGCGATCGTCAATACGTATCTGTTCCTGAAAGAAGAAGAAATCTATAAACTAACGACAGCCCTTGAGTGTATCCGTTACGGTTTGACGAAGGGAGAGACATTAGGATACTTAGGAGGTGTGAATCAATGATTGTTAAGATGAAGTTCTTAAGCATCAGCGGACCGAAGAATGACATCGACCGTGTCTGCGAGGTGTATCTGTCGAAATACGAAATGCAGCTTGAGAATGCGGCGGCGGAGCTTAAGACGACCGACAACCTGCAGCCTTTTGTGGAAGTCAATCCATACAAAGAGCCGCTTGCGAAGGCAGAACAGTTCAGCGCACTGTTAGCGGATGAAGACCAGAGGATCGATGTATCGATGAATCAGGAGGATATGCTGAACCTGATCCGGGATGTCAATCATGACTATCTGGATCTTGTGGAAAAGAAAGAGTTAACGAAGAAGCAGGTAGACGAATACAAAGAAAAGCTTCTGATCATGGAGCCGTTCCGGACACTGGAATTGGATATGCAGAAATCATTAAAGTATAAATATATGAAAGTCCGGTTCGGCCGGGTGGATGTGAATTATTACAAACGTCTGGAAAAATATTTGTTTGATGATTTGAATGCGGTATTTATCGAAGGCATAAGGAATGAAAATTATGTGTACGGATGTTATTTCGTATCGAATGCAGATTCCAGTAAAGTAGATTCGGTATTCAATTCTTTGCATTTTGAAAGGATTGCAATTCCGTCCGAGTACATAGGAACACCGGAGCAGGCCTGTGAAGAGCTTGAAAAGGCAATCGAAGAAAAGCAAAAAGAGATTGCAGAGATAGAAAAACAGATCAGGGAGCTGATGGCGAAGAATGCCGCAAAGCTCGTGGTGCGAAAAGGCGTCTGGAAGAACTGTCTACAAACTTTGATGTACGTAAGCTGGCGGCAAGGATCGAAGAGGGAGATAATAAAGAAGATTATTACATCCTGTGTGGCTGGATGGGTGAAGAAGATGTGAAAAATTCCTGGCGGAATCGAAGAACGATGATAAGGTATTCGTTGTTGTAGAAGAAGATAAGGAGAAGTTTTTCGGAGAACCGCCGACGAAGCTTAAGAATCCAAGATTCTTCAAGCCATTCGAGATGTTCATACGGATGTACGGACTTCCGGCAAATGATGAGATAGATCCGACGATGTTTGTGGCACTGACGTATACATTTATCTTCGGTGCGATGTTCGGGGATGTCGGGCAGGGCTTATGTCTGTTCGTATTCGGCGGGCTTTTGTATCTGATCAAGAAGATCAACCTGGCAGGGATCATATCCATTGCGGGACTGTTCTCGACATTTTGGATTCATGTTCGGAAGTATCTTCGGATTGAAGATGTGATACAGGCACGCTGGTTAAGACCTGTGGATGCGATGACGAACCTGCCGTTTATCGGACAGCTCAACACAGTATTTGTGGTTGCCATTGCATTTGGCATGGGACTGAATATCCTGGTGATGATCTTTAACGTGATCAACGCAGTTAAGAGTCATGATCTGGAAAATATGTTATTTTCCCACAACGGAATCGCAGGCTGGTGTTCTATGGATTCCTGGTGCTGACGATCGTGCTTTATATGACGGGACATAAGGTTCCGGGTAATATCATGATGGTAATTTTCCTGGGGGTTCCGGTGCTCTTGTTCGTATTCAAGGAACCGTTGGGCAATCTGGTGACAAAGCAGCATAAGAAGATGGAAGAGGGAAAGGTGATGTTCTTCGTGCAGGCGTTTTTCGAACTGTTCGAGACGATGCTGAGTTATTTTTCCAATACCATTTCTTATGTGCGTATCGGTGCATTTGCCGTCAGCCATGCGGCGATGATGGAGGTTGTGCTGATGTTATCCGGCGCAAGTGCGGGACACACGAACTGGATCGTGTTCGTGCTTGGAAATGTGCTGGTGTGCGGACTGGAAGGGCTGGTCGTCGGTATCCAGGTACTGCGTCTGGAATACTATGAGATGTTCAGCCGTTTCTATAAAGGAACCGGACGGGAATTTAAGCCGTTCCACAGTCAGAGTGACAGAAAGTAATAAAATTCAAAGATATATTTACAGGAGGACAAAAATATGAGCCTGACAGTTAGAGTATTATTCGTTGTAACATTGTTGCTGAGTATTGTAATTCCATTTGGATATTTTCTGATCGGACAGAGGACGAAGAAGCGTTATAAGAGGGCTATCGGCACAAATATATTCTTTTTCTTCAGCACTGTTCTGATTGCAGGGATCATGCTTTTTGCGGGAGATCCGGTACAGGCAGCGGAAGCAGCCGGCAATACGGCGTCGAACGCAACAGGATTCGGATACCTGGCAGCAGCACTTCAACCGGTCTTTCCTGCGTCGGCGGTGGTATCGCCGTTGCAAGTGCAGCAAGTGCGGCTCTGGGTGCAATTAGTGAAGATTCCAGTGCACTTGGTAAGTCACTGATCTTCGTAGGTCTTGCAGAAGGTGTGTGTCTGTACGGACTGATCATTTCCTTCATGATCTTGGGTAAATTGTAAGATGAAGATGTATCTGATCAGTGATAATATCGATACTCTGACAGGAATGCGTCTCGCAGGGGTAGACGGAATCGTAGTACATGAAAGAGAAGAACTCAGGTGTGCGATCGAGAATGCCATGGAGGATAAAGATGTAGGTGTGATTCTGTTGACGGAGAAATTCGGAAGAGAATTCCCGGACCTGATTGACGAGATCAAGCTGGAGCGGACAATGCCGCTTCTGATCGAGATTCCTGACAGACACGGGACCGGACGTAAGAAAGATTTTATCACGTCGTATGTAAATGAAGCGATAGGGTTGAAATTATAGACAGGAAGAAGGTGGCACATTTGACAAACGAAGAAAAGATCACGCATATCCGCACGGCAGCGATGGAAGAGGCAAGAGCGGAGGCGAATGCGATCATAAAGCAGCATGAGGATGCGCTGAGAAGTGTGTTCGAGCAGCACCAGATCGAAGCCAGACGCAGTCGGAGACGAGAGTGCGTGCGGAGAGTGTGACTGCAAAACAGCAGCTGAATATGGCGATGTCAAAGGCGCAGCTTGAATTAAAACGTGAGATGGGTAAGATACAGACAGAACTTAAGACAGAACTGTTCGAAGAAGTACAGTTAAAGCTTCTGGCATTTATGAGAACAGAAGAGTATAAAGAGGTTCTGATCCGTTATATAGAGAAAGCAGCACAGTTTGCATCCGGAATGGCGATGACGATCTATATCAATCCGTCCGATGCAGATAAGAAGACATATCTGGAGGAGCGCACGGGAATGACGCTGACGATCAGCAAAGTGGATTTCATCGGCGGTGTGCGTGCGGTTGTGCCTGAGAAGAATGTTCTGGTGGATTATGCATTCAAAGGGGTACTGGAAAATGAATACCAGAAATTCCGGTTCCGGGGAGGTGTAAAGGGTGAGTAGCGGAAAGACAGAAAAGATATATGGCATCAACGGCCCGGTCATTTACCTGAAAGGGAAGACGGATTTTAAGATGTCGGAAATGGTCCATGTGGGAGAGGAAAAGCTGGTTGGCGAAGTTATTTCCCTGGATAAGGACCGGACGACGGTACAGGTGTATGAGGAGACTTCCGGACTGCATCCGGGAGAACTTGTGGAAGGTACGGGAGCGGCAGTGTCGGTTACGCTGGCACCCGGTATCCTGAATAATATCTTTGACGGTATTGAGAGACCGCTGGAGCGGATCGCTGACAAGGGCGGGGCATTTATCACCCGTGGTGTCAGTGTGGATGCACTGGACTGCCAGAAGCTCTGGGAGACGCATATCACAGTGGCGGAAGGCGATATGGTACAGGTGGAACGATCATTGCGGAAGTGCCGGAGACGCGGGCTATCGTGCACAAATGTATGGTTCCTCCGGGAGTGGAAGGAACTGTTATATCTGTGGTTCCGGATGGTGAATATACGATTGATGAGACGCTGGTTACGATTGAACTGTTCAATGGAGAAAAACGAGAACTTTCGATGACACAGCACTGGCCGATCCGTGTACCGAGACCGGTGAGCCGGAGATTCCCGGCAAGTGTGCCGCTGGTAACAGGACAGCGAATTCTGGATACGATGTTCCCGATTGCAAAAGGTGGAACGGCTGCGATCCCGGGAGGATTCGGAACGGGTAAGACGATGACCCAGCATCAGATCGCAAAATGGTCGGATGCGGATATTATCATATATATTGGATGTGGCGAGCGTGGAAATGAGATGACGCAGGTTCTGGAAGAGTTTTCGGAGCTGGTCGATCCGAAATCAGGAAATCCTTTGATGGACAGAACGACGCTGATCGCCAATACCTCGAACATGCCGGTGGCTGCCCGCGAGGCATCCATTTATACCGGACTTACACTGGCGGAATATTACCGTGACATGGGTTATGATGTGGCGATCATGGCGGACTCGACATCCCGATGGGCAGAGGCACTGCGTGAGCTGTCCGGACGACTGGAAGAGATGCCGGCGGAGGAAGGGTTCCCGGCATATCTGGCATCGAGACTGTCGGCATTCTATGAAAGAGCCGGCATGATGCAGACATTAAATGGTGCAACCGGATCTGTCTCTATTATCGGAGCGGTGTCTCCGCAGGGGGGAGATTTCTCCGAGCCGGTTACGCAGAATACGAAGCGTTTCGTGCGCTGCTTCTGGGGACTGGATAAATCCCTGGCGTATGCGAGACATTTCCCTGCGATCCACTGGCTGACGAGTTACAGTGAATATCTGAATGACTTAAGCGGCTGGTATTCGGATCATGTGTCGCCGAAATTTGTTGATTACAGGAACCGTCTGATGGCGATTCTGAACCAGGAGAGCAGTCTGATGGAGATTGTAAAACTGATCGGCGGGGATGTGCTTCCGGATGATCAGAAACTGATCCTGGAGATCGCAAAGGTGATCCGTCTGGGATTCCTGCAGCAGAATGCATTTCATAAGGATGATACATGCGTATCGCTGGAGAAGCAGTTCAAGATGATGGACGTGATCCTGTATCTGTATAAGACCAGCAGGAAACTGGTGGCAATGGGAATGCCGATGTCGGTACTGAAGGCGGAAGGTATATTTGAAAAGGTCATTGCGATCAAGTATGATGTGCCGAATGACAACCTGCAGTTACTGGATCTGTATAAATTAGACATTGATGACTTCTATAACCGCGTCATCGAGAAGAATGCGTAAAGGGAGGGACGTAAGATGGCAATAGAATATCTTGGACTGAGCAGTATAAATGGCCCTCTCGTCGTGCTGGAAGGCGTGGAAAATGCATTTTACGATGAGATCGTAGAATTTATTGTAGATCATAATACGAGGAAAATGGGGCGTATCGTAGAGCTGGATGAAGACAAGGCTGTGATCCAGGTATTTGAAGGGACAGAAAATATGTCACTGGATAATACCCATACAAGACTTACGGGACATCCGATGGAAGTTACTGTATCGGAGGAAATGCTGGGACGTACATTTAACGGAATCGGGGAAGCAATCGATGGACTTGGTCCGATTGCAGATGCAGAAAAAAGGGATGTAAACGGACTTCCGTTGAATCCTGTCAGACGGGAGTATCCACGAAACTATATCCGTACCGGAATCTCGGCGATTGACGGTCTGACGACACTGATCCGCGGGCAGAAGCTTCCGATATTCTCGGGAAACGGATTGCCGCATGACCAGCTCGCGGCACAGATCGTAAAGCAGGCTTCACTTGGAGACAATTCGGATGAACAGTTTGCGGTTGTATTCGGTGCGATGGGAGTCAAGCATGACGTGGCAGAATTCTTCCGTAAGACATTTGAGGAAAGCGGTGTGGCAGATCATGTGTGTATGTTCCTGAATCTGGCAAATGATCCGGTGGTGGAGCGTCTGATCACGCCGAAGGTTGCGCTGACGGTAGCGGAATATCTGGCATTTGAGAAAAATATGCACATTCTGGTTATCCTGACGGATATGACTTCTTTTGCGGAAGCCATGCGTGAAGTATCGTCTTCGCGTGGTGAGATTCCGTCAAGAAAAGGATATCCGGGATATTTATACAGTGAACTGGCAACAATCTATGAACGTGCCGGTATTGTGGACGGGGCAAATGGTTCGGTGACGCAGCTTCCGATTCTGACGATGCCGAATGATGATATCACACATCCGATCCCGGACCTTACCGGATACATTACAGAAGGACAGATCGTACTGGACCGTAATCTGCACGGGCAGGCAGTCTATCCGCCGATCAGTATCCTGCCATCGCTGTCACGACTGATGAAGGACGGCATCGGAAAAGGATATACCAGGAAGATCATCAGGATCTTGCGAACCAGTTATTCTCTGCCTATGCAAAGGTTGGAGAGGCGAGAAATCTGGCTTCGGTTATCGGAGAAGATGAATTGTCACCAATCGATAAACAGTATCTGAAGTTCGGTGAAGAATTCGAGAGACGCTATATTGGCCAGGGACCGGCGGAGAACCGGACGATGATGGAGACGCTGGATCTTGGCTGGGAACTGCTTGGACTTCTGCCGAAGGAAGAACTGGACCGTATTGATACGAAGCTGGTTGAGAAGTATTGGAAGGATACGAAAGAGACATTGGAGACAGAAGAGTAGGAGGGATGCATATGGATCCGAGAGAATTTCCTACCAAAGGAAATCTGATGCTTGCAAAGAATTCTCTGATGCTTGCACGTCAGGGGTATGACTTGATGGATAAAAAGCGGAATATTCTTCTGAAAGAGCTGATGGGACTGATCGATGAGGCGAAAGACATTCAGGAAGAGATCGATGCAACCTTTACAAAAGCATATGCCTGCCTGCAGCGTGCCAATATCGAACACGGGATCAGTAAAGTCCAGGAACTGGCATTTACTGTTCCAATCGAGGATTCGCTGAAGATGCAGACCAGAAGCATCATGGGAACGGAGATCCCGCACATCAAGTATGATGCGAAGCAGAATGATCTGACGTATTCGTTCAGCACGACACATGAGTCGGTGGATATTGCAAGAGAAGCTTTCCGGGAAGTGAAGGAACTTACGATCAAGCTGGCTGAGGTGGAGAACTCGGCGTACCGTCTGGCCGCAAATATCAAGAAGACACAGAAGCGGGCGAATGCGCTTAAGAATATTACGATACCAATGTATACGAATCTAGTGCATACGATCAGTAATGCGCTGGAGGAGAAGGAAAGAGAAGAATTTACACGGTTGAAGGTGATAAAGAGGATGAAAATGTAACGACAAATTGCAAAGTAATTCCACTTATCCCCAACAAAAGAGGAGTTATCCACGGGAAACTGTGGATAACTCCTCTTTTGTCTGATAATTCCAATGCATGAATCGACATAGAATGACAACGATTATAATGAACGGGATTTTTCTGTACTTACATTAATGCATTCGATTACAGCACACGCATGCCGGCTTTTTCAAGAGCCTCGCAGCCTTCGATGGTTGTTCCGCCAGGGGATGTGACCATGTCTTTTAATTCATCCGGATGTCGAGTGCGCCATAGAGAATGGCACCGCCCATATTGCCACATCCGATAATTCCGATTTTTTTTGTGATCATAATAATTCCTCCTAGTTTGGTCATGAGATGTTTTAGAGCAGATATTTATAAAGTGTACAGTATGCAATGACAGGAGCTTTAAGGAGTCAGCTTGTGCAGTTCCCATGCTTTTTCGATACTTCCCGGAGTTTTCATCAATAATTTCGTTCCTTCTGCCATACATCTCGCAACGTAGAACATACCTTTCTGTCCGATAGTCATACCGGCCTGTCTGGCAGCAGCCCAGTGATGAAGCGGGGTACCTTTACACATCGTAGCGGCACTTAAGGTGATCAACGGGACGGTGTGGCTGACCTGTGAAGCGTCCGTGCCGATAGCGATCGGAACCGGTTCATCTTCAAGCGGTTCCAGGCCGGAGAATAGTGTCCCGTCATTGATTAGTCCGGCTTCTTCTGTGATCTGCTTTGCAAAATCCAGCTCTTCCGGTGTATAAGCCGGTGTCGGAACTCTGGTCATAGCATCGTAATATAATTCTGTCAGTACCCGGTTAACTTTCATCTCACTGCAGCTTGCGACCAGTTCGATATCGACGGTGGTGTCTGTCATAAGAGCGGCACCTCTGGCGCAGTTGTCTACACGTTCGCTTGCATCTTCGGTGCGGGAACGTAAGTAGGAGCGGATGAAATAATTTGTCTTTGCGATATCCGGGACAACATTTGCCGGAAGACCGTTATCAATGTAGGCATAATGCATACGGACATCTCCCGGTACGTGTTCACGGAGATAATTGACGCCTACATTCATGAGTTCGGCGGCATCCAGGGCGCTGCGACCTTTTCAGGTGCTTTGGCAGCATGGGAACTAAGTCCGTGGAATGTGTAGTTCTTAATGTCCTGTGCCTGCCAGATATCGTTGCTGACACGGTTGCGGTCGAATGGATGCCAGGTAATAGCAACATCGAGGTCATCAAAGACTCCCTGATTGTTCATCATGATCTTGCCGGACATGATCTCTTCGGCCGGGCAGCCATAGACGCAGATTGTTCCGGCTGCACCGGTTGCTTCCATATCGGCTTTTAATGCACATGCCGCTGCGGCAACGGCTGTTCCAAGCAGGTTGTGCCCGCAGGCGTGTCCGACACCTGCCAGAGCATCGTACTCGGCCAGGAATCCGAGGATTGGTTTTCCGCCTCCCCAGACTGCGGTAAATGCGGTGTCGATACCGGCTGTTTTCCATGTTATTTTAAATCCCTGGCTTTCCAGATAATCTGCCAGGCATTTGGAAGAAAGTGTCTCCTGATATGCAAGTTCCGGGTGATGGAAAATGTAATCAGCGGTATTCACCAGTTCTTCCTGATGATCGTCGAGCCAGCGGGCAATGATATTGTCAGGTGTATGTTCAGTTGTTAGTGTATTCAAAATATAGATACCTCCTCATAGAATCGGGTGTTTATCTATCATTTTAGCACAGGAAAACAGGATGTAAATAGATTTCATAGTTTTCTTATATGAAAAGTAAAACTATTCAACCGGATAAAGACCGTTTAGTACATCCAGATATTCCTGTCCAAATGTATCTACATTGACGCAATAATATTTCCCATATTCGGTAATGTTATGCTTTTTCCATGCTTCACACCATGCACATTTTGCAATGTAAGTCTGAAGTGTCGGTTCGGTGCGAAGTGTTCCGAAGTCCATTTGTCCGGCGTAATCTGGTTTCCATTCACCGTATGCCTGATTGGTCATGGTAGTCAGTTCATCACCGTGTGCGAGAGCATTTGCCGCCATGCGGGCGCCGCGTTCATTTCCATAGGTAGTCATTCCGGCAAGGATTGCGTCTTTTCCGGCTTCACCGCATAATTCAATTGCATGTTTGGCGAGAAATGCGAACATCATGGCGTGATGTTCGATTTTGCAGCTGACAGGACAGACTTTATTTTCATTTTCACTCATATTAAAAACTCCTTTCGACATTTGTAAGTGATAATCCATTTATTACAATACTACATTGTAGTGAAAAAGTCTCGAGAAAAGGCTTGATAAAAAGGAAAAAAGCGGTATGATAGTAAAAAAGAAAAAGCAATCACTTAAAAGTGAGAATAAAGTTGAAAATTAAAGAGGAAAAAAGTATGAGCAGGAAAAAGTTAAAAAATAGAAGACGAAAAGATCGTGCACAGAGAAAGATTCTGATTGCGGCAGTCTGCATAGCAGCAGTGATCATAGGTGTGGGAATCGGCGGGCATGTTATAAAAAAGAATGCCGGTAAAACGATGACAACGGCCGAGACGGAAAGTAAAAAGGCAGTATCAAAGAAAAAAGCAACTGCAAAAAAACTTACGATCAATGAGAATAAAACTGATGCATCCAATAAAGAAAATCAAGGCCAAAAAGATCAGGCAGCTGACAGAAGTGAATTTGCAGTTCAACCAGGAAGAAAAGTGGGCACAACAGAACAATCGGATGAAAAAGTTGTCTATCTGACGTTGGATGACGGACCGTCTAAGAATACGCAGGCGGTGCTGGACATTTTGGATAAATACAATGCGAAAGCAACGTTTTTTTGTTACAGGAGCCATGCCGGAATATAAAGATATGATCAAAAAGGCTTATGATAAGGGACATACGATCGGAATGCATACATATTCTCATGATTACGCAAAGGTGTATGCATCTGTTGATGCATATTTTCAGGATCTTGACCAGATTGGACAGCTTGTAAAAGAAGAGATCGGCTATGTTCCGTGTTTTATCAGATTTCCGGGAGGATCTTCGAATACCATATCTGCAAGTTACACGAAGGGAATTATGACAACGCTTACGCAGGAGATTCAGGCAAGAGGATATCAATATTATGACTGGAATGGAAGTTCAGGAGACGGGGCTGTGAGAACAACGGAACAGCTTGTGATCAGGCAACCAGTTTCCATGACAATAATATCATCCTGCTGTCACATGATTCCGAGACAAAAGATACAACTGTGGAAGCGCTGCCGAAAATTATTGAATATTATCAGTCACAGGGATATGTGTTCAAAGCATTGGATCTTAACAGCTATGTTGCACATCATGGTGTGAATAATTAATTATATATGTAGGGAAATGTGTTGATGGTTGTTGTACTTATGCTGAATAGAATAACGGAAGATCTGGCGGAAAACATGTAAATACAAAGAAGAAAAATGATGTTATCAACCAGAGTGAGACTACAAAGCCAGGTTCTGTCTCGTGAGGAGAACGGGTCTTGCCGGAAATATATTCAGACATTCCAAATGAAAATATTACACTGGAATAAAAAAGCAGGATGTCTAAGATCAGGAAATTCCGGCCGAGAATCCCGGAATATGTGTAAAAAACAGAAACAGTAAAAAACATTCCGAGAAGCACACCCAGATACCGACAGTAAAAGAACGGTAAAACAACCGGATGCAGAGACAGATATTCCCATATGCTTACGAATAAAAAAGGAAAATATAAAAGTTTCAAATGTTCCCACACGGATTCATTAACCGGGCAGAAAGTGCAATGATTGGAGACTGCCGGATAAAAAATACAGGAAATGATTCAGTGTTCCGAGAAAGGCAGCGACCAGGACAAAATGCAGAGCTGTGCCTTGAATGCAGGAGATAATCTCTGTGCAGACAGTATGAAAGATTTTTTGAAATTGGTTGTAACATAATGGATAATATGCTTCATAAATTCAACCCCCATATCAATATATGAGAGCTGTGAAAAAAATATGAAAAAAATAAAAAAAGTACTTGCATTTAAAAACCTTATTATATAATAAATCTTGTCTTTACGGAGTAACGTAAACACAGAACAATTGAAAGAATGCGCGATTAGCTTCAGTTGGTAGAGCTACCTGACTCT
>ENA-OQDF01001012-OQDF01001012.1-human-gut-metagenome-genome-assembly--contig:-NODE-1012-length-11649-cov-2.425534_pt1 | contig 11649 bp, 13 predicted proteins | sample MGYA00242769_ERZ504597 | MGnify/ENA primary metagenome ERZ504597 (study PRJEB26092, sample SAMD00036305) | human gut metagenome | host: Homo sapiens | study: EMG produced TPA metagenomics assembly of...
TCCTCGCTGACCTGATCCAGTTTCGCCTCCAGTTCTTCTTCCTGCCCATCATCTAACAGATCTGCAAAATCTGCCAGCCTTTCTGTATGCACTTCTTCTGCCGCATAAACATTTCTGAAAATGCTTCCGTCACAAATCCTGTTGTACCTGATACAGTAAGGACAGAAGCCAGAAATACAGGTATGATCTTTTTCTTCAGCATATCTTTCGTCCTCCCTTAAAAAATCAGCAGTCCGGCAAGGCACAAAACAACCGTAAATACAGCGGTCAGTCCGGCAAGCCATTTCAAATAAATTCCCCTGTCAATCGGAAGGTCTCCTGTCATTTTTCCGGTTTGTCCGTTCATTGCAAATATATATTTCTTATCTTTCCATGTTGTATTCAGAATCCATACCGGATACAGTGCATACTGTGCTTTTCCGCCTGAAATATTTACGTTTGTATTTTCGGGAACAACAGAAGCATAACCCTTCACTGTATCTGCCAGTACTTCCTCTGCGCTCTTTTTCATACGGTCATGTGCCCTGTTGATGCTCTCTTTTTCACTGACATCATACTTATCTGCCAGATATCCGGAAAGATATGCGGTCTGAAAATCCACAGACTCTGAAATTTTAAATGGTTCAATGGATTCCATCAAATCATCTGCCATCTTTTCTGATCCATCTACAGGTACAGAAACGAATGTCATCTCTCCGCTTCGCTCCACAGAATAGTAGCTGGTCTCCGTATAATCATAATCATGGTCACTCCACATTCTTACCTTTGTCGCCTTATAACGCACATCAGCATCAACATCCCCGTCAAAAAGCCAGAACGGAACATACAGCCCCTTAATCTCATCAATATGATTTTCCCTGCGAAATGCTTTTGGCAAAAATGTTCTTCCCTTAATATGCCTGTAATATGCTTCTTTTGCCGCTTTCTTATCCAATTTGAACGGAATCACCAGATCCGGCCTTAATGCACCTTTAAACTTCTCTGTCATAATTACAGGATTTCCACAATACGGACAATTTGATGCTTCTGTATTCTCATCTGCGATAATCTCACCACCACAGGACTGACAGGTATAGACATTCATTCCATCTGTCTCACCTTCCTGCCATTCTCCACCGGCATCTGTCTGCCATCCTGACAGATCATCCTGCTGTCCGGCTTCACGCTCCATCTGCTCATCCAGTTCTTTTAATGTCTCCAGTTCAAATTCTGTATCACAGTATGGACACTTCATTTTCTGGGACTTACTGTCAAATTCTATTGCACCGCCACAGGCAGGGCATTTATATTCTCTCAGATCAGACATAGCCATTCCTCCCCCTGCTGTATTTTACTGTCTTGGCTTTCCACACTCTGCACAGAACTTTCCTGTATTTACCGCACCACAACTGCATGTCCACTTTCCTGCCGGTCTTGGGCTTCCGCATTCAGAACAGAATTTTCCTGTATTTACTGCGCCGCAGCTACATATCCACTCTTCCTGCTGCGGTTTCGGTTTACCGCATTCAGAGCAAAATTTTCCTGTATTCTCTGCACCACATTCACATTTCCATGTTCCTGCCATGGATGCCGGCTGCATATTCTGTGCTGCCTGTGCGGCCTGCTGCTGTGCCCCCATCTGATAAAGATTCTGCATGTTTGCTCCACCTGCCTGGCCTGCCATGCCCATTCCCATAAATCCGGTCATAGCACCTGCAGTGTTGGAGGCTGCTGATTTCATTGCATCTGCCTGAGCACCGGCAAGTGTCGCTGCTGCCATAGTCGGATCTCTGAGAATGGCATTCTTCTGTGCATCTTTGATAAGCTGTGCATCCTCTTCCGGAAGAGTCACAGGATTCATGGCAATGGAAACAACCGCAAGGCCTCTGGTCTGCTGCCATTTTTCGTAAGGGCTTCATTCATGGCATCGCATAATTCCAGAACATGTCCCGGAATGGCACTTGGACGGATCTGAAGTTCTGAGATTTTTGCAAATGCAGGCTGAAGAGCACTTACAAATTCTGTCTTTAACTGAACTTCAATTTCTTCTCTGTCATACTGCTGTTCAACATTTCCGCACACATTTGTATAAAACAGAAGCGGATCAACAATCTTATAAGAATATACTCCATTGCAACGCACAGATACATCTATATCAAGACCGATATTTCTGTCAACTACCCGGAATGGAATTGGATTTGCTGTGCCGAATTTATTATCTACCAGTTCTTTTGTATTAAAATAATAAACTCTCTGGTCTTTGCCTGTATCGCCGCCAAATGTAAAACGCTTCTTTACTGTATCAAAAGTCCTGTGGATTCCCTCTCCCAGACTTCCGGCAAAAATACTTGGTTCTGTGGATGCATCATAGGTAAACTGTCCGGGTTCTGCACAAACCTCCACAACCTTTCCCTGTTCTACGATGATCATACACTGACCATCTGCAACAGCAATTCCGGAACCGCTTGAAATAATATTATCACTGCCTTTTTTGTTGGAAGAACGTCCGCCTACTCTCTTCTCACCCTTTACAACCAGAACATCTTTATCTATTGCATCGCAGTAAAAAAACTCCTTCCACTGATCTGCCATTGTTCCGCCAAATGCACCGGCTGCTGATTTGATCAATCCCATAATTTATATCTCCTTCCTGATTACATATTATTTTATACATATTTCTTACAGATATTTTCTACCCATATTTCCTGTTAGTGTGCCGACAAGTTGATTTCTCGAACGCTCTTGCGTCTAAATTTCTTATTTTGTGGGTAATTATGTGTGTTTTTTTACAATATAATATTTTTACAGTTACAAATTGATATTTATAAGTTCATCATATCATACATTTTCCGAATTGTCATGCGCAAAAACTCCTCTTTTCTGTCATTTTGCAACATATGAGCACATAAATCGCTGCTGTCCACTCTACAGTAACTATAATGCGACGCGCAGTTATTCAAAAGTTCATGAATAGCAATATACACTTACAATGTATGAAATCTATAAATTCTTTTTTAATTTCAATATATTTTGTCCATCTGCATATTCATATGAAACCTCATCCATCATTTCCTTAACCAGAAAAATTCCAAGCCCCCCGATTTTTCTTTTTCTATATCCAGGGTAACATCCGGATCTTTATTTTCTAATGGATTATAAGGAATGCCTTTGTCTATAAACGTCAGTTCCAGTCTTTCAGGAAAATTCTTTATTTCAACCTGTACAGTTGCCTCTCCGGTTTTTGGCGTATAAGCATAATAGCAATATTGCCAAATATCTCATCTATCGCAATATCTATCTCCATCTGTACTTTTGCAGAACATCCATTTGCTTCCAGTATGGAATTTACAAAATCTGTAATTACCGCTATATTCTCTATTTTTGCTTCTTCTGTAATACTTTTCAAATCCACTTCTCCTTCCTTCATTCAGTTCAGGTAAATAGAATCCTCCTTTTCGCTGTGCAGTTCTGTATCTTTACAGCCCCAGTCATTCGATTGACAATATGTCTGCAAATCCCGTAATATCGAATACATCCTGTATGATATCACTCACATGAATCAATTTCATAGTTCCTTTTACATTCATAAATTTCTGCATTTTCAGAATAACACGCAGGCCGGCTGATGAAATATATTCAAGCCCTGTAAAATCCAATACAAGTTCCTGAGTATTGATCAACTCTTTCTCGGCAAAAGTATCCAATTCAGATGCAGTTGTTGTATCTAATCTCCCGGTCAAAAATACCGTATCTTTTGTTCCTTCATTTTTCTTTTCAATTTTCAGACTCATTTTCTCTCTGCCACTCAAAATGTGTTTAAATATACTCAAACACATCGAGAAATTGAAGTCCTCACGAATACTTCTTACTGCTTCATTGTGTATGTTTTGACGATTGCAGGCAATACGCTACTCACAGGTTCTTGTACACTCCACAGTCGTTAATTCCCGAAATAGCCTTCGGTACATACTTACATTTGCTTTTAATCATGCAATCCTGTAAGTTTTAGCATCTTTTAAATTAAGTGCCGCATTGAAGTCCCTGTCTGCAACATAGCCACATTCACATCTGTAAATTCTATCTGAAAGCTTTAAATTTTTCCTGACAGAACCACAATGGTGACAGGTCTTTGAAGATGGATAAAATCTATCTGCTACCCTTAATTCAATGCCGTTTTCATCGCACTTGGCTTTAAGCCTTGTTCTAAATTCATAAAACTTCTGAGATGCAACAGCTTTTGAAAGACACCTGTTTTTCATCATTCCTTTTACATTTAAATCTTCAATCGTTATGTAAGACGGTTTGGTTTTCACTATCTCAGCGATTGTCTTGTTAATGTAATCAGTACGGATATTATCCATTTTATGATGAAGTTTTTGTACCTTAAGCTTTTGTTTCTGTATATTTGCTCTTTGAGTGGACTCTCCCTTCTTTAAACTTTCATACTTTCGGGAAAGACTTCTCTGTTCCCGGATCAGTTGTTTTTCAAGTTTCTTTAATCCTGCCGATTTGTTGATGTTCCTGTATGTCTTTCCATTTGAAATAATAGCAAAATCTTTCAGCCCAAGGTCTATACCGATTCCCTCGTTTGAGCTATTGTCAATATTGACATCAGGAATCTCTACAAGAACAGAAACATAAAATCTGCCAGCCTTAACAGACACCGTACCACTTCTGATCATATATCCATCCTTTGTTGTTGGGATATATCCTTTTTCTTTGATACGGATTCAGCCCAGAGTTGGATCTTAAGTCTGTGCCTTTCGCATTGACAATCCTTTGGGTTATTTCTGACGAAATACATCTTCACATCAGATTTACCTTTCTTTTTAAATTTAGGAAAATCACTCTGATGTTTAAAAAATCTTGTAAAAGCAGTACATCCATCTTCGATAGACTTTTTTACGGCTTTTGAATACACTTCCCTGATCCATGTTTTGTCAGGATTATCTGGAATGTATTTGTTGTTAAGCCATAGACTAAAGTCCTTACCAGTCATAAACTTTTCACCATTATCATGCAGAGCTTTGTTGTGACCAAGGTAGAAGTTATAGACATATCGGCAAGTGCCTATCGTCCTGCGGATCCTGGCTTTCTGTTCTTCAGTTGGATTGATTTCCGTCTTGAAGCTCTTTAGCAATCTCTTCATCCCTTTCTATTTGTTTTTTATACTTACGAAGTCCATACAATCTGCAGGAAAAAACATGAAGTATAGATACAATATCCTGTACAAGTTCTTCTTGCGGTGATAGTTCTTCATTGTTCACTATAGTTGTGTTGAACTTCATACAGAATTTTTCAAACCAGTCATATCCAAATCTGATAAATCTGTCTTTATGTGTAACTATGATGGTTTTAATTGTTTGTTCCATCACTTCATCTAACAGCTGATTCCACTTTTTGCGGTTATAGTTTAAACCACTGCCATACTATTCAATACATTGGTCTACAATCACTCCTCTGGCATTACAGAATTGACGTAAAAACGATACCTGATCCTGTAAATCATCCTTTTGATCTCTTGTAGAAACTCTTGCATAAATAACAATTTGTCGAGTATCATTCTCTGTATCTATGCCTTTGAATTGAAGATATTGATTGTAAGTATAATAACGCCTGTCAGTTGGAGTTCGATTTACTTTTAGCGTTCCTTCCCTGTCCCAACGCTGTAATGTTTTCACAGAGACACCTAATAATTCAGCAAAATCTTTTGGTTTATAATTAGTGATATTCGATGTGTTCATAGCAATACCTCCATGAGCATATTTTAACACATTTAATCACTAATATTATTGATCACTTAAAAATCCTCCTTTTTCAGATAATGTCAAATTTCTGTTCTGTCAGCATCTTCTGCCTCCATCTGTATATTCACTCTATCCACCCTGATATCTGCAAATTGCTCCATTACTGAACAACTCCCATATTTATCATATTCATTGTAACATAAACAGGAGATGAATGCATCATCTCCTGTCTATTATTTACCTGTATTTTGTGGAATTGATTACTGTTCACTCCGTTCACAGCAACACGCTTCGCAAAGTATGTCTCGGGACTTTGGCATAGGCAACCTGTCAGTTCTGCTATTTATTTTTATTCTTTACTTCTTCCCACGCCTCATCATCAAATTTCTGTTTCTTAAAGTAATAGATTCTGTCTTCGTCTGTAATCTCGCGGATTACTTTACATGGATTTCCAGCTGAGATCGTATTATCCGGGATATCTTTGGATACTACACTTCCTGCACCGATCACTACATTACTTCCAACGGTAACACCCGGAAGAATCACTGTATTTCCGCCAATCCATACATTATCTCCCACTGTTACAGGAATTCCGTATTCATATCCTGAATTACGGCTGTCCGGATGAACCGGATGACCCGCTGTATAAATGGAGACATTTGGCGCAATCTGAACATTTTTTCCACATGTTACTTTTCCCACATCAAGGATTGTCAGATTATAATTGGAATAGAAATTCTCACCTACTTCAATGTTCCAGCCATAGTCACAGTGGAATGGTGCTTCCACCCAGACATTTTCGCCTGTTTTTCCAAAAATATTCTTGATCATCTGAGGCGCTTCCTTACTCTGTCTGGATGGCGGCAGCTGATTAAAATCATAGATTTTCTGCTTGCATGCCTTTCTGTCTTCCTCCAGACCATCTAGCCATGCCTTATATGGAAGTCCGCTTAACATTCTTTCTCTCTGATTCATTGTTGTATCTCCCTTATTTTATATTTTTTATAAAAATCATTTCAGCCAAACGCCGCCATCTCCGCCTGTACATTGCGACTGCCTGTAAATGTCTATAAAACTGAACTCACTATTAATAAATAGTATAATCCCCAAAACAGTTTCTGTAAATATTATCAACCGAAAAAAGGAGACTGCCGCATATTCATGCAGACAGTCTCCCGGTATTTCTTATCTTATCTATTCTGTTATACTAATGCAGCACCTAAAGCTTTGCAAGCATCTGTAGCTTCATCATCTGGCTCTTCCTGGCAGATCACGCTGTCGCATACAAGATTTGCACCTGCTTCTTTACAGGACTCTTCCCAGTTACGCATCCATTCGCCGTCTCCCCATCCATAAGAACCAAACAGAGCGATGTTCTTGCCTTTCAGGGCATCTTTGCATCCGTCAAACATTGGCTCGAATTCTGTATCTTCGAGAACTTCATCTCCCATTGCAGGGCATCCGAAGGCGATTGCATCATATTCAGCAACTTTAGAACCGTCAAAATCCTCACAGGTATGAAGAACAGCTTCGCCGCCTTTTTCCCTGATTCCGTCTGCAACTGCGTTTGCCATTGCTTCTGTGTTTCCTGTGCTGCTCCAATATACAACTGCTACTTTACTCATGATTAAAATCCTCCTTAAATTTGCTCTGCCTTTTTCTTTGCCGCAAAGCCATGATTTATATTATAATAAAAAGTCATACGGCTTTTCTATTATACTGATTCTTAAACGAACTCTCCATCCCTGCTATATTATTGTATATAGCTTCTTCCTTACGCTGCCACCGTCAGCTGACGTACACTTCTTCCCTGATTCCAGAGACGTACATACACGCTGGTACATTTCTTAAATCTGGCAAAAGCTTTATTGCCTCACATTCATTGCAATAAACCTTCCAACAACCTACACATTTACAGTTCTGCCCTGCATTCTTGATAAACCCGATCACATCTCCCAGCGGATATCCCAGAAACAATCCGATTTCATGAGGAAAATCTTCTCTCTGGGCCAGGCGGCTTCTCAGTCTCTCAAGTGCATATGCAGGATCTGTACTCTCATACCCATACTTCTTTATGAAATTCGCAACACCAGGTTTCTTCAGATCTCTTTCAAGCTTGAGAACCGGCAGACATAAATCAGCGCCTTTTTCTCACTCCTGCGAAGTACTGTGAGGGAAACGCCTTTTTCTCTTACACATTCATTAAAGCCTTCTACGCTTTTCCATAATTCTTCCTCAGATTCATATTTATATGTAAAAAGATTTCCGGTTTTAATAGATGCTAATGTAGGTGAACAATGTTCGATCACAGATTTCTCCAACATGTTATGATCCCTTTCTCAATGGCAAAATATTAGTTAGGACATGCTAACTATCTATCAAAAAATAAAGCTTTACGAAACATTTTATTGCTTTTGTTTGCTGCAAAGCTTGAATTACTGCTGTAAAAAGACCTTCAACAGATCGTTCAGCAGTTCGAGTTATTTATGTCTAACTTCATAACTTAATATATACTATCTCTGGTATTCTGTCAAGTTAATTTTGTATAACTTTTTTTAGTAACTGCCTTTTTAACCGCATCAAGTAAGTCCCCGGGGTCGGTTGCAAAAAACAATAAGCAATGGGTAGGGACTTGCTTGTATCAGGAGGAGTGACAACTCCTTCTGATACACTGTGAAACAGTTATTCGATGTAGCGCCGCCTAGCAAAGCGGATGATTTTATCCGCTTGACCATAAAATCTCATCCTTCTATACAGATCGCACTTCCAACTCCATCTTCTGTCCGTTTCTTTGTTACTATGATCTTCTTATCAATACGTTCTTTCAGCTCTGCTACATGGGAAACAATCCCCACCAGTCTGCTTCCCTGACTGAGATCCTTCAATGCGCGGATTGCCTGATCAAGGGCATCTTCATCCAGAGATCCGAAACCTTCATCCACAAACATGGTATCAAGCTGGATTCCGCCGGAGCTTGACTGAATTTCATCAGAAAGTCCCAGTGCCAGAGACAGAGATGCCTGAAATGTTTCTCCGCCTGATAAGGTCTTGACACTTCGAACAGTTCCATTGTAATGGTCTACTACATCCAGTTCCAGACCGGTTTTCCCCACCCTGCTCTTGTTTTCTTTTCTGCGAACTAACTCGTACTGACCGCTGCTCATGGTCATCAGACGGATATTGGCACGCGCAAGAATGCGGTCAAAATACTGCATCTGGATGTAAGTTTCCAGCATGATCCTTGCCTTACCCGTGATCGTACCATTGGCAGTGTCTGAGAGAGATTTCATCCACTTCCAGCGGGTTTCAGTTTTCAGAAGTTCTGTCTGCTGTCTGCGGATTTTTCATACATGTCACTGTTGATTTCCAGCCGAGCATGGATTTCATCACGATTTGCTGAAAGTGATTTCTTTGCTGTGCAAAGCTTTCTTTCTGAGCATTCAGTTCCTCTAGCTGAAATACTTATGGATTCTTTTAACTGTTCTGTCAGAGATGCAATTACCGAATCCAGTTCTGTCATTCTCTTTTCTAATACTTCTCTCGCTTCTGTTACTGTTTTATAATGTATTTCAAGCTTCTTTTGTTCCTCAGTCTTAAGCTGGATCTGAGACAGGATTTCTTCCTTTGTCCTCTCACCCAGCTCTTTTTCCATATTCTCTCTCTGCTTCTGCAGCTGCTCATATCTGGATTTCTCTGCTGCTGTCTGCTGCTGATTCTGATTGATCTGGTCTGTGATCGTTGTAAGTTCTGTCTGAGTCTTACCAATCTGCATCTCCAGAAGTTTTCTCTGTTCCAGAAGTGCTGTCAGATCCTTTTGTTTCTGTCCCAGAATATTTTGCTGCTGTTTCAGCCATTCTGCTGCTCTCTTTCCCTGCAGCAAAGCCTGTGATACATTACAGATTTCCTCTTGATACACTATTTCACCGCTGTAATCCTGTAACAGTTCCGGATCAGTTTTCATTCTCTGTCTTATATCTTCTTCATGGATCCATGTCAGTACAGGTTCGTCCAATTGATTCTGCAGCTGTTCCTGAATACTTTCCAGCTGGCTCTTCCTCTTTTCAAGACTGATCTGTAATTTCTGAAATTCTTTTGCATGTTGTTCTGACTGTGTGATGAACTCTTCCTTTTTCTTCAGTAAATCCTGATGAACTTTTTTCTGTTTTTTGATTTCTTCCAATCCTGTCTGTACACTGCTTTCCTGATTTTTTACAAATAAACATAATTCATGATCAGGAAATTCCTTTCGAAGTATCTCTTGTGTCTCCTCTTCTGGCAGAAACTGCGCTATATAACCTTTAACCCCTTCTGTCAGTTCTTCCCTGCAGCGCTGCATCAGTCCTGCTGCCTCTCCTGCCTGCACACTTGCGTCAGATGCCGCTTTTTCCGCAGCTTCTGTTAACTTTTTCTGTTTTTTCAGCTGTTCTTCTGTGGGAACTTCATTCGGAATCTGTGTGAGCTTCGGATGATGAACAGAACCACATACCGGACATGGCATCCCATCCTGAAGATCTGCTGCCAGAACACCCGCCTGTGCATCCAGATAGGCCTGCTCCATTTTGTTTAAAATTTCTTTTATTTCTGCCCGTTTCTGAGAAGCGGTCAGATAAGCCTTCTTTTTGCTTTCTGCTTTCTTTTCCAGATCCTGATACCGTTTCTGCTGATCTTCTATTTTCTGTATCTGCTGCAAACGTACGACCAGGCTGTTCTCTTTGATTTCCAGATTCCCACCGGAAACAATTTTCTCTTCCAGATCAGCCAAATCCTTTTTTATCTGTTTCGCAAATTGTTCTTCCTGTTCAGACTGTATTTTCAGTTCACTGATTTTTGTCTGAAGAAACTCAAGATTTCCGCAGTTCTTATAAATTCCTGCATAAAGAGTATCTATTTTCTCTTTCCGGAAATCTGTTTCTGCTTTTTCTTTTTCTGCACCGTCTGTTGTCTGATATTCTTTTTGTTTTTCTTCAAGCACAGCTTTCATTTCTTTCTGACGATTCTGCAGCTCTGTACCGTCCGTTCCCAGTTTCTCTATCTGCAGGGAAGCCTTCTCTGTTTCTCTGAGCAGATTTTCCAGATTTGTATAACGCTCCAGATTCTCTTTTTCTTTCTGTATGGAAAGCATCAGGCGTTGGATCTCCTCAGGTTCCTTTGCCCCATTTTCTGCAGCTTTTTGTGCCTGTTCCAACTGCGGAAGCAATACCTCTTTCTCTTGCAGAAGCTGTTCCTTCCTTGCCTTTGCATCTGCTTCTTTATGAGCCTTTCCCAAAAGCTGATTTACTTTTTCCAGTTCTTTATCGTTCTCTTTGATCTGCTTATTCAAATTTTCAGCGTCTCTTTATCTACCTTCAGAAACTGCTCCAGGATTTCCAGACCTTCTTCCAGATTTCCCTCAAAGCCATTCTTCTCCATCAATATCCATTGTTGTCCCAACTGGTCTTCTGTAGAATATCTGACCTGTTCCGTATACTGGCGAATACTTCTTAACAGCTCTTTATACGCCTTGTCCAGACCACCGGCCTCGAATTTTAATTTTTCCTGAATTACCTTATAAATATCCGTATGAAAAAGCTTTCTGAAAATATTACTACGTTCCTCTGTATCAGCCAGCAGTAATTTTCTGAAATCTCCCTGTGCGATCATGGCGATCTGTGTAAACTGCTTCATATCCAGTCCGATCAGCTCAGTAACCGCCTGATTCACTTCCTTTAGCTTTGTCACAGGAGCTCTTCCATCAGAAAAGTAAGCAACGCCTCCCCCTTCTGGGTAGTCATTCCGGTGCCTCTGGTCTTTGGACGCTCATAATCCGGGCTTCGTTTCACCGTATACACTGCATCTTTATATTCAAAAATATATTCCGCATACGTAGGTGTTTCCGGTTTTGCATACTTGCTTCTGAGCATGGATGCCTCCCGGACTCCTCCGC
>ENA-OQDF01001013-OQDF01001013.1-human-gut-metagenome-genome-assembly--contig:-NODE-1013-length-11645-cov-1.994530_pt1 | contig 11645 bp, 14 predicted proteins | sample MGYA00242769_ERZ504597 | MGnify/ENA primary metagenome ERZ504597 (study PRJEB26092, sample SAMD00036305) | human gut metagenome | host: Homo sapiens | study: EMG produced TPA metagenomics assembly of...
CCTCTGCAAGTCTACACTCCGTTTCGGTCGCGCAAAACCATTGTCCACCGGACAATGTGCGCCCTGCCGGAGGATATATAGTTCGATAAAAGTGTCAGTGATTGATATTTACTGTGCAAATAACGTCTTTGCGTATTTTTTTAAGTGCAAAGTAAAGAACCATTCCGAGTACTGCACAGGAAATAATCTCTCCGATGCCAACTGTGCACATCATAAATGGAATTGGAAGTGCAACTCCGTATCCGTAACGCAGAACGAACGGAACGATCAGGATATTTGCAATAATCGGTGGAACCGGGGCAAGGTAAGGACTCTTCTCGCGAAGCTTCCATGTAAAGAATGCTCCAATTAATGTTGCGATACTTCCAAAGATAATGTCAGGGAGTATTGCGCCTCCGAGGATATTACCTATCAGGCAGCCAATAAATAATCCTGGAATTGCTGCTGGTGTGAATACCGGAAGAATGGTCAGGGCCTCTGAAATACGAACCTGTACCTCTCCGAATGAAAATGGTGCGAATACATAAGTGAGCACCACATAGATAGCTGCAATCATAGCAGCCTGTGTCATGAAACTGATGTTTTTGTTCTTCATTTTTAACTCTCCTTTAGTTTTGTTTTACGTGTGGAAGGTCACGAACACACGATTCATTTTCGCGTAGCAATGAGTCAGGCGGGCATGCTTGCATGGACATCTGACGAATGCTGCGGAGGCATATATGCTGATATATGACCTACGCCGGAATCGGCGAAACCCTTGTAAGACCTTGGGTTTCGGGTTTACATCGGGTGATAGTATAGCATGGAAGTTCTGAAAAATCAAGGGAAGAAACAAAAAAGTATAAAATGGGAAAAGAGACTCAATTGCAAAAATTTTGTAAAAAAAATGAAAAAAAGTGCTTGCATTTTCAGAAAGGCTATTATATAATAACACTTGTCGTTAAGAGATGCGACAGAAAAATAAGAGATGCGCGATTAGCTCAGTTGGTAGAGCACCTGACTCTTAATCAGGGTGTCCAGGTTCGAACCCCTGATCGCGCACTAACAAATCACTGTTTTTAGAGGCTTAGAGCTCTGGGGACGGTGATTTTTTTGTGCCTGAAAATAGGGGCTTTATGGGGGGATAAAACGGAAATCACTAGGGAAAGCAAGGGTGGAAAGGAAAGAATTATGCAAATTATTTCCGGAGAGGATTTTACAAAATACCGGATAAAGCTTGTGACGGGAACATGTTCGTGTTAGTATAATCATAATTTACGATAGAAGAAAAGAGTGAGAAGATGAGCAGTCATACACTGGAAGGAAAGAAAAAGACACAGAATGGTGTGAAGCGGCTGGCGTTCACAGTGCTTTCGATATTACTGGAAGTAGTGTTCCTGATTGGGATATTTAAGGGACTGAATGAATACGCGGTATTCATAGACAATCTGACCAGAATATTTGCCGTCATACTGGTTTTGAAAATATATGGAAGAAATGAGACTTCCTCGATGAAGACACCGTGGATCATCCTGATCCTGACATTTCCGATCCTTGGAGTAGCACTTTATTTTATGATCGGTATGAACGGTGGAACCCGGAAGATGCGGATGCGTTACAAAAAGATTGATGAGAAGCTCCTGCCGCTTTTGCCGGAAAATAAGGAAGTGCTGGAACGTCTGAATGCGTCAGATCCGAAGGCGGGAAATGTTTCTAATTATATAGAAAGAAATGCGTGTTATCCGGTGTATCAGAATACGGATGTGACTTATTTTGATGAAGCGGTCAAAGGACTGGAGGCGCAGCTTACGGATCTTGCAAAGGCGGAGCAATTCATTTTCATGGAGTATCATGCAATTGAGGATGAATATGCATGGAGCAGGATACAGACGGTGCTGGAAGAACGGGTGAAAGCAGGAGTAGAGGTCCGGGTGTTCTATGATGACATGGGCTCGATCGGATTCGTAAATCTGAGCTTTGCGAGAAAACTGGAAGCGAAAGGAATTGCCTGCCGGGTATTCAATCCGCTGCTTCCGGGACTTAATATGTTCCTGAATAACCGTGACCACAGAAAGGTTACGGTGATTGACGGAAAGGTTGGGTACACAGGCGGTTATAATCTGGCAAATGAGTATTTTAACTATACACATCCATACGGGGAATGGAAGGATACGGGAATCCGGCTGGAAGGAGATGCGGTGGCTTCGCTTACGGCAGCATTTTTGGAAATGTGGGAAGCATCCGGGAAGACTCCGGCCGATGTGGATGTTCTGGATATAGAGGCACAGAAAAAATATCTGGTACAGCATCCGTATCAGGCAAAGCAGACGGGATATATCCAGCCGTATGCGGACTGCCCGTTAGACGGAATCCAGGTTGGAGAGGATGTCTATATCAGTATCGTCAACAAAGCGGATAGATACTGCTGGTTCATGACTCCTTATCTGATCATCACGGATGAGATGACACATGCACTTTCGCTGGCGGCCAGGCGTGGCGTGGATGTGCGGATCATCACACCGGGAATCCCGGATAAGAAGCTGATCTACAGTATCACCAGATCGTTCTATCACAATCTGGTACAGGATGGTGTAAGGATCTATGAGTGGACACCGGGGTTCTGTCATGCGAAGATGAGCGTGGCAGATGATTGCATGGCGACTTGCGGCACGATCAATCTGGATTACCGGAGCCTTTATCATCATTTTGAAAATGGGTGTTTTATGGCAGATTGTGATGCGGTGCTGGATATCCGGCGGGATATGGAGCAGACATTGGAACAGTGCAGGGAAGTGACGGAGAAGTATAAGTCCGGCCGGAGCGCGACTCTGCGGCTGGGACAGTTGTTCCTGCGATTGTTTGCGGAGCTGTTGTAGGAAAGAAGAAGGTAAAGGGACTGGGAATGCAGGTTTGCATTTCCGGTTTTTTTATTCTTGTATATTGACATATATCGAGATACGATATATAATAAAACCAAGAAGAAAGCAAATTTTTTTACACTCAACTATCGAAAGTCGATATATAATGAAAGCAAATATAAGAAAGGAGCAATCACTATGAAAGTAAACAAAAATATGGTCTCAGGAAATACCGCAATGTTAATTCTCAAATTGATCTCAGAAAAGGATATGTACGGATATGAAATGATCGATACACTCTCAAAGAGATCGGACAATGTATTCGAATTAAAGGTAGGAACATTGTATCCGCTGCTTCACAGCATGGTACAGTCCGGATATTTGGAAGTTATAACCAGGAGGCGAACGGGAAACTCAGAAAGTATTACCGGATCACACCTAACGGGAAGAAATATCTGGAGAAAATGATTGAAGAATGGAATGCTTATGCCAATGCAGTTACGAGCATGATCCAGTATTCCGTATAGCACAGGTAAGGCAGTGAAGGTGGCAGAAAAGGAAGGTGTTAGATATGAAGGAAAGAGAATATCTGAAAGAACTTGGGAAGAAGATTACCGATTCGTCTGCAAGAAAAGAGATTGTAAATGAATATGAAGCGCATATAGAAGACTGCAAAGCCGCATTAATGGAATCAGGGATGACGGAAGTTGAAGCAGAGGAAGAAGCAGTCCGCCAGATGGGCGATCCGCAGGAAGCAGGTGAAGCAATGGATAAGATCTATCATAAAGTGTTTGATTCCAATATGTTTCTGTGGATGCTGGCACTGGGATGTGTACCGATTGTATGTGTGTGCATTTCTTATCTTATCGCAAGAGATCCGAACGCATTTTTATGGTTGTGGAATGATGTGCTTGGCCTGAATAAAATCCCGGCAGTTATACACCGGAATATCGGAATCGGATTAGCTGTCTATGGAATCGGATTGAGCTTCTGGGAGAAATACACGGGCAAAGCTTTATTCTATGCAGTCGGAAGAGACTGGGGGCAGGGATGTTACGTTGCAAACAGCGGGCTGGTACTTTTTATCTCGGCATTATGTTTTGTTCCGAGTTTCCCGGTGAAGGGATATGCAGGAATCCTCTGCTGTGTATTGATAGCATGTCTGCTGAATATGGTACTGAGAGGATTTATGAATCTTTTGCAGAGCAGAAGAGAGACCAGACTTTTATGGGAGATTGGAACGGCAGATACCAAAATCAACTGGAAGGGAAAAGGATATCTGTGTGGACATCATATGAAAGTAAGAGTACAGGGATCTGAGAAAGGAACGGAGATCCCGGCAGGAGCACCGGTGATGGTTGTCGGAATGGAGGGATTTAAGCCGGTGGTGGCGCAGGTATAAAGAGAGAGACGTTAGATCTTGGATAGTAAGCGTATATGAAGAGAGACGTTAGATCTCGGATAATAAGCGTGTATGAAAAATGAGAGGCAAAAGTTATGAATAAGACGGAAAAGCGAATGAAGATATTCACGCTGATCATGCAGGTGATCATCCAGGCAGTGCTATTATTTCCGTGGATGAACATGGGGACATGGAAATGCAATGTACCGGGATATCTGATAAAATTGGCTGCTTCGGGCGATGGGATGAGTTACATAAAGAAAAGTCTGAAGCCTTTGGGAGTACTGGACGGTGCAGATGAACAGATGATGGTTCAGATACTGATGCTGTTCATCTGTGAACTGGTAATGGTACTGGTAATCCAGGTGATAGGAATTGTGAATCTGATACTGGCTTTAGGCAATCACCATAAACTGCTTCTGGATATCATGTCACTGATCGCAGGATGTATGATATCATTTCTTGGGGCAGATGGGGCAGTATTTTCAGATCCGCTGTCACAGGTGTATCCATTTTTACTGGTAGTGCTTCTGGTGATCAATTGATCGGTGCGAAGCTGATTGATTCGTGGCAGGAAGAGAAAAAGATACAGGAAGAAGTTAAAGCCAGAGAGAAAAATTACAAAGAAGAAAAGAAAAAGCATCTGGAATTTTCGGGGAAGTATCCGAAAGGATTCTATACGGCCCTGTGGAAGAATTTTAAAAGTTCAAAAAGAGATTTTATTGTTTACGTAAGTATGAACCTGCTTCCGGCAACGCTGATATTTTCCGGAGTCGGAATGGCACAGATGCTGGCACCATTTAACAAAGAAGGAAATATACTGACGGGGCATGGAATCACGGCAATTCTGCTGGAATTCCTGATCGTGAGTCTGATCGCATCGCTGATGCTGATGATCACGAATCTGTTGTCATATTTCAGAAAACGGATGAGAAATTACAGTATATTTTCGACTCTGGGAATGCGGAAGTCTACACTTTATGAAGTGCTTGGAGCAGAGATTGTGGCTGGAATTCTGGGAATGCTGATCGGGGGAGCCTGCATCGGAAGTGTGATCCTGTGTATCATCCGCAGAATTTTCATGGCAAGATCCGGAGTGGGAGCACAGCCGGCGAAGATTACAGGATTCACATATTTGATCGCAAGTCTTATCATGATCGGAATATCCGGGATTGGACTGATGATCCTGCGGGATTTCTTCCTGTACAGGGAACTAAAAAAATGCAGCTGGGCGATGTGGAAAAGGAGAAGATGCCGGAAAAACGGATCGGTCTGTGGCTTACAATTGGCCTGGTCATTGTGGTATTTGGAATCGTGAATTTCGGAATGCGGAAGAATGCCGAAGGGTTACGGATACTTTTATTTATCTTCCTGGGCATTTATCTGGCGGAAAAGTTTGGATTTGGATTGTTCCTGAAAGTGCGGAAGCATAAAAAGAGTTATTATGCAAAGTTGATCCCATATAATTCATTTTATTACCGTTTCAAGAGTACATTCCGTTATGTGTACGTGATCAGTCTTATGCCGGTACTGATATTGTTCTTATTTGGAAAAGATATGATCTCAGCGAAGATCGCGCAAAAGCCGGAAGGACTGTTCCCGTATGATTTTGTATGTATGGCAACGGAAGCGGATGAGACATTCTGGAAACAGCTGCAGGAAAAATATGACGTGAAATTCCAGGAGTATCCGATGGTACGCGTGACGAATGTGGATAATTCGGAAAAGTTGGATGATGCCAGAGCAGTGATCATGCCGCAGGGACAGCATATAGGCATCTCGGAGACGACGTATAAAGAACTGAATAAGGCACTTGGAAAGAAAAGTGAAAAAATGAATCTATCTGCTGACGGAAAGGAAATCTATATTATTTACCAACAGGATAAGAGTACGAAGGCACATCCACTGGATTACCTGAATTCGAGAAAAGAGCCGTACCTGCACATCGGACAGCCAATAGAATCTTATGGATTTCTTGATCGGGAAAAGATCTATCCAACACGAACCGTAAAGGGTGAAAAGACGGATATCCTGACAGGTGCATTCCGGCAGGGAAGTGAGGAGAATTGGTTGTATTTCGGATAAATATTTTGAAAAGGTTCAGGACGACTGGAAGAAATATAATTGGATCACGAGCTCCGGTTGAGGAGGGTGAAGCAGAAGAAGGAGTGACGATCCATCACTGGCCGACAAAGCTTGTCCTTTTGAATGTGAAAAATGCAGATTATCAGAAGATAGAAAAAGAGCTCCAGGCTTTTCGGAAGGTACATAAAGAGGATGAAAGATTTGACAAGGATGTATTATCCTGCTATTCCAAACGTACAACGATGGAACAGATTGAAAGCGAACGCTTTATGACAACGGTAGTAGATATATTTATTATGGGAGCATTTCTGCTGGGAAGTGTTCTGGTCATTTACTTGAAATATGAATCTGAGATGACGGACAAGAAGAAGCGGAATCATTTCTTAACCTGTATTGGAATGAGCTCGAAAGAAAGAGAAAAGCTGATCCGGACAGAGACGGGAATCTTTTTCTGGATCCCGGCAGCAGTTGCGGTTGTTATGGTGCCGGTGTTAACCGGGGAGATGTGGAACATGCGGGAATATACGAAGGCTGACGGTGTACATTATTTGCGATATCTGTTGATCCTTGCAGTTATATATCTTGTAGTGCAGGGCATCGGTGTAAAGGTGATTGAGCAGTATACAATAAGAAAGGTAGAAGGAAAGCATGAAAGAAATATTAAAGGTAAATACCTGATCAAGAAATTTCCAAAAGCCGGTGGGGAGATTGATGATGCGGATGCGATTTCGGTACTGAAAGGCATTAACTTTGATGTAGAACAGGGAGAGTACGTCGGAATTATGGGAAAATCCGGCTGTGGAAAGACAACACTTCTGAAGATCCTGGGATTTATGGATCAGCAGACGGACGGAGATGTGATCTTTGACGGTGTGAATACGAATGAGCTTTGGAAAGAAGAACTTACGGATATCAGACGTAGAAAGATCGGATTTGTATTCCAGGATTTTAATCTGATGGACAGTCTTTCGGTAAAAGAAAATATCATGCTTCCGGTATTGCTGGATAAAAAGGAACAGAAAGAATGTGAAGAGAAAGCGGAAGCATTGGAAAAGCAGTTTGGGATTGAACATCTTCAGGAAAAGAATCCTTATGAACTGTCCGGCGGTGAGCGGCAGAGAGTGGCAATCTGCAGGGCGCTGATCAATGATCCGAGTATCATATTTGCAGATGAGCCGACGGGAAACCTCGACTCAAAATCCGGAAAAGTTGTTGCGGAGGAATTCCGGAAAATCAATGAGGAGTTAGGGAAGACCCTTCTGATGGTAACGCATGATCCACAGATGGCAAGCGGTGTAAGAGAGTGATATTTCTGAAAGACGGATATGTGATGAATGATGTGAGAAAGAGGGCACGGAAGAAGAATTTTACAGAACGATCATTGGGGAGATGGAGAAGTTTTAAGATGAGATAATATATAGATGGTGATATGGGCTATGCGGCGGAAGATAATTCTGCCGCTTTTTTTACGAAAATTAATCTTGTAATCATATGAACAATATGCTATTCTGAATTCACTTCAAAGAGTGACTTCTACAAACTCTTAAGTATTTCTAGGCCAAAAGGCATCAAGTTTCGACCGTTTCACACCTAAAATGTCTGAAACATATTTCCGACTTGAGAGAACACGAAAATTTTATAATCTATTCAGGAGGACGTGCCTATGACAAACAAACTTCAACAGTATTTCCCGATGATTCGGACAAGGGAGGAGGTGTTGAATGAGATTGAAAGTAAAAGCAGATTAAAAAATTTATTTTATGAGTGGACAGAGGAAAATCAAAATGAATTTTTAGATTTTTTGTACCGGGGTGAAAGGCATAAAAATCATGTATGATTTCATGATAAAAGAAATTCTGAATCCGGAGAATACACCGGAGAGGGTAAATGAATTACTCACACTGCTGCTTGGACAAAGAGTGAGAATCGTAGATGTATTACCAAATGACGGGACAAGATTAGCGGATGAATCTACGCTTCTTATTACAGATATGGTAGTGCAACTGGAAGATGGAAGTATTGCGAATCTGGAAATTCAGAAAATCGGATACTATTTCCGGGAGAAAGAAGTGCCTGTTACTCAGCAGATCTGTTGCTTCGGCAGTATAAGAGAGTGAGAGGAATCAAAGGAAAACGATTCTCTTACAGAGATATCAAGCAGGTGTATACGATCGTGTTATTTGAAAAAAGTCCAACAGAATTCCAGAAATTTTCCAATAATTATATCCATCGTTTTATGCAAAAATCTGATACAGGAGTAAATATAAATTTATTACAAGAATATCTGTTCATACCTCTTGACATATTCAAAAAGAATCAGCAAAATGAAAATAGAAGTGTAAAAATAGAAAACCGGCTGGAAGCATGGCTTGCATTTTTCTGCATGGATGATCCGGAGACGATTATAGATATTATAGAGAAATATCCGGATTTTAAAGAAATGTATGAACAGGCTTATGATGTCTGCCGGAATATCGAAGAGGTGATGCAGATGTTTTCGAAAGAATTGCTGGAGTTAGACAGGAATACAGTAAAGCTGATGATTGATGATATGCAGAAGGAGATAGACTGCCAGAGAGAGCAGTTGAGTCAGAAGGATGAGGAGATGTTAGAAATGAGGAAAGAAATACAACGATTACAGCAGCTATTGGATAAAAAATAGCATGAAAAATGTCAAAAGAATTGTTTTAGATACTTATAAAAATAACTAGTCAGTTGAAAGAGGTGATGTAGATGTTTTCGGAAGAATTGTTAGAATTAGATCGAAATACAGTAGAATTCATGATTGAAGATATGCGGAGGCAGATAGAAGAGAAAGATGAGCAGATAAAACAACTAGATGAGCAGATAAAACAGAAAGATGAGCAGTCAAGACAACTGGATGAACAGATAAGACAACGGAATAAACAAATAAAAGAAAGTGATAAGCAAATAAGACAACTGGAGGAACAGATAAAAGAAAGCGATAGGCAGATAGGACAGTTGGAGGAACAGATAAAAGAAAGCGATAGGCAGATAAGACAGTTGGATGAACAGATAAAACAATCAGAACAAGAAATACAAAAAATGGAGGAAGCAAAAGAGTAATACATAGCCTGGCTGTCTCAGGAACGTGAAACAGCCAGACCGCTTACCTCAAAGCATGTAATCCAGGGATATTCCATATAATTGATGCTGATATCCCCGTTTACAGTAACTCCATCAGGCAGATAATAGACATTTCCAAGAGGACTGGTCTCGCAGACATACCCCTGTGCGAGCATATCCTCTTTTTCTTTATCGGTAAATCCTACCGATATCTCCAGACGCGGAGGGGCACATCAACTGGTGATTGTTTCGATGGAAAGTATGATGTTGCGGAATCCGCGTTTATTCATATAGGCAATAGCGTTATTGTTTAGATGTACCATATATTCAGATCCTTTCAAAACTTAATATTGTTAGTCCCGGCAAAATGTTATCTGAAATATAGTGTAACATGAATGGTGAAAAATGTCCGTATTATCTATAATCTTTCAGAATTATCATGTAAATGAATATACTCCGCTACAGACCGGTCAAAAGTCTTGATATGCTGGAACAGCCAGTCTACAACATTACGCTTTACCTGTTCGATAAACAGATCATCAGGCCCTTCGTTTTCATTAAGATAATCATATAATTCCTGAATGGATTTCTTGAATTCTTCATGTTTGGCATGATGTGCGGCAAGTTCCGGGTAAGATACCTTTTTCTGAAGTTCCTCTTCTTCCTGAAAATGAAAATTCGTATATTCATCAAGGTAATCTAACATTTTGATCGCTTTGATCTTACTGTCACCGGATTCGCATGCTGCGACGAACTGCCGGATGCGGTCGATCAGTTCCTGATGCTGGGAATCGATGGTCTTGTTGCCTGTAATTAAGTTATCGTCAAATGTAATATTCATAGAGAAACCTCCTGTCTTTGGTACACATTGAATCCTCGTTCCGCATAGTCTATAATGAATCGTAGAAAATGTTTATCAGCAGAGAAAAGGATTGGATTATGAAGTTACAACAGTTACAGATATTTCAGAACCTGACAGAAGAAGAACTGGAAAAAAGTCTTGTCTGTTCACAGGCTGTAGTAAAGAAATATCCGAAAGATACCTATATTTTCCGCCAGGGTGATGTGCCGTTAAAATTATATTTCATATTGGAAGGAATGGTTGAGCTTGGCAGTATCAACCTGAATGGTAAGATTACCCGGAGCAGTTACGTTATGGTGGGTGAGGAGTTTGGCGAAGTAGAAATGTTTCTGCGCCAGTCTGCTTACTCCGGTTATGCAAAAGCAAAAAGTGAAGTGTCGGTTCTGGAGGTTTCACAGAATTTCTTTGGCGGAAGATGCGAAAGAAACTGTGTACATCACAGTAAGGTTGTGTTCAATATGCTTCAGCTTTTTGCGGAAAAAGCAGAGAAATGTAACCGTCAGATAGAGGTTCTTACCAGTGGAAACTTACGTCAGCGTGTAGCGGCGTACCTGTTGGAAAACTGTGATCCGGACTATCGGGTCCGTCTGCATATGAACAGGGAAGATCTGGCAGTATATCTGAATACTACAAGACCATCTCTGTCCCGCATGCTGCTTACTTTGCAGGATGAAGGTATCATCCGTCTTGTAGGCCGTAAGGTAATCGAGATCACGGATTATGAAAGGCTGCAGGAAGAAGAGTAATCAATAGTAATTAATCTTCTGCAACAAATACATCTTTTCCTAATCCACAGATTGGACATACCCAGTCATCCGGAATATCTTCAAAGGCTGTGCCCGGTGCGATTCCGTTATCCGGGTCTCCTACAGCTGGGTCATATTCGTAGCCACATGGTTCACATACATATTTTTTCATAATTAAAATCTCCTTTTTATTAAACTTAGTTGGTGTTAACTGGTGTTGTACAACTGATGTTGTGATTAAAGTATATAACTATTATTGGATATGATTTGTAACAAATGTTACGAAAAAAGAGAAAAAATTGATAATTTTATATCAATTCAATTAGAAATTTCCAGATTAAAACGGAAAAATATCAGTTGAAGAGATTGTATTAAAGTTGTACATTATCTATAGAAAACCTGGTCGGAAAAAGATGCATCTAAAGACTACAAAAAGAAAATTATAAAAAGATTTATCTATGGAGATGTGTGATTATTATGGAAAAAAAAGATGACGATTAAAGAAAGCTTTAATCTGGGACAAGGGTGGCATCTGATGATATTTGCGATTCTGCTATGCTGGTTACAAATGCGGGGGTAAATGATGGACTTAATATTGCGCTGCCGCAATCTCAGAAAGGTGCGGG
>ENA-OQDF01001014-OQDF01001014.1-human-gut-metagenome-genome-assembly--contig:-NODE-1014-length-11640-cov-2.013289_pt1 | contig 11640 bp, 18 predicted proteins | sample MGYA00242769_ERZ504597 | MGnify/ENA primary metagenome ERZ504597 (study PRJEB26092, sample SAMD00036305) | human gut metagenome | host: Homo sapiens | study: EMG produced TPA metagenomics assembly of...
CGCATCCAAGAGCGAGGGCAAGGAAAAAGCTCCCGTCGCAAGAAGACCGACTTATCTGGTTTAAGGTCGAGATGCCCGAGAGCGTTGGCGTAAGCGACTCCGCTGGCAAGAATGCCGACAGGTCCAGCTCACCTTCCCCGAAGACGAGAACGGTTCGGCCGATCGCTTTATCCCCGTTTGGAAAAAAGCGCTGACGGCAGAGGAATCCCACGCGACCAGGCAGAAAAGAAAGGTGATACGTTCCAGTGGAAGGACGGCGGGTCCGTCGAGTATAACGGCAGGACGTGGCTCGTCGGAACGTACGAGGACAACAGCGGCGTCTCAACCCTCCTCTTTACCGACGTTGAGCCGGGAAGCGCCTACGTCCTCATCTCGAACTTCGATCCGCATAAGAAAGAAGCCGAGGCGCTCCTCAACTCCATCGAGTTTCCCGATGACATGGCGAAGGCAGTTGCCGAGGCACGCGAAGTCGAGATTTCGAGCATCGAGATCAAGCATTAGGGGATCGCACGCAGCATCGCATGCGCAGTCATTAAATGATCGGACGCCCAGCCAGGGTAGGATCGGATCGGCCGGCCCTCCCCTCTTTTACGCCCGAGCATATTGCCACTTGTCGGCGCAAATCAGGCCCCCAGAATGGGACACATGGCCCACCTGAACGAGCCGCTCGCGCGTACAGTAAAGGCAGGTAATCCATGGGCGGCTACAGATCGAGGAGGACACGACCATGAAAAAGAAGGCCTTTGCGATTCTCACCCTCTGCATCAGTCTCTTTGCCGCAGTTGCCCTGGTGGGCTGCGGTGGCAGCGGCGGCGCTACCGGAAGTGGCGGTGGCGGCGGAGCAGAAAAGCCAGCCGTGGATATGAGGACCGACTTCATTTGGTTTAAGGTCGAAGTCCCCGAGGGCGTCGAAATCACGGACGTTGCCGGCGACACGGCCGACAGGGCCCAGTTTAAGTTCACCGAGAGCGAGCACGCCAGCGACCGCTTCATCCCCGTCTTCGATCCTGACAAGAACGCCGATGAGCTGTTCGACTACGAGGCAAAGTGGAAGACCGACTTTGAGTGGACCGAGAATGACCCCGTCAAGTACAACGGCAAGACTTGGCGTAACGCTTCCTACACGCACACTGGCGGCGTAACGACCGAGTATTTCACCGACGTTGACGACGGCAGCGTGTACGTGCGTATCGACAACGTCGAGGAGCACAAGGACGCCGTCGAGACCATGATGAAGTCCCTGGAGTTTGCCGATGATATCGCCAAGGCCAAGACCGAGGCCATGGACGTCAAGCTCGACGATATCGAGATTAAGCGCTAAAGCTCCAACGGCATGCAGCAGCGCCGTTTTAGCTCAGCCGGGATGCAAGGTGCGACTCCTTGCATCCCGGTTTTTTGTGTTCGAAAGCGCCCGGTCACATCACCATATTGAGCACGCTGACAAATTCCTGAGCCTGGGAGTGACTGCTCAGCCTGTAGGAACAGGCGGTCAGCAACCTATTACGGAGGAACACGCGCTTACCCTTGACCCCGTTGACACCCGTAATGTCCTTGAGGTAGACGATCTTGGTATGGGTACCGAAGAAGTCGTTCTTCACGACCGCCTCGATGCGATTGGGATAGATGCTTATTCCCTTGAAAACGCCGGCACCCTTATCGTGAAACAGCAACGTGTTGTTATCCACGCGCGCCACCCCCATGGAGTTCGATAAAACCATCTCTATGACCACATTTTAGTCACCGCAAACCCTTTTCGCGGTCGTGCGCAGAGCGCCAAATCGTGTCCGCACGAGGCTTTAAACTAGAGACAATAAAGGTGTTCGATGCGCTTGGTGGGCTCTTAGGATGTTCCTCAAATCGCCGGCATCGGAGGAGGTCTTACATGGTTTACGTATGGGAATTCGAGTTCTTTGATTCGGACGGCATTGTCGATGCTGTGCCATGTGACTCGCTGGGCGGAGGAGGAACGTTCGGATCCGACCTAAACGACGCCGTCGAAAGCGCCGCCGATTTTCTCGCATGTATGGTCGACGATCACCTTATGGGCGGCGTCGATCTTCCCGCGCCGGACTTGGACACCAGCCACAACACGGCGGCAAGATTATCGCCGTGGCCGTCAGCCGCGAGCTCGGCGACATCCCCGCCGTCACCGCAGCGGATGCCGCACGTATGCTCGGTGTTAGCTCAGCACGGGTATCGCAACTGATAAATGCAGGAATGTTGGATTCATGGAAGGACGGCGCCAAGCGCATGGTGTCCAAAGCTTCCATCGAGGCACGACTCGCCGACGCACCAAAGGCAGGGCGCCCAAAAGAGGTCCCTATTGCTGTATAAAGCAATAGCGTTGCGGGTTTTTTCATTTGTCAGATTAGCTGACAAGCTCTCCCAATTCGGAACTCACTGCGTTCCGAATTGGGCTGGACACATTGCCGCAGGTAGCTGCACATCCTCAATCCAAAGTACGAGAGGTGTTTCCCATGGCAGACAGACCGAAAACAACACTGCGCGACTGCATCTATGGGCTTGCCGTCGGCGACGCGCTGGGCGTTCCCTACGAGTTCAGGCCTCGGGCACATTCGAATGCACCGACATGATCGGCTATGGCACGCATGGGCAGCCCGCCGGAACCTGGAGCGGCGACACATCTATGACGCTTGCTACCTGTGACTCGATTGGGGAGCTCGGGTATATCGACACCGCAGACATGCGCGACAAGTTCGTAAGCTGGATTGCTCGTGGCGAGTATACGATCGACGGCGTTTTCGATTACGGCGGCACGACCGCCCGCGCCTTGCATGCCGGCAAAGGAGGCTCCGGCGAACGCGACAACGGCAACGGATCGCTCATGCGCATCGCTCCCCTGGCGTTCACCGATGCGACGGACGAAGAGGTCAGCATGGTCTCCGCGATAACGCACGCCCACAGAACGTCGACCGATGCATGCGTCATATTTGTCGAGCTGATGAGGGATGTGATGAACGACGCGCTCCCCTCGTGGCACTCCATCTGAAAGGCGTGCCCGAGCGTAGAATCAGGTCTGGCGGCTTCGTGCGCGACACGCTTAAGGCAGCCACCTGGTGCTTCGTCAACACTAACAGCTACGAAGATTGCGTGCTTGCCGCCGTCAATCTGGGCGACGACACCGACACCACCGCAGCCGTCGCAGGCGCCCTCGCCGGCACGGCATACGGTATCGACGCAATTCCGCAAGAGTGGATCGACACCCTGCGCGGCAAGGAGCTGATTGAGCAGTGCCTGTTTTAGGGAGTAACTTCAGCCCAGGCGGCATCAGCAACATGGGGCATGAGGGAACCGGACAAATGACGATTGCAGAATGCACCGTCATGGGGCCGTTTGCCACAGAACGGGGCACCGTTGGCCCATACACCGTCCTAGTCTTTGAAGCCCCGCTGCCGTTAAAGGAATGGCGCGCCATCGTGGTAGACGGAATACGCTACGAAACAATACCGGTCATGGACGCCGGCAACGATATCCTCTCTATAGCCGGCGAGCACGATCTGGCAGGCAAAAACGCGACGTTCGTCTGATGCAGGCCCATTGGCTGCCACAGAAAAGGGCCGGTTGCAGCCGGCCCATCTCCAATCCACATAAAAAGCCGTCCTGAAGGACGGCTTACGCGGCGGTAGGATTTGCACCTACGTCTCCTCAATCAAGGGAACTCCTCATACTGTGCTACTTTCCGCGCATTCTGCACAATGAGAACTCACCCAGCGGCAAGCCAGCGCGTCTGTTGGCTAGCGAGCGATAAATGATTGACAGGGTCCTATCTGACTGGGAAAAATATAGACAAGGCAAGTAGTAGCACAGCCTGGAGTGCCCTTGATGGAGGAAACCCCGGTTCAAATCCGGGCGCTTGCCGACAGCCGTCCCCCGGGACGGCTTTTTATTGCCGATTTAAGGCAATCGCATGCCCTTAACAAAGCCCCCTCTTGGCATCGAATTGGACGCTTTTGAGTCCACTTAATAGGACGAGCCGACGTCGACACATCGGACGCCTTCCCGGCATCGCTGACAATCGATGCAAAACGGAACGTCGTGTCCCAGCTATAGCTGGGACGACGACTTTATCGCGCTCAAGGCGTTTGTCAGGCTCTTCAGTGCTGGCTTAACCAGCCCAGAATCCGCCGATCAGCTAAGGCGTTATTTCATAAAATCGGATAAATTATTCAATGAGATGTTTGGCAAGTTGGGAAGAGGCTGACATGTACATCTACCTCAGCAAGGAGGACAGCGCGAAGCTGGAGCGCCTTATGCGTGAGTATGAGCAGACCTTCCATGAGAGGTGCTACGCCCACTGCATGAGCGACCCTATCGCCGAGATAGAGAAGTGCCTGAAGATCGGTAAGCCATCCAAGCTCAAGCCTGAGCCCGAGGCACTCTACTAGAACAGTTTAAGGTCTCGCCCCGGCGGGGCCTTTTTCATGCCGCGTGAACGCGGCGCGACCATCCTCCGTTTAATTGTCAGTTAAATCGGCACTGCCCCAAAACACGCTGACGAGGCACGCGACTACGAATTGACTGCCGGCAGCAGGGCACTTGCAAGCTATAGTAGAGCATACGGAAATGACATGTCGTTCTAAGCGAACGACGATCAACAGCACAACGTCATGGAATGGCTGACTAGAAATGGCTACGCTGACTATTCAAGGGAAAAATACAGTGCGACCGACGACCAGGTCGCGGAATATGAGCGCCTCGTCGACGAGTTGAAGGCGGAGATTGCGAAGATTCCAGAGCCGGACCATGAGCTAACGGTCCTGGACATCAGGGACAACGAGCCTTATCAACGCTTGACGGATGAGTACCTAGACAAGATCGTCTCGATGCTCGAAGGCTGGGACGAGTTTGATTACCAACAAGTTCAGCACTGCCCAAAAAGCCAAATGAATAGACGTCAATTCGACGACATCGAATAGGGCTGGAGGCCCACCCGTTCCCAAGCGGTCACGCGCAAGCATCTTCGAGAAGGCTGCCGTCGATGACGGCATAGGGCCGACCGTCGCGGTCCTCCCAGCTTGCACAGACATAGCCGTTGTAGCCTTCAAGCTTCTCGTCCTCGCCGGCCAGCCAAATCGGCTCAAACTCGGATACCTCGTCGTTTGGGATGGCCCAGCCGAACATGTCCCAGCAGTGCTTACCGCCGATAATCTGCTGGTGAACGTCTATCGTGTCGAAAAAGAAGCTCATCCCATGCGGCGCAAGCTGTAGGTTGAGGAGGTCAACGGAGTCGATGACGTACTCGCTGTATTCACCGGTCAGATCACTTGTGTACCTTATTCCATAGTGAGGCGTAGCAATCACTGTAGCCCTCCTTGCATTTGAACAGAGCAACACGTACGTACTTGTCTAGGCTGACAATGGCAATGTCACGACCACAGAAGCAGACGGCACAATACTGTCCTTTTTTTGCCATCTGCATAACCGACAAACTCAACGATATCGTACTCGTCGATGGCATCCAACCTCATTCCGTCGCGTCATTTCGATTGATTACCAGCCAGATTGGCACCGCTCCAACGCAGAGGTCGGATATCTCCCACCGCGGCCTGTGAGGTGAAATCCTGGCCGCCGCGGAATCCGCCTGCGGGCAACGCTCCGATCTCCGATTGGGGTGAAGCCTATGAACTTGTTTCTTGAAATCCTGCGCCTCTCAATGCATGTGACCGGCATTGCCCAGAACCTCTACTCGATCTGGCGGGAATATAAGCAGTAACGGATAGCGAAGGGAGTCATGAAAGGGCCGGTTGCAGCCGGCCCTTTAGACGATAGCACCTGCGTTGCCCGCGCTTCCGAAGTGTGACTAGCTGAGGAGCGGGTTCCGCGGCACATCCTGATTTTACCCAGCGAAGCGGCTCTTTTGCAGTCGCTCCACCGTTTATTTACATCCACCGCCACAAGCGGATACCGCGCGAAAGAGAGCAAAGAAACAACGCCGGCGCGGCCAACAGAACAGACAATCCATGCGACCAAAGAAATAGAAAAGCGCCCGCGCCTCGGTTCTTCACCCAGGTCTAGGCGCTTTTCTTGGCACCATCGCACCACACCCGTCATCGCCCCCGGCCCGAAACTCATTAAAATGCAAGCGGGAAACGATCTCAAGATCACCAACAACAGCTTTAAGCAAGCGCTTGGGCAGCTGTCACAACACGAGCGCCCATAAAGAGAAGTCGATTTAAATAACTGAGAAAGCCTTGCCACCTATTGTCGTTCTGGCGCGATCAACCGATAAGTCAAATGGCAACTAACGGGTGTCAGATATACCAATATATGCAAGATTAACTGCTAGAATGCAATGGTGGACAGGCTCACCAACGTCGTGGAAGCATAAGGTAAGGAGTGCGCATGATTGCTGTCGATTACAGCTCCTCAACGTCATTTAATGAGGATGCTTTCGAACAAGGCATCATTGACCACTTGCAAACGAATCTGGGGTACGAGTACCTCTATGGACCTGATGTCGCTCGTTCCTCCGACGCGTTTGACGATGCCTTCCTACCTGACGTCATTGGGCCCGCTCTTGAGAGCATTAACCCCACGCTCAATCGACGCGCGATTGATGCCTCAATTACCAAACTAAAGGAAATCGAGGGCAGCGACCTCATCGCCAAGAACAGCATCTTTATGGACATGCTCCAGAACGGTGTGGAGACAAGCTGGTTTGACGGCAAAGAAGAGCATACAGACATCGTGCGCTTAGTCGATTACGGCAATCCCGAAAAGAACAGCTTCCACGTTGTTAACCAGTGGACCTACATCGAGTGTGGCACCAACAAACGTCCAGATGTCATCGTATTCGTCAACAGGCTTCCGCTCGTTCTCTTTGAATTGAAGTCACCCGCTCGAGCCGACGCTGACAGCGAAGATGCCTACCAACAGATTCAAAACTACAAACGACAGATTCCATCGCTTTTCGTGTACAACGCCTTCTGCGTCACCAGTGACATGCTTCACACCAAGGTTGGCACGATCACCGCCAACGAGTCACGCTTCGTTGAGTGGAAGAGCGTCGATGGGAGCTACGAGGCCACCCAGTACGCCGATTGGAAAACCCCTCTGGACGGCATGTTCCCCAAGGAGCGGCTCATCGACATCCTGAAGAACTTCATTCTGTTCTCCGAGGACGCGAAAATCCTCGCGGGATACCATCAGTACTTCGCGGTGAACAAAGCGCTCGAGAGCGTGCATGAGCCATCGGCGGCGACGGCAAGGGCGGCGTCTTCTGGCACACGCAGGGCTCGGGCAAGTCGCTTTCGATGGTTTTCCTTGCCCATCTGCTCGAAGAGAAACTCGACAGCCCGACCATCGTGGTGATTACCGACCGCAACGACCTCGACTCGCAACTGTTCGCGCAGTTCTCCAGATGCTCAGATTTCCTGCGCCAGATGCCCGTTCAGGCGCAGAGCCGCGCCGATCTTGCGCAGCAGATCTCGAGCCGCCGCGCCAACGGCATCATTTTCACCACTATGCAGAAATTCGAGGAGGAGGTCATCGCCCTCTCCGAGCGCAAGAACGTCGTCGTGATGGTGGATGAAGCGCACCGCGGGGCAGTACGGTTCGAGGAGAAATACGACCGTGACGGCAAGAAGCACACGGGCACCGCGTTGCTCATCCGCCGCGCCTTCCGAATGCGACCTTCATCGGCTTCACCGGTACCCCTATTTCTGCCGAAGATCGATCGACTCGCGAGGTTTTCGGCGATTACATTGACGTCTACGACATGACTCAGGCAGTAGAGGACGACGCAACTCGACCCGTATTCTACGAGAGCCGCGTCGTCGCGCTCAAACTGGATCAGAGCATCCTTGCAAAAGTTGACGATGAGTACGAAAAGCTCACCGAACAGGCTAACGCCGAAACCATCGACGCAAGCAAGCGTAACTTTGCAAATCTGGACGCCGTTCTAGGTGCACCCGAAGTCATCGATGCCCTATGCCAGGACATCGTAGAGCACTACGAGACCAACCGTGCGCACGAACTCACCGGCAAGGCGATGATCGTCGCGTATTCGCGCCCCGCCGCCATGGCTATATATCAACGCATATGCGAGCTGCGACCTTCTTGGAAGGACGAGGGCAAGCTCGGCGTTGTCATGACCATGGGCAATCAGGACCCTGAGTGGTGGTTCGACGTCGTAGCAATAAGGCCCATGTGAAGGAGATGGCAAAGCGCTTTAAGGATGACGCCGATCCGCTCAAAATCGTAATCGTCGTGGACATGTGGCTCACCGGTTTTGACGTGCCGAGCCTTGCCACTATGTATGTGTATAAACCCATGCGCGGGTATAACCTGATGCAGGCAATCGCACGCGTAAACCGAGTATACAAAGACAAGGTTGGCGGATTGGTTGTTGACTACGTAGCATAGCCAACGCTCTTAAACGCGCCATGAAGGACTACACCAAACGCGACCAAAAGAAATACGGCGACATGGATATCGGGAAAACCGCCTATCCAAAGTTCTTGGAAAAACTGGCGGTCTGCCGCGACAAGATGTTTGGGTACGATTATTCGGAATTCATGAGCACCGAGTCCGCCGCACGTCGAAGCGAGCTCATAACGGGCGGAGTAAATCATATCCTTGCACCCGGCGACGAAGATACCGTCCGCGACTTTGCTGAGCAGGCAGGAGTCATGCTCAAAGCCTATGGACTCGCCAAAAGTCGCGCAACAGACACGCAGCGCATCGAGGCTGGCTATTTCCAGGTTGTTCGAGAGCTCATCCTTCAGCTCACCGAGCAGGGCGGCACCCGCAGCAAAAACGGAGGCAAACTTACCCTTAAGCAGGTAAATGAGCGCATCAATGCACTGCTCGAACAGAACATCGTCCATACCGACGGCGTAATAGACCTGTTTAAGGTGGAAGACGAAACGGTTTCGATTTTTGATCCCAAGTTTCTGTCGAGCCTCTCGCGTATGAAAGAGAGGAACTTGGCTTACGAGTTATTGAAAAAACTCATCGACGACCAGATCAAGGGCTACCGTAAGAAGAGCGTAACGCAGGCAAAGAAGTACTCAGAACTCATGACAAAGCATGGTAAATAGCTATCTAAATGGACAGCTCACAAACGCTGAGGTATTCGAAGAAATGCTCAAGATGGCGAAAGAGATGCTTTCCGAAAACCAAAAGGCAAAGGAGCTTGGGCTTAGCGAAGAAGAGTTTGCGTTTTACGAGGCGCTAACACAACCGCAAGCAGTCGCCGATTACTATCGCGAGAGGAATGACGAGCTGGTCGCCATCACACAAGAGCTCGCTGCGAAGATGCGCGAAATGCGCACGGTCGATTGGCAGAAGAAGCAAAGTGCACGCGCTGCTATGCGTGTTGCAATTAAGCGTCTGCTCAAACATCATAAGTATCCGCCAGAGGGCATGGAGTCGGCACTGGCCACCGTGATGGATCAGTGCGAACTCTGGGCCGACAATGCAGCATAGGGAGCTAAAACAGCATGGCTAAAAGCAAAGCTAAGGACACCAAGAAGAACACTGCCGACGTTGGCTTTGAGGATCAACTGTGGAACGCTGCAGATGTGCTGCGTGGCAACTTGGACGCTGCCGAGTACAAAAACGTCGTATTAGGCCTCATTTTCCTGAAGTATCTCTCGGACCGTTTCGACGAACGTTACCTAGAGCTCGTCGCAGAGGGTTACGGCGACGAGGAAGATCGTGACTGCTACATGGAGCAGAATGTCTTCTTCGTTCCCGAAGAAGCACGTTGGGCGAACATCTCACAGGCGCGCATACGCCCGAAGTTGGCAGATCATCGACAATGCCATGCGCGCCATCGAGCGCGAGAACGACAAGCTCAAAGACGTGCTGCCCAAGAACTTCGCTCGTCCCGAACTAGACAAGAGGCGCTTGGGCGACGTCGTTGACTTATTCACAAACGTACAAATGACCGATAACGAGAGCGAGAAAGACCTGTTAGGGCGCGCATACGAATATTGCCTGCAGAAATTCGCATCAATGGAGGGCAAAAACGCCGGCGAGTTCTATACGCCGTCGTGCATCGTGCGCACGCTGGTTGAAATCCTCCAGCCTTCCACGGTCGCGTGTACGACCCTGCTGCGGCAGCGGAGGCATGTTCGTGCAGTCCGCCGCCTTCGTCGAGCACCATGGCGGCAACGTGGTACAGGACATCACCATCTTTGGCCAGGAGAGCAACCCTACCACGTGGAAGCTCGCAAAGATGAGCCTCGGTATTCGCGGCATCGAGGCCGATTTGGGCAACTATGCAGACACCTTCAGCGCCGACCAGCACAAGAATGAAAAGTTTGACTATGTGTTGGCAAACCCACCCTTCAACCTCAAGAACTGGGGCGGCGAAGCGCTGGCAGAAGACGTACGTTGGAAGTACGGCATGCCGCCCACGGGCAACGCTAACTTCGCTTGGATGCAGCATATGATTTGGCATCTTAACGGCACGGGCAAGATTGGCCTCGTATTGGCAAACGGGTCGCTTTCGAGCCAGACGAGCGGCGAGGGCGATATTCGACGCGCTATCGTAGAGGACGATCTGGTCGAGGGCATTGTAGCCATGCCGGGGCAGCTGTTCTACAGCACCCAAATTCCCGTATGCCTGTGGATTCTGAATAAGAAAAAGGCTCAACCAGGAAAGACATTGTTCATCGACGCACGCGAGATGGGAACGATGGTGACGCGCAAGCTGCGCGAGTTTGCCGAAGAGGACATCAACAAGGTCGCGGGCGCTTTCGACGCCTTCCGTAAGGGCGAGCTCGAACCCGAGAAAGGCTTCAGCGCTATAGCTGATTTAGACGAAATCGCTAAACAAGATTTCATTCTGACACCCGGCCGCTACGTAGGCATTGCCGAAACCGAAGACGACGGCGAACCATTTGAAGAGAAGATGGCACGCCTGACCAGCGAGATTTCAAAGTGCTTTGAAGAGTCCAACCGCTTGCAGGAGCAAATTAAGAAGAACTTGGAGGCGATTGGGTATGGATTCTGAGATCGTTCTTTCCGATGTAATCACCGATATTGCAGCAGGACCTTTTGGTTCAAATCTAAAGGTATCTTGTTTTGTCCCATCTGGTTTCCCCATTATTGATGGCGCAAATCTAAAGGGATTTAAGGTTACAGACAACCTTACGAAGTTTGTTACTGAAGAAAAAGCGAGGTCACTCTCGCGTTCAATTGCTAAAAGAGGTGATGTAGTTGTCACAATCAGCGGCACACTCGGACAAATCGCCTATATCCCAGAGGATTCTGCCTACGAAGAATATTTGTGCTCTCAACGGCAGTTTAAGGTGACCTTCGACACTTCAAAAGTATATGTTCCATATCTCGTTTTCTATTTTCACACCAGAGAGGGACGAGGCAAGCTTCTTGCATTTGCAAATCAAACGGGAGTACCAGCCTTAGCCCAGCCAACAAAGAATTTCAAAAGAATTAGGCTCGAATTGCCAGATATTGAACAGCAGAGAAAAATAGCGTTAATAGCTGAACTTCTAACAAAAAAAATCGAAGCCAACGCTAACCTAAATGGCTATTTAGCTGCTTGAGATCGACCTTCGAGACGTCGATTTCTCCTGACATTAATTTAGGGAGGAGATTGTCACGAAGAGCGGCAAGACGATGGTTCTCTTTACTTGAGCTTGATGCTTG
>ENA-OQDF01001015-OQDF01001015.1-human-gut-metagenome-genome-assembly--contig:-NODE-1015-length-11621-cov-1.621716_pt1 | contig 11621 bp, 20 predicted proteins | sample MGYA00242769_ERZ504597 | MGnify/ENA primary metagenome ERZ504597 (study PRJEB26092, sample SAMD00036305) | human gut metagenome | host: Homo sapiens | study: EMG produced TPA metagenomics assembly of...
GTAGCAATGAAGCAATCCGGTACATCAGAGAGTGGCAAAATTTACTTTTGACACTCTCATCATTATATAATGTAAAAAGAAGCCTTGACTTAAGTTTTATGTCGTTGATCAACATTTTTCTTTAGCCAAAGCTTCTTTTTTATTTTTATATTTCGGTACGTCCTTCTAATGCTCGAAGTAACGTTACTTCATCTATATATTCCAGATCTCCTCCTACCGGAACTCCGCTTGCGATCTTACTGACTTTGATGCCTGTTGGTTTGACAAGTTTGCTGATATACATCGCTGTTGTCTCACCTTCCAGACTGGAGTTTGTTGCTATGATCAATTCTTTGACATCTCCCTGCAATCTCGCCATCAGCTCTTTCAGACGAATATCATCTGGACCAATTCCAAGCATCGGAGAAATTGCTCCATGTAAAACATGATAGACACCTTCGTATTTTCCTGTCTTCTCATACGCCATTAAGTCCCTCGTGTTCTCAACGACCATGATCGTGCTGTGATCACGTTTGTCACTCGCACAGATCGGACAGATCTCATTGTCTGTCAGTGTACAACATTCTTTGCAATAATGTACATTAGTCTTTGCGGAAATGATCGTATCTGACAATTTCTGCACCTGATCCTGTGGCATATTGATAATGTGAAATGCCAGTCTTCCTGCGGATTTAGGTCCAATTCCGGGGAGTTTCCCAAGTTCTTCGATCAACTGTGTGATCTGATTACTGTAATAATCCATAGTCTCTCACTCTATCTAGAATGGAAATCCTCCACCCATTCCTCCTAATCCACCAGTGACTTTCCCCATCTTCTCCTGGGAATCTTCTTCCATCTTACGAAGTGCTTCATTTGTAGCAGCTACGATCAGATCTTCTAACATTTCAATGTCATCTGGATCTACAACTTCTTCTTCTAAATGTACAGAAACTACTTCTTTTTTACCGGATACAACAACTTTTACAACTCCACCACCTGCTGTTGCTTCATATGTGGATTCTTCTAACGCTTTTGTTGTTTCTCCATCTGTTTCTGCATCTTCTGTGCCTGTTTCATCAGCTGATTCATATTTCCACCCATACCTGGAAATCCACCGCTTCTTTTTGCCATTATTCTTTCCTCCTAAAAATTTGTTTTTATGAATTTAGTTTTAGTCTTCTATTTTTACATCCATATGGATGCAGTCTAAGTTGATCATATCGCTGTCGTCATTCTCTTTGTTCATCACACTGACTTCCAATTCTACGTCTCTACCAGATTGTCTGGATAATTCCTGTTTCAATCGTTCGATACGCTCTGGTTCTTCTAAGAAATAACCGCTTTCCACGTTCATTTCTTTTGGAAATAGCACTCTTAATGCAGTCCCTTCATCGTTAACTGATAATGTTGCTCTCTGTAAGCAATATTTCATCTGTGGTGACAGATTGCGTTTAACATCTCTCCAGTGATCAACAAGCTCCATAAGTTCTTCCACTTTTGCTGGTGGAAACTTCTCATTTAACTGTTCGACTGGGTCTTGTTCAGGTTTTACTTCTGCTGATTGCATTGCTGCTTGATTTTGTCCTGTTAGTGCTGCTTGCTGAACTGGAATTCCTGACTGCAACAGTTTCTCTAACTGTTGTTCCAACTGTCTCACCCTGTCCGCCAGACTATTCGTATCTGCTTCCATCTGAGGTCTGCACATCTTCATCATCTCAACTTCCACAAGAACTCTCTTAGATGTCGCATAAACGGATTCCGTTCTAACAATTCAGATAAGATTCTGATATTATCGGATCAAAGTATTTTCCTCTACCTGCTGTGCTTTTCTCTTGCAGTAATTTTAGCTGGTCTGTTGATACTTCCAAGGCTTCTTCTGCCGCATTTCCCTGTCCAACTAATAGAAGATTTCTTAAATACCACAGAAAATCTGTGATAAACTGTGACCATTCTCTTCCCTGTCTTGCTACATCTTCCAGAAGATCCATCACTCTGTTAATATCCTGTGAAAGTATCATATCTAACAAATCACTGTAGACCTGTATGTCCACAGTACCAAGTACTTCCAGAACATTATCATATGTCAGTTTCTCACCCAGATAAAATGCAATACACTGATCTAGAAGACTCAATGCATCACGCATGGAACCATCTGCCATTCTTGCCACATATTCCAATGCTTTATCTTCAGTGTCTACTTGTTCCTGCTCCATAAGATCTTTCAACTGTTTCTTAATCGTTGCTGCTGTGATACGATGAAAATCATATCTCTGACATCTGGATAAGATCGTGATCGGTATTTTGTGAACTTCGGTTGTCGCAAGAATAAAAATGACATATTCTGGCGGTTCTTCTAATGTCTTTAGCAGTGCATTAAAAGCCCCTATAGACAACATATGCACCTCGTCGATGATATAAACTTTGTACTTTCCTGTTGCCGGTGAATACTGTACCTGTTCCTTGATTTCTCGGATATTATCGACACCATTGTTTGATGCCGCATCAATCTCGATCACATTCATGGAACTTCCCTCTGCAATTGCTTTGCACACTTCACATTCTCCGCATGGTTCCCCATCGACTGGATGTTCACAGTTTACTGCTTTCGCAAGAATCTTGGCTACCGTTGTCTTACCAGTACCTCTCGTCCCACAAAACAGATACGCATGACCAATGCGCCCGGTCCTCATCTGATTCTCAAGCGTCTTTACAATATGATCCTGGCCTTTGACTTCACTGAAGCGTGTCGGCCGGAACTTTCTATATAAAGCCATGTAAGACATATCGTATGCCCCTTTCTATTTTGAAATATGACATATAGTCATACTTCATTATATTTTACCATGAGTATCTATTGTTTTTCAATGATTGTTTTTTAGCAGAAACCATCGAACTTTTCCTACGTTTTTTCTTGCTCTGTTTCTTGTTTTTTCCGATAATAAAAGAGGAAATTTTAATTACAAAAGGAGCCAAAAATGAACAATTCACAGGAACTTCTACGTTTTCACATGAGATAAACAATTCACTGACTCTTATCTATGGACAGATTCAGTATATTGAAAAAACAAATGATATACTTACCCAAAATGAGCACTGGAATCGTATGAAAGATGATTTTTCTTCTTTATTTGACTTCATTCATCAGTTCCTTGCCCCTGAAGATACGACTTCTGCCACAATCGAACCTTTGGATCTGATCAATCTGATCAGTGAACTCCGTTCTTCCTGGTCTTACTATCTTCATAAAGAACGAATCCGTTTTTTATCCAGGCTGATCCTGGAACTGCATTTTATGTGTATGGCGCAAAAAGTAAGCTATTCCAGCTGTTTCATAATTTAATCTCCAATGCTGTTAAGGCAATTCAGCAAAAAGAGGAGATCAACCGATCTCCTCATATTACTGTACACCTGAGTAAAGAGCAGGGACATATCGTATTAAATTTGTCTGATACTGGAATCGGAATGACTCCCGAACAACAGTCTCGTGCATTTTACCGAGGTGTTTCCTTCCAGCCTGGTGGAAATGGAATTGGACTTCTATTGTTCGTAAGATCGCGCATGAACTTCATATCAAGATTCATATTGATTCTGCTCCTAATCAGGGAACAACTTTTACTCTTATCTTCCCTGCCTATGAGCAGAAATTAAACTACTTGACACATACAGAAGCATTGACAAAATAAATCCGGCAATACATCCTCCAATATGGGCCGCATTATCGGTTGTTCCACTTTCAAATCCATGGTACAGACTTCCTGCGATCATAAGAAATATTCCAAATCCATCAAATCTTTTTCTCTGATCTTTGCAGAACAAAAGTATTGCAGCTAATGCACCGATCAATCCAAAAATTGCTCCAGATGCTCCTGCTGACAAAACATCCTGTCCCATTACACTATAATATATTGTGGAAACAATACTTCCGATAATGCCAGACCCCGTATATAAAACTGCATACCGAATACTTCCTGTCACTTTCTCCAAAGATGTTCCAAGAATCAAAAACACAACCATGTTATTAAAAAATGTTCCCATCCAAAATGCAGATAATTTGATGTCAATAACCTATAATATTCATGTAGATTTCTTACACAATATGCATTACAGGCATATAAGTTGTAAATCTTATTTCCATAAATCTCAGTTAAAACAAATCCTGCAAGATTCAGCAGAAATATTACGAGTGTTGCTTTATAATTCCATACAAATCTTTTTATCTCATTGATATTCTCAAAATCATTTGTCACATCTTCCCTTTGTTCTGCTTGATTTTGCGAAAGAATCATTGTTAATGGTCTAAACAGATCTTTAAACTGGTCATCCGGATCAATAAACATAGGATCATCTTCTTCTGATAGCACCAACAATAATATGGCACAGTCTGCACCAAAATTTTGCTTTGCACAATCTTCCATCTGATATAGATCTTCTTCTAATATCGCACTTCCATCCGGATTTTTATCAAACATCACATAAACACATTTGTTTTCTTTTCTTTGTGCTTTTTACATAGCAAGGGCCTTTTTCTGTATCCTGGCTCAGATATCCATGAATTCTTAACAACTCTATGATTTTCTGATACATAATCTCCTCCATATCCGTTTTATGTATCATTTATTATATCATACTGTCATTCTTCTTTAAAAGGAACTCTTCTAAACCTATTTAATCCTATCACCTTCATGTAACACACATTTACTGATCTTTCTCCCATTTATTTTAACTCCATTTGTGGAATTAAGATCCTCACAACAGATATTTTTTCCTTCTTTATAAAATCTAAGATGCCTTCTGCTGATTCCTGTACCTTCAATCTGATAGTCTGTACCTTCCATACAACTTCCTATAATAAATCCATTATCATTGATCACTATTTCTGTTAATTCATCATTCTTTGGAATAAGCCTTCCTATCGGCTGCTCCAGCAGTAAAACAGTTTTCTCATCATCTGCTAATAATGTTGTTTGATCATCCAATAATGTCGTATGCTCTTGTGCTTCATCATAAGAATCCACATTTCGAATGTTATTTTGATCATTTTCCACAAATTTATAAAAACCATACACACCAAGGCACATCACACTAATTGAACAAAGAAGTCCTGCCAAAAACAAATAATAAAATCCATATTTAAAAATCTGAATTATGCAGTAGAGCATTGTACTAAAACCACCTGCACATATCACTCCATAAAAAGTTTTCCATAATCTTTTTCTTACGATTTTTTCTTTGCTCTCATAATTATAATTCTTTTCATGATCTTCATTAATTTCCAATTCTCTATTCTGTTCTTTTTCTGTTATTTCTAACATATTTTCTTTCTTCGACTGTTTTTCTCCCACTTTCTTTCGGCCGAATTTCCAAATAAGATTTCATCTGTTCTATATTTGGTTTCTCTTTCACAAGAAAACTATGAAACTCATAATAAAATCTCACTTTCCTCTTATCTTGTGTGGAAATGATTCTATGCATTCCTCCAGAAATTCGAAGTTGTTCTAAAATATTTTCATATTCTGGAAGATAGCAAAGAACTGGATGATCTTCTTTATCAAGAAACAACAGTTCCAATTCCAATTTCAAATGATCCAGATTCAAAAGATATGATTCTGTTTCTTCAAATGATTCTATCAGATAAGCAAAGAATAACTTTGGATCAAGCATATTGATTCTTTCTCTTAAAGTTGTGTAAATTCCCGTCTCGTAATAATAATATTCCTTACCATCCTGCATCCTAAATTCACATGGTAGAAGACATCTAAGTGTATGGCAGCGCAGAATATTTTTCTCATATGTAAGTTTTTGTCCTTTATCCACAACATAATAACTTGAAAAACCTTCCCTAATCCATTGCTCCTTCAATTGTATTCCACCCCCTGATCTGCTCCATCTCAAAATCTCCCAATGCGGCCAAACTTCCTTCATATTCAAATAATTGAATTCCAAACCCACTTAGAAATTGAAATGATATCACATTTGATTGCATCTTTACTTTCACTGATGTTTTTAATGATGTTGTAGAAACGTTCACTGAGCCAGCTTTAGCCATAAACAAATGTTGCCTAATCTTTTCCTTGATTTCTTTTTGTGCCATTGTATCGCCATTTTTATTTGAAGAAATGATATTACCTATGATCAGGTTCTGATTTAACTTGGCATAAGATATTTTCCCTGTATCATAATCAGCCCCTGTAATTCTTATATCCGCTGCCTTCTGCAATGCTTCTTCCATAATTCCCTGTGTAATTCCACAGTTCATAAAATAAAACAGATAACCAAAAAACAACCATAACACCATAAGAACAATGGGAATCAATGCACTTACTTCCACTGTCATGTATCCCCCCGTTTTCCGCATCTTTGACATGGCTTCATCCCCTTTAAAGTACTTAAATCCACTTGTTTCACGGTTCGTTTTAAACCACTGCATGACAAGTCTGTATGATATGATTCACCTTCTTTTGCAATATATACACACGAGACATTACTGCTTTGATGACGAGTACATTTGCTGCATGCCTTATAATGTGTCTGCCCATTCTGATACTTTAAAACATCTTCATCTACTGAAATATCAAGTGCCAGATGCGTACAGGACAGATCTTTGTGATAAACAGCTTCGTGTGGCGTAATATAAACAAACCCTTCTTTTAATTCATCTCCCTTCGGTACATAACCCGTCATAGCTTTCTGCCTGATTTTTTGTTCAAATGTTACTGAATATGTTGATAAAAATGGCAGTTTTTTTTCGAATATGATATTTGACTGCCACAATATATTCACCCTTTGATGTCAATGTCAACTTACAAGCTGCTGCCGCTACAGCACTTCCACCAATCAATGCTGAACGATCTAAAAATCTACGATTCACCGATGTCAGAAATGTCTCTTTTGCACTTAAAACAGTTAAATTTCCCCCAGTATTTCTTTTCTGCCGAATCTGGTATTCATTAACCGCAGCTCTTTTTGCAGCTTCACAGACTCCATGTGCAATCTGCTGATGGATCATAAAAATCTCACCTGCACTTGCCAGCATAATAAGTACGATCAAAAATTGGTACGATCAAAGTCGCCTCCAATGTCATTGCTCCTTCTTCTGACCTAAATAATTTCAACATGAAAAACTTTGAGGCAGAGAAAGATGCTCTCTTGGATTTTTTTGTATCTGTTATATTATTAATTTTTTTATCATTTTGAACCAACTTATTTTTTGAGAAATGTTTTTGACAAGAGAACATCTTTCTCTGCCCCCTTTCTTTTTATTTTAATAGGTTGTAAAACGTGATAACTTTAAATCTGTATAAGGTGCAAATGGCAAAGTCATGCCTCCAAAGCCCAATTTTTTAAGCTTTAGATTCTGTGTTATTTTATAAGATGAAATACACTGATCCATCTTAAAATCTGGAACTTTTCTTTTTATATTTTGTTCCATCATATCCATCATACGAAAATATTTTTGTCGTTTATCTTTCTGCATGATCAACAGCAATAAAAGATAATCTTCATATTTCATTCCCTGCTTTGCTGGTTTCTGTTTGCAATTTAATGTTGCCAGTCCTGAAAATGACAATTGCCAGTCTGAAACAGTTTTTACGATCGGCACCTTTTTACCTTCTGCAAGATTCCTCACATCAATTACAGATTCTCCATAAGCTAATGCAATAAGCAGAAGATTCTTGGCAACTGCAACAACTGGTGGAAATCCAGTAATACCAAGAACAGAAGCTGCAAGCAGTGTAGCTTCTTTCTCCTTTACAGGATCTTGATACACACAAGCTGCATTCGTTAAAATCTAAGTGCGATCATCTTCCAGAACACTGCCCCAAGATTTTCTTTTTCTGAATCTTTTCCAGCGATCAGATATTCTATCTCATATTTTGTCCCTTCTTTTTTGATGTATCTGTTAGACAATGAAAATATTTTTGTGCATAAAATATAACCGGTAATTCGCTTGTAAATGAATCCGCTGACGATGTTTCTTTTAACTTGTCCATCTCTTTTTCCATCGTTTTTCGGTTCATAAAATCCCATATTTTCTGCTTTGTTGTATCCTTTTTGCCATAAACAATATCAATTGGAAGATCTGATACTTTTTTCTTTCCCATAACTAATGAGACGGATCCTTCTTTTAATAATTTCATAAAACCTTTTCTTGGATCTTTTTTTGCAGATGGCTTTATTTGTTCATTGTCTTTTTTATCTGATTTCTTGGTATTTTCTCTGTCCTCCTGCTGCTTTTGTGCTTCTTTTTCATCCTTACTGATCTGTCCTTTGATATCTGTGATTTGCTTTTGAAGATCCGTGCTTGTCCTTATATTATTTGTCCACGTCTTCAAAAGATCACTTCCTATCTCATACTTCATCTGCTGCCTGATCTGGTACTTTAAAACTTCCCCCTTTTGTGCTGTCAGATTCACTTCATCGGATAATTTGTATTTCCTGTCTGAAACAAAATGAATCTTCGGAATTATCAAGACTTCTTTCATCCGATCAGCAAATCAGTTTCTAATTTCTTTTTGTATCTTGGATCCATAGCATAAATATGATACATATCTGCAAGTTCCTTCTGGTAATTTCCCTTTGTATGAGAAAATCCAGACATATAAACAGCCATTGCTTTTCCCTTCGCTGTATATATATAAATACCCTCTGCACACACACTGATCAAAAGCAGAAATATAAGAAACAACATTGCCAAAAATGCACTCATACTGCCACGTTCATCCCTGATCATTTTATTTTTCCTGTTTTGGAGGTGATCGTCTTGAAAATATTATTTACTACCTTTGTGATCTGTGTCTGAAAGATGATAACCAAACCGATCAAAATACAATGATCAAAATCACTTCCACAACACCCATTCCTGATTCATCTTTTGCAAAATGCCTAAAAAAAATTTCTCATATGTACCGCCTCCCTCATATTTTATGAAAATTGTGACAACGCTGGAAACATCAGTAATATTAATATGACCACCAACATGATCATCATCGGAGCAAGAAGTTTTGTACTCGCTTCTTCGCCTTTTCTTTTTGCCTGTTCCTTTCTTTGAAAAATGCTTCTTCTTCCTCTTCTTTTAATCTGAAAAACAGATCTGTGGATCCTCTTGTAATACTTTGTACAAGAAGAACAGAAAGCTTCTGATAAGAAGGGACCCCAATCTTTTGTCCCATATCGGCAAACGCTTTCGTCTGAGGAACTCCAAATGAAATCTCCCTGCATGTTTTTTTCATCTGTTCATATACAAAAATCTTTCCTTTATTCCCTCTCATTTGTTCTTTCTCATACTCCGCAGTCACAGCTTCAAGTGCAGATGTCACACTCATTCCTGTTCCAAGAAACAACATCAATTGTGTAATGATCTGAGGATACTCCTGTACAGACTGATCTCTGGTCTGAAGCTTTTGTTCCTTATACTTTTCATTCTCGTGGTACCAAAGAAACACAATTACTACAATTCCAAGAAATAATATTGCAGGAATCTGACTTTCATTATCCGCAGGCAAAGCCTTCCCTGCCGGATCACATCTGGAAGATAAAACTGCTCCTTTGTAATATATTTTTCTTCCAATTTTCTTAAGATCTGCAATAATCTTTTGTTTCTCTGATACTCTCTTTCCTGAATTTCCAGGAACCACACACACTGGTATCTTCAAGATTCGTACCTCTCCCTGACATTCCATTCTGGCATTAAGATTTACAATATAATCTTTTTTTACATTTTTCGAAAATACATTACCTTCTTCATCGATAACTGCCGGATCATCACTCTGCCATTGCACCGTGATGTTTTCACCCTGTATCTTCGATGGCATTTCCAGATGTTTTGATACTTCATTAATTGATTTATTTTTTGCCACAAGGTGTTCTTTTAAGTATTTTTCACCTCTGTCTAATGCATCTGTGATCTGGCTTTTTGTATAACCTTTCGGCCGGATTGTCAATGAGTAAATATCATCGTCCTTTTTTGTTTTGATACGAATCTGTTTCTCTGTAGTTTCCCCTCCCGTCTCATCTCTTGTGATCAGAATTCTCCTGTCCTGACTCAAATATATTACTATTGTCAGAAGGAGTATCATAAGAAAAATTGCTGTCGCTACCACAACGATCTTTACCTGTTCATACAGACTTTCCATTACTTTTTCTTCTAATTGTTTCTTTGTCCCTGTAAAACACGCTTCAATCTCTGTTTTTCTTCTTTCTCTTATTTCTTTTGGAAGTCTTTCCGCTATATATCTGATCCATCTAAACTTCAATTTCAATCACCCTCTCTGCCATGAATCTGCAATCCACAGACAAATCAAAGAAATCGTTACAACGATCATTCCTGCAAAGCTTTTATACAGTATGTCAAAATATCCAGGATTTGCTGTCCTTACATAGAAGAGAATAAAGTAAGGCATCATCGTCATGATCCTTTTTTCCATTTGCTTTGCCGCTGTCATTGTTTCAATTTCTTCTTTTATCTGAATTGTCTGGCTTAAATGTTCTATCGTATTCGTTGTAATCTCAATCAGGTTTCCACCACTTCTTTTGGCAATCGATACAATCTGTGCAAACTGATATAATTCTTCTAAATCTACTCGTTCTGCCATATCAAGAAACAACTTGTCCACAGGTTCATTTATTTTTAAATGATTTATCAACAAATGAAGTTCTTTTGCCAACATACTATTCTCCTGATACATTAAAAGATCATTCTTTGCTGTCTTTAATGAATTCTCAATCGAATATCCTGCAGATAAACTGTTTCCGATCGACAACATCATTTCTCGAAATTCTTTCCGCAAAATTTCTTTCTTTTTATATTCTCGCCTTGTTCTCTGCCGCCTCATCCATAAAAACAGAAATGGACTTAAGAAGATCATACATACGATACGGTTATAAAACAGCCATGTGATCATTCCAATATAAAGGATTCCCGTGATCAGATCTTTTTTTTCATTCTTCCATAGGCTGATCTCTTGCTTTAAAATACTCCATAAGTTTCTGATATGTTTCATATTGGCCATACTCCTTTAATTTTCTTCTATTGACCAGTTCTCCCTTCATCTGCATCTGATCTTCATCATCAAGTTCAAACAATTGATGAACCGCTATCTGTCCTGTTGTCATTCCCGTAATTTCTGAAATCTCCAGTAATCTTCGACTTCCATCATAGCTTCTTCCAAGATGAATGATCACATCAATTGCTGAGGCCATCTGCCCCCTGATCGCTTCAACTGGCATATCAACTCCCATTAAAACCATCGTTTCGATTCGCTTCAACATATCTTTACTGCTGTTTGCATGCCCTGTTGAAATACTTCCATCATGTCCTGTATTCATAGCATTTAACATCGACAATGCTTCTTCTGCACGAACTTCTCCAACAATGATCCGATCAGGTCTTGAACGCAAAGCCGCTTTTATCAGCTCATTCATATCAACTTTATTCTCACCTGCTGCATTGGCATTTCTCATCTCAAGGCGTACCAGATTTTCAATACCATTGAGTTTTAATTCTGCAGAATCTTCAATGGTTATGATTCGTTCCCCTTTGGGTATACAGTTAGACATTCCATTTAATAATGTTGTCTTCCCACTTCCTGTCCCTCCCGATATAAAATGTTGTATCTCGCCTCACAAGTATTTTCAAAATTGAT
>ENA-OQDF01001016-OQDF01001016.1-human-gut-metagenome-genome-assembly--contig:-NODE-1016-length-11620-cov-2.681371_pt1 | contig 11620 bp, 20 predicted proteins | sample MGYA00242769_ERZ504597 | MGnify/ENA primary metagenome ERZ504597 (study PRJEB26092, sample SAMD00036305) | human gut metagenome | host: Homo sapiens | study: EMG produced TPA metagenomics assembly of...
GTAAAAGAAAGGCTGGAAGGATTAAAAGCAAAACAGATCTTAAAGAGAAGAAGATTATAAATATTAAAACCTATAGACAACCATATATTTCCGCAGTTATCAGTAACAGGATAGCTGCGGATTAGATATCAAAGGGGATTATATGAAAAAATTTCAGTTAAAGAAACCGGATATCAAGGGAAAAATCCGCAAAATAAGAAATTTGAAGAAAGAGGATGTCATTGCATACTGGAAAGGCAGACATGAACGACGCGAGAGAATACTGGAAGCAAGACGTAACAGTGCATTTGCAAAGAAGATGCAGCCGGTCTATGCATTCATGAACCGATTCTCTTTGATATTTCATGCACTGCTTGCGTGCATCATTAACTTTACAATAGAAGCAATTTCCAGACATTCGCTCGCTGCTGCCTGGAACTATATGACAGGAACACCGTTGGTATTTTTGTACAATGCGTTTATGATCTTCGTAACCTTTTCTATTGTATATCTGTTCAAGCGAAGGATATTCGTCCGTATCATCATCAGTGCGTTATGGATTATCCTCGGAATTGCCAATGGATATATCCTGCTAAAGAGGGTTACACCATTTAATGCACAGGATCTTAAGATCGCAGGAGACGGAATCGCGCTGATCAATAACTATTGTAATGGCTTTGAAGTCGTTGTGATCGCTATCGGAGCAGCTGCGCTTGTGGTATGGCTGGTCTCGATGTGGAGACGCGGCGGACAGTATACAGGAAAGGTACACCACGTAGCATCGCTGCTGGGAATTGTTGTGTGCTGCATACTTTACACATTTGTCACGAATGCAGCAATAGACAAAAGAGTAGTATCTACGTATTTTGGAAATATTGCATTTGCCTATGAAGATTACGGTCTTCCATATTGTTTTTCGGCGAGTCTGTTCAATACCGGAATCAGTGAGCCAAACGGGTACACAAAGAAAAAAATGGCAAAGATCAATAAAAACGGAGAGCTGAATAAGAGCACAACAAGCCGTTCTTCCGATGAACTTCCGAATATTATTGTAGTACAGCTGGAGTCATATTTTGATGTGGCAAATGCAGAGTTCTTTACCACATCTGAAGATGCGTGTCCAAACCTGCATAATTTATACCAGAATTATTCATCCGGATATTTCAAGGTACCGTCGGTGGGACCGGTACGGCAAATACAGAGTTTGAAGTACTGACAGGAATGAATCTCCGTTACTTCGGACCGGGAGAATATCCATATAAGACATACTCGAAGAAACATCCGACAGAGAGTGCTGCAACCGCACTTGCCGCACTTGGATACGGGACACATGCATTGCATGATAATACGGGTAACTTCTATAGCCGTGCCAATGTCTTTAACAATATGGGATTTGATACATTTACCAGTAAGGAGTTCATGAATGTCCTTCAGACGACAGAGAACGGCTGGGCGAAGGATGAGATCCTGACACAGCATATCATGGAAGCCATGGATACATCAGATCAGGAAGACTTTGTATTCACTGTCAGTGTTCAGGGACATGGAAACTATCCGGAGACGCAGTTGATCGAAAATCCAAAGATCAAGGTTGAAGGAATTGAAGATGAAGCACTAAAAAATAAATGGGAATATTATGTGAATCAGGTCTATGAGATGGATCAGTTTGTTGGTGATCTGATCAAGGCAGTGGAAGCAAGAAAGGAACCGTCTGTAGTTGTATTTTATGGGGATCATCTTCCAACCATGGGACTGAAAGCAGAAGACTTAAAGAGCCGTTATTTATATAATACAAATTATGTGATCTGGGACAATGTCGGACTTCAGAAACAGGACAAGAATATTCCTGCTTACCAGCTGATGTCAGAGATCCTGAACAGACTGGATATTCATTCCGGTACAGTGTTCAATTACCATCAGCAGAGAAAAGGAACGAAGAATTATCTTTCGGACCTGGAACTTTTGCAGTATGATATCCTGTATGGAAAGCAGTACGTTTATAACAATCATCCTCCGATCTCGGAAGGGCATATGGTAATGGGAATCCGTGATGTGTCATTGAGCAGTATTGTTCCGCAGCTTAGCAGCGATATAGTTTGTACGGCGAGAACTTTACAAAATACAGCCGCGTATATGTGAATGGAGAAAAGCAGAAGAGCAGTTTCCTGAATAATACACGTATTAATCTATCAGAGACAGAATTGCAAGACGGAGATGTAATACAGGTCGGACAGGTTGGTTCCAGTGATACAATCTTCCGGATGTCCGATAAATATATTTATCAGAACGGACAGCTTGTAAAACAGGAAGGTACAGCAACCGATAAGAACAAATCTTGGGTGGATCAGGAATATGATGTTAAATAAAAAGAACCAGAAGTGTTCACATATGAAGAGGCAGCCGCATATATCGAAGAAATTCCGAAATTTACAAAAAACATACGCTGGAGCACACAAAATTATTTTTAAAAAGATTAGGAAATCCGGCAGTGGACAGGAAAATCGTCCACGTTGCCGGAACCAATGGAAAAGGGTCTGTATGTGCATACTTACAGGCCATACTTATGGCAGAGGGGAAGAGAACAGGGTTCTTTACATCCCCTCATCTTGTATCTGTAAATGAAAGGATACGGATGGATAATGTACAGATAGATAATAAGACATTTCTTGAAGTATTCCGCAAGGTTTTAAAAACAGTCCGCCGGATGGTGGAAGATGGAATCGAACATCCGTCTTATTTTGAATTTTTATTCGGAATGGGGATGACTGCATTTGCAGAAACAGATGTAGAATATATTATCCTGGAGACCGGACTGGGCGGAAGATTGGATGCAACAAATGCGGTTGAGAAGCCGGCACTGTCCATCATTACGTCTATCAGTCTGGATCATACGGCGATTCTTGGTGATACGATCAGGAAGATCGCCGTTGAAAAAGCCGGAATCATTAAGCCAAAAGTTCCGGTATTCTTTGACGGAAGTAATAAAGAAGCGGCAGAAGTAATCCGGACAAAGGGAGAAGAACTGGGCGTATATTGTAGAGAAGTCACGAATCATGCGTATGAAATCCGGGAAGTTCACCGGAAATATATTGCATTTTCCAGACGGAGTGCGTATGATAAAGATGTTATCTTTCAGGTGCCGATGTGCGGATGCTATCAGGCGATGAATGCAGAACTTGCACTGGAAGCGTCGGAATATCTGCTTGCGGGAGAAGAGATACATATGGACCGGTGGAAACAGGTACTTGCACAGCTTCACTGGGAAGGACGTATGGAACGGATCGGAGCACATATCACGGTAGACGGTGCGCATAATCCGGGTGCAATGCAGGCGTTTGTAGAAAGCGTAAAGGCACTGGATGAGTCTGAGCGCGGTGAGATGATATTATTATTTTCCGCAGTATCGGATAAGAAGTACGATGAGATGATAGAATGCCTGTGCGGGAATCTAGATGTGAAAGCATATGTCGTCACACAGATCGAAGACGAGAGAGGTGTTCCGGTTGAGGAACTTGCAGATATCTTCCGCCGGTATACAGACAGACCGGTGTATTGTAAAGAACGATTGGAAGATGCCGTCGGAACGGCACTGGATAAACGGGGGGGAGTCAGGAGAGATATACTGTCTTGGTTCATTATACCTTGTAGGGATGATAAAAAAGTTACTGGCAGGAGGTGCCATAGATGCTTGATTTTGAAGAAGAATTAAAGAAATTCCAGCCTAGTCTGGAAGTAGAGGAACTGGGAGATGCGATTTACCAGGATGATCTGACAGATATGACAGATCTTTTAAGAGAAGTGATCGAACAGACGAAGCAGGACGATCCACAGTAAACTGCGGCAAAGAAAAGCGGTTACAGTTCACAGGGAAGAATTCCGGAATGGAAAGTCTCAGCGCTGTATGAACAGTAACGGAAATATAGAGGGAAGTATATGGATTATACAACAAAATTGGCGTATCAGTCGAACTACTGGTATAATGACGGGCTTAAAAGAGCGAACATCCGGGATCTGACCGGAGCAATCACATCGCTGAAAAAGAGTTTACAATATAACAGAGATAACATCGCATCGAGAAATCTTCTGGGACTTGTCTATTACGGAAGAGGTGATGTGGTAGAAGCACTGACGGAATGGGTGTTAAGCAAGAATCTCCAGCCGAAAGAGAACATTGCCAATTATTATATTATAAAGATAAAAGAGAAAAAAGACGAGTTGGATCAGATCAATCAGGCGATCAAAAGATACAATCAGGCACTGGATTACTGTTATCAGCGCTGTGAGGATCTGGCTGTACTCCAGCTTAAGAAAGCAATTGAGATGCATCCGACATATGTGAAAGCATATCAGCTTCTGGCACTGCTTTACATTATGGATGAACAGTATTCTGAGGCGAGAAAGAATATCCGGATCGCACACAAGCTGGACAAGACAGATGATATCACCATGCGTTATATGCATGAACTGAATCAGGTGCGGAAGTCAAGGAATGTGCGCCTGGTCGATGATAAAGATACAGGAAAGAAGAAAAAAGAAGACAGACGGTAACTTATAATATCGGAAATGAAACGATCATCCAGCCTGTCGCATCCGGTCTTAAGGATAATGTCGGATTGCACACAATGATAAATATTGCAATTGGTGTAGCTGTCGGAGTTGCGGTTATGGCTTTCCTGGTCATGCCGGCAGTATCTGCATCCAGACAGAGCAAGGTGAACAAGCAGACGGTGAAGTTCAGTGATCAGATTGCGACGCAGAAGTCACAGATCAGTGCACTGAAAAAGAACTGGAAACATACCGTACAGATACCAAAGCTGCAGAGGAACAGAAACAGACTGCGGAGGTAACAAAGTCAAGTTATGAGTCACTGATGACGGTTGTATCGCATTATTCAACCGGAGATATGAGCAATTCTGCGCTGGCAGAAGAACTGCTGAAGATTAATGCAGGTACACTTGGCACATCCGGAAAAGAAGAATATGACAGTCTGACAGAGAAGATTTATCCAAAAGTCTGTGAAAGCCTGTATGCAACATCCCAGAAGAATTATCAAGTGGCAAATTATGATACGGCGGTAACAAATCTGGAGCAGGTGGTACAGATGGATGAGGGATACCAGGACGGAGAGGCCATGCTTTTGCTTGCGCAGTCTTATGAAAAACAGGGTGAGCAGGATAAGGCGAATGCGTATTATCAGAAGATCATAGAAGAGCATGAGGGAACACAGGCTGCGACCGATGCACAGGAAGCACTTGATACGCAGAATGCACAGAAGAGTAAGAAGAATAATAACTAGGATATGGATTGTCCTGGTATAGAAATGGCAGAAATACAAAAAGAGAAGGATATACACGTAAGAGGTGTATGTCCTTTTTTGTTTATGCACTATGCAAAATAATAGAAAGATGTAAATGGGGAGTTATAACATGAAGTATCAGGTACAGGAGAATTATCTGACTATATTTTTACCGGGGGAACTGGATCATCACAATGCGGAAGAGATAAGAAAGGAATCCGATCATCTGATTGAACATAATCATATCCGGTATGTGATCTTTGATTTTGCAGATACGAAATTCTGTGACAGTTCGGGAATCGGAGTAATCATGGGACGTTACCGTAAAATCTATATGCTGGGCGGCGAAGTCTGTGCGGTACATACCAGCGAACGGATCCGTAAGATCCTGACTATGTCAGGGGTAACAAAAATCATGCAGATATATGAGGAGGAGAAATAAAATGGAAAATACCAATGAAATGCAGATTATTTTTGACAGTTATTCCTCGAATGAATCATTTGCTAGAGTTGCCGTTGCAGCATTTATGACATCACTGAATCCGACAGTTGAGGAAGTTGCAGATGTAAAACGGCTGTGTCGGAGGCTGTGACGAATGCGGTGATTCATGGCTATGAATGCCGGGTGGAGAAGATATTCCTCCGATGTACAACCTGTGAAGACACATTGGAGATAGAAGTGGAAGACCATGGAAAAGGAATCGAAGATGTGACAAAAGCGATGGAGCCGTTATTTACCACCAGGCCGGAGCTTGACCGGTCAGGAATGGGATTTTCTTTTATGACAGCATTCATGGATCAGGTTGAAGTGAGTTCCGAACCGGGAAAAGGAACTATTGTGAAAATGAAAAAGACAATTGGAAAAGGACGAAAGATATGGACCACACAATCGCTTTAATTCAGAAATCTCACGAAGGGGATGACGAAGCAAGAGCACAGATTGTGGAGGAAAATACAGGACTGGTCTGGTGTATCGTAAGACGCTTTGCAGGGCGCGGAACAGAAATGGAAGACCTGTTCCAGATCGGAACGATCGGACTGCTGAAAGCAATTGACAAGTTCGATCTTAGTTTTGAAGTGAAATTCTCAACTTATGCAGTCCCGCTGATCAGCGGTGAAATCAAGCGGTTCCTGAGAGATGACGGAATGATCAAGGTCAGCCGTTCACTGAAAGAACTGTCATACAAAGCGTATCAGACGCAGGAAAGGCTCGGAAAAGAGCTGGGAAGAGAGCCGTCGGTTGCAGAGATTGCAGAAGATTTAAAGGTCGCACCGGAAGAACTGACGATGGCAATGGATGCATGTACGGATGTGGAATCACTGCACAGACCTGTCTGTAAAAAGAAGGACAGGAAATGTCATTGATGGAGAAAGTCGGTCAGGCTGATGCGGCAGAAGAAAGAGTTGTAGATCATCTGTTATTGAAAGAACTGCTGAAAAATCTGGATAAGGACGAGAGAAAGCTGATCTATCTACGATATTTTTCGGAAAAGACACAGACACAGGTAGGAAAAGAACTTGGAATTTCACAGGTTCAGGTATCCAGAATGGAAAAGAAGATATTAAAAAATTTAAGAGAGAAGTTATAACAGGCACGTCAGGGATCGATTCTATGTATGGAATCCATGCATAGAATTGTCAGAATCCGGCATACTAACTCATGAGATCCGGTAAAAGAAAGCATGGGAAGAAAGGGTGAGAATGTTGGAAGAAGGCAGAAAGAAGATCAGGATGTGCCTGATCTTTGTTATTACAGCAGCAGTGATCATAGGATTTATTTATTATTTTCATGATGTAAAAGGCAGTCACGGAGTAAATGAAGGAACGTTGGTAAAGAAGACGGTATACTATCAGGATGAAAAAACGGAGGTGAAGAAAGATGGCAGGGAAGGCAGGCACTGTATATATAAAGGCAGACCGGAATGTTGAGGTGGCAAAGACATCCGTGATGATCGGTGATGTGCTGAAGATAGAGTGTACAGACCCGGCAATGCTTGCCAGGATCCGGAGCATTCATCTGCTGACCTTTCATCATCCGGATGATAAGAGACAGCGTAGGACAGTGGTATCACTTCTGAAAGTGATACAGAAGATCCATGAGATCTATCCGGATGCAGCAGTAGAAAATATCGGAGAAACGGATTTTATCGTGACGTATGAGGAACAGGATGGAAAAGGCGGGATCATCCATGGCGTTAAGATTGTGGCTGTAGTACTGATCAGTTTCTTTGGCGCAGCATTTTCAACAATGGCATTCAATAATGATGTAGGTGTGACCAGAATGTTTGGACAGGTATATGAACTTTTAACCGGTACAAAGTCAGATGGATTTACAATCCTGGAGTTCACATACTGTATTGGTATTGTGATAGGAATTCTGACATTCTTCAATCATTTCGGAAAAAAACGATTGTCTGTAGATCCGACACCGATGGAGGTGGAGATGCGTCTTTACGAGAATGATATACAGACAACGCTGGTAGAGACATATTCCAGAAAGGAGAAAGAACTGGATGTTGGCGAAAAACATATGTCTGGCACTACTGGGATTTAGTGCAGGAATTACGGCGGCAGGCGGACTTTTTTCTTTTATCATAGGCCTGGGTGTGATATCGGACTTTGCCGACCGGACACATACAGGAGAACAGGTTATGTTATATGAAGATGCGGTTGCAGCCGGAGGAAGCCTGGGCGCCGTTATTTCTGTGTATCATCCGGCGGTTCCGTTCGCAGGCTGTCTGCTTCCGGTTATGGGACTGTTCGGAGGAATCTTTGTGGGCTGCTGGGCAATGGCTTTGACGGAAATGCTGGATCTGTTTCCGATCTTTATCAGGAGAATCCGTATGGTAAGAGGGATTGCAGCGGTGATGATTGGAATCGCATTTGGAAAAGGTCTGGGCGCATTATTGTTTTTCTGGAAGAGGTGGTGATGATATGGAGAAGAAAAAACAACAACAGTCATATGAAAATTATGTCAGGCAGAAAACACCGGTGCATAATCTGCCGGTAAATATGGCGAAAGCATTCGTTACAGCGGTGCCATCTGTGTGATCGGGCAAGGCATTCTGAATATCTGCGAGAAAGCGGGACTGGGCAGGGATATGAGTGGAAGCTGGTGTTCGATGCTTCTGGTGCTTCTGAGTGCAGTGCTTACCGGATGCAATCTGTATCCGCAGATCGCAAAGTGGGGCGGTGCAGGAGCGCTGGTACCGATTACGGGATTTGCCAATTCAGTGGCAGCACCGGCGATTGAATACAAGAAAGAAGGACAGGTTATAGGAATCGGGTGCAAGATATTTACCATTGCCGGACCGGTGATCCTGTATGGGATATTTACAAGCTGGCTGCTTGGACTGTTCTATTGGCTGCTAAAAGTGGCAGGAGTTGCAGGATAATCTGTATGGAAATATAGCAGGAGGATATAAGAATATGATAAAAGGAAAGCAGAGTATAGCATTTAAGGCATCTCCGTATATTGAGGAAAGTGCATCTGTCGTCGGTAAGAAAGAGGGGGAAGGACCACTTGGCAGCAGGTTTGATATGGTGGGTCTGGATGATATGTTCGGGGAGGACACCTGGGAAAAAGCGGAAAGCAGTATGCAGAAAGAAGCCTGTCAGCTGGCACTTGGTAAAGCACATCTGACGGCAGGAGCCATTCGGTATCTGTTCGGAGGCGATCTGCTAAGGCAGGGAGTGGCAACATCACTTGGAGTTGAACAGCTGCAGATACCGATGTTTGGTCTGTACGGTGCATGTTCAACGTCAGGGGAGGCACTCGCCCTGGCATCGATGTGTGTGGCGGCAGGATACGGAGAGCGGATGCTCGTAGTGACATCCAGCCATTTCGGAAGTGCAGAAAAGGAATTCCGTTTTCCGCTCAGTTATGCGAATCAGAGACCGCTGTCTGCACAATGGACGGTGACCGGAAGTGGAGCATTTATTGTTGGAAAGAACAGGAGTCATGTGAGGATCACCGGAGTGACGGTCGGTAAGATTGTGGATTATGGCTTGAAGGATTCGCAGAATATGGGCGCATGTATGGCTCCGGCAGCCTGCGATACGATCATCCAGAATCTGGAAGATTTTGAAAGAAAAGAAGAAGATTATGACCGGATCATTACCGGAGATCTCGGATATGTGGGACAGAGTATATTATTTGATCTTATGCGGGAAAAAGAATACGATATCAAAGAAAGACATATGGATTGTGGGATGACAATATTTGATCAGAGCAGGCAGGATACCATGCGGGAGGAAGTGGCTGCGGATGTGCTGCAGCAACGTTATCGGCGTATATCCTGCCTGCCATTGCAAGCGGTGAGTGGAAGAGGGTACTGTTCGTTCCGACAGGAGCACTGATGTCGACGGTCAGTTACAATGAGGGAGCAAGTGTTCCGGGAATTGCACATGGAATCGTGCTGGAACACTGTTAGACAAAAACATACAGGGAGGAAACATAATATGGATTATATCAATGCATTCTGGGTGGGAGGTCTGATCTGTGCACTGACACAGATATTGCTGGACCGGACAAAGCTGATGCCGGGAAGGATTATGGTGCTTTTGGTGTGCAGCGGCTCTGTATTAGGAGCACTGAAGATATATCCGGTGATTCAGGAATATGCAGGAGCCGGTGCCAGCGTACCATTATTGGGATTCGGTAATCTTTTGTGGAAAGGTGTCAAAGAAGCTGTAGATAAAGAAGGATTCATCGGGATATTTATGGGCGGATTTAAGGCAAGTGCCGTTGGAATATCTGCAGCACTTATCTTTGGCTATCTGGCATCGCTTGTCTTTGAGCCGAAGATGAAGAAATAATGTTCAAAGGTAGTTCATGTATTATAAAAAAAACTCCCGCAGAAGCTGTCAGAGTGGCAGTCCCGGCGGGAGTATTCATACTGAAATATGCAAGAGAAACTGCCGGTGGCAGATCCTCTGCATTGCTACCTGATCAGATGATCGAGAAAACGGCAAGGAGGTCGTTATCTCTGAATACAGGGGAATTAAGCAAGTTCTTCACCTGTGATCATCTTGTAGCACTGAAGATATTTGTCAATTGTTTTCTGGACAATATCATCCGGAAGGTTCCAGTCATTATCCGGGTGAGAAGTCAGCCAGTCACGTGCAAACTGTTTGTCGAATGACGCTGTCCGTGTCCCGGTTCATAACCTTCTACAGGCCAGAAACGGGAGCTGTCCGGTGTCAGCATCTCATCACCGATAACCATATTACCATTTTCATCAAGACCAAATTCAAATTTGGTATCTGCGATAATGATACCACGGCTTAATGCATAGTCTGCACATTTTTATAGAGAGCGATCGTACAGTCACGAAGCTTGGCTGCATATTCTTCGCCTTTACCAGGGAAATATTTCTCAAGGTGGGCAATGCTCTGCTCGTAAGAAATATTTTCATCATGATCTCCGATCTCAGCTTTTGTGGATGGTGTATAGATTGGCTCTGGAAGCTTATCCGATTCTTTTAATCCTTCCGGAAGTTTGATGCCGCATACAGTACCATTCTCCTGATAACTCTTCCATCCGCTTCCTGTGATGTAACCACGTACGATACATTCGATTGGAAGCATCTCAAGCTTTTTGCACATCATGCTGTTACCGTCATATTCTGGTTTCTGGAAGAATTCAGGCATATCTTTCACATCAGTAGAGATCATGTGGTTTGGAAGAATGTCTTTTGTCAGGTCGAACCAGAATTTAGACATCTGCGTCAGAACAGTTCCTTTCTTGGAAACAATATTCTTAAGAATTACGTCAAAACAACTGATACGATCAGTGGCAACCATAATCAGGCTGTCTCCGTTATCATAAATTTCACGGACTTACCTTCTTTTATTGGTTTCATAACAATACCTCGCTTATTTATTATTTTTTTTTAATATGTCCTCACTAATAGTCAAACAGATTTTTCAGGAAAAAACAATAGTAAATTGCAAAATTATGAAAAAAAGTACAAAATATAAATTATGATGTATAATAAGAATATCGTAAAAAAGAATACTGATAAGTAATGGTAATAGTGACTGATAACGACAGATAATAAGGAAAGAAATTATGAAACATATTACAATTGGAATCCTGGCTCACGTAGATGCCGGGAAAACAACATTATCGGAATGTATGCTTTACTTAAGTGGGCAGATTAGAAAGCTCGGAAGAGTGGATCATAAGGATGCATTTTTGGATACATACGAATTGGAGCGGGAAAGAGGAATCACGATCTTTTCCAAGCAGGCAGAATTAAAGATGGGAAATCTGGGGATAACGCTCCTGGATACACCGGGCATGTGGATTTCTCTGCAGGAAAATGGAACTGTACCTTACAG
>ENA-OQDF01001017-OQDF01001017.1-human-gut-metagenome-genome-assembly--contig:-NODE-1017-length-11607-cov-2.630923_pt1 | contig 11607 bp, 11 predicted proteins | sample MGYA00242769_ERZ504597 | MGnify/ENA primary metagenome ERZ504597 (study PRJEB26092, sample SAMD00036305) | human gut metagenome | host: Homo sapiens | study: EMG produced TPA metagenomics assembly of...
TTTTAATGTAGTGCTAATTGATAATAACTCACCATAGATAGGGTGATGAAAAAAGATATTGCCATATCTAAGATATTTAAAGAGCTATAATTAAATAAAGAAAGGAAACTGCCAATTATAATACTAGCTAGAAAACCTGTTTGGCGATTAAACATCTTAGTAGCTAAATATCCTGTTAAATAAATACCCCCTAAAGCACATAGAGCAGGAAATAAACGCACGGCAAATTCATTTTCGCCAAATATATACATAAAAAAAGCTGTAATCCAGTATTGAAGGACGGGCTTTTCAAAATACTCTACGCTATTTAAATATGGAGTAATGAAATTTTTATTAGCAAGCATTTCGCGAGGAATTTCAGCATATCTGCCTTCGTCAGGGTTTATCAAGGGGTATAGACCGAGATGCCAGAGGTATAAAATTATGAAGATTATAGCTATAGTAAAAATAGAAGTTTTGTCGAGATTTTTAAAGTCGAATAATTGAGATGAAGTTTGCTGCGATTTCATAAAAATAACTCCTTTATGATTAATTTAAGAAAATCATAAAGGAGCATTCTGAAAAAAAGCTGAAGTGAAAATAAAAATTACAATATTAATTTTTAGAGATTATTAAAGTAAAACAAGAACCTTTTTCTTTATTATTTTCAACGAGAATATTACTGTGATTTTTTTGAGCGAGTATTTGAGCTATTGATAAACCAAGACCATTACCATAATAAGTGCGAGTATTATTAGCACGATAAAATGGCTTAAATATATGCGGTAAATCTTCAATGGATATGCCAGGACCACTATCTTTGATGGCAATTTTTATACATTGTTTATCTTCTGTTATGGTGATAAAAATAGAACTATTTTCATCACTGTATTTAATAGCATTATCCACTAAGATGGCTAATATTTGTTCGATATGAGACATATCAGCTGTTATAAAAATATCTGGAGGGTTAGAAATTTTGAGGGTTATTTGCTTATTTTTAGCTAATAAAGAAAATTTAGTGTAGATTTTATTGATGAGATTATTGAGGTTAAATTTAGTGTTATGCACAGTTAATGTATTATTAGTATTTCTTGCAGATAATAATAAATTGTCAATGAGCTTTTTCATCTTTAAGCTTTCATCATTAATATCATCAATAGTATCTATGGAAAATTTAGAGAGATTATTTTCATCATCTGTTTTTAATACAGTTAATCCAGACATTATAATGCTTAAAGGTGTTCGCAATTCATGAGAGGCATTGGCAATAAACTGTTTTTGTTGTTCAAACGATTGAACGACAGGTTGCATAGCTTTATTTGCCATTTTATAAGCGACATAGCGTACAAAAAATAAGGATAGAGAAATAATTATTAATAAAATGAAGAATATGCGAATTTGTTCACGCACCCAATGAGTTATTTCTATGCCAACATAGACTTCACCTAAAAATACATTATTTTCTAAGAGTGGATAGCGCATATAAATTAAATATTTCAAATGGCGATTATCAACTAAATTAAAATCAAAATATACCTTATGAAAAGAAAGTGAATTATCATTAATAATTTTAGTGATAAATTTTTCAGACCATTCCATATTATTATGTTCAAATACTAATTGATGGTCTTTGGTATATCCATAGATGAAAATTTTATTGAAATAATTATCTTCTTCAGGCGAGTTATCATCATCTTTAGGAAAATTTTTTAAATCCTTAGTATTGATTTTATAAAATAAGTCTTCACTTTCTTCAATAGCAAGCATTTTTATATGAGATAATTGGCTTTTATATGATATAGAAAAACCTACAATATATAAAGAAAATGATACAAATAATAATAGTAATACAGTAAGATAGCAATAATCTTTAACGATTTTTTCTTTGAATTTTGTAAACATATTATATATCCATTTCAAATTTATAACCGATACCACGAATGGTATGGATACAATCACTTAATGATAATTTAGTTAATTTTTGACGTAGAGATTTTATTGTTACATCTAAAGTATTGGAATTTATATTAGTATCATATCCCCAGATTTTATCAATAATTTGTTCACGAGGTAGAATTTGATGTGTATTTCTAATTAATAATTCCATGAGTTGATTTTCTCTAGGGCTTAAAGATACTTCTGTTTGTTTATAAGTCAAAATAGCATTGCAACAATTTAATTTTAGATTGTTATATTCAATGATATCATTATAAAATGTTTTGTTGATGCGACGAGATAGAGCTCTTATTCTAGCTAGTAGCTCTGGAAATTCAAATGGCTTGGCTAAATAATCATCGGCTCCACTATCTAAACCATCAATTTTATCTTCAAGAGAATCCCTAGCTGTCAGCATTAAAATAGCAGTTTGATTATTTTTTGCTCGCAGATATCTACATACTTCGATACCGGATTTTAAAGGCATCATCCAATCTAAAATGATGATATCATAGTCCGATAAATTAGCATAATCAATAGCATCTTGTCCATTATATACACAATCTACAATGTAATTTCTTTTTTTTAGAAGAAAATCAATCATTTAGATAGTCTTTTATCATCTTCAGCAAATAATATTCGCATAGAAACACCTACTTTTCTAATTTTAATATTATGAAGTATATGATATTTAATATTTTATAGTATTGGCATATAAAAATAAATATAGCGTGAAATTTTACTTTTATTTTATTTAAATATATTTTGTTACATATTTTTTACATATCTTTAATATAGTTTTTACAAACTATTGATTTTAATTTTAAAAAATCTTTTTATAATAGTAACCGTTTTGAAATATTTCTCTGAAAAATTAATCGGAGTTATTTTGAGCAAATTTGTTTTTACTTTTTTTAGGTAGAGTATATTAATCATTTTTGGAGGAATATTTAATGTTTAAGAAAAAGCTTATTACAAGTGCAATCACCGCAAGTTTAATGATGGGAATAGCAAGTACATCTTTTGCAGCAACTAATCCATTTAGTGATGTGCCAGCTGATAGTTGGGCATATGATGCAGTTACTACACTTGCTAATGATGGCGTGATTGATGGCTATCCAGATGGTACATATCAAGGTCAAAATACTATGACTCGTTATGAAATGGCACAGATTGTAGCACGAGCTATGGCAAGAACTGATCTTGAAAAAGCAGACAAAGCAATTGTTGATAAATTGGCTGTTGAATTTGCTGATGAATTGGATAATTTAGGTGTGCGCGTTGCAGATTTAGAGAAAAAATCCGACAATATGAAATGGAAAGGCGAATTAAAATATAAATATTCGCAGGAAAATCATGATGAAGGAAAAGATAAACGCTCTAATAAATTAGAATTTAAACTTGAACCAAAAGCTTATATTGGTGATAGTGATTGGACTGCTAATGCTAAAATTGAATATACTATGTATCCAGAAACAGATAGCAATGCAGATGGTGTAAAAGTAAGTAAGGCATATGTAGAAGGTCCTTTATTTGGTGCAACAGTAACAGCTGGTAGAACTTCTTTAGATATTTGTCAAGGTATGATTTTTGATGATGAAATTTCTGGTATGACAGCAAATTTTGGTAGTGATGTATTTAATACAAATATAGCTATTGGTCGCTACAGTGAAAACGATCATGATGGTGAAATCCCTGATGGTAAAACAGCAAAAGATATCACTGCTGATTACTATGGTGTACAGTTTGATTACACACCAAATGATAATTTAGCACTCAATGCAGGTTATATTTTATTGAGTGGATTAGATAAAGATGTTGAATTAGATTTAGACGTTGATGATAATAAAGCTAATTTATGGTATGTCGGCGGTAAATATAATTTTGATAAAAATGTTGCATTAGCTGGACAGTATTTACAAAATGCTGATGCTAATAGCTATGATAAAGCAGGTAGTGTAGAAATACAGTATAAAGGCGCAAGTGCGAAAGATGCAGGTTCTTGGGGAGCATATATAGGATATCGTCATCTTGGAGAAAATGTAACTATTGAGACTGCTTATGATGATGCTGCAGAAGGTCAAAAAGGTCTTGTAGCTGGTGTAGAATATGCTTTTGCTGAAAATATTCTAGGCGAACTTCTTTATTTTGATGGTAAAGATATGGATACAGATAAAGATGCTGATACAGTATATACTAGTCTTAAATTTAAATTTTAATAAATAAGTCCATAAATTAAATTTAAATATAAACTAAGAGGCGATAGTGAATGTTTCATTTTAGAAAAACTAAAAAACAGATGATAGCACTTTGTTTAAGTGCAGCACTTAGTGCAGGTTCTTTAACTGCTTATGCGGCAACAGAATATTGGAATGATGCTTCTACAAAACCAATGGTAGAAACTAAAACACCTATTTCTGATAATACTAATTGGGAACAGTGGAAAGCTGGCTGGGATAATTTAAAAACAAATTATGAACAGGTAGCACTTACACCAGGCGCTGATTTTTCTAAATTAAATTTTGGTTGGTATTCTAAAGAAAAAACAGATAAAGCAATGGTACGTATTGCTGATAATAAAGATATGAAAAATGCCAAAGAATTTAAAGGTACTTGTACAGAAGGTACTGTAATCAATGGTGTGCAGTATTATAGCAATAAAGTAACAGCTGATGGTTTTAAACCAAATAGCACATATTATTATCAAGTAAAATTAAATGGTGAATGGCAACAAGCTCAAGAATATAAAACAGGTGATCCAGACAATTTCAGCTTTATGTTTGTAGGTGACCCACAGATTGGTTCTTCATATAAACAAAAAATGCAGAATCTAATGGTAAAAAATTAGGTAACGATTTAGCTGCTAGAAATGACTCTTATAACTGGAATGTAACTTAAATAAAGCAATGGAACAACATCCAGAAATAGACTTTTAGTATCTCCTGGAGACCAAGTAAGTGTAAAAGGTAATGAAGACGCAAAAGATTTAAAAGAACAAGAAGACCAATATTCTGGATATCTTTCCGCCTCTGTACTTCGCAATTTACCACAGGCAGTAGCTATTGGTAACCATGATTGTAGCTCTGCAAGCTATCAAAATCACTTCAATAATCCAAATCCATTCCTTGAAGAATCTACACCAACACCTGCTGGTAACGGATATTTTTATAGTTATGGTAACGCTTTATTCATTGTCATTAATGCTAATAACTATAATGCAGCAGACCATAAAGCTTTGATTGAAAAAGCCATTAAAGAAAATCCAAATGCAAAATGGCGTATTGTTGTAATGCACCAAGATATTTATGGTTCAGGTTTAGACCATTCAGATTCTGATGGCATTATCTTGCGTACACAATTAACACCAATTTTTGATGCAAATGATATTGATGTAGTATTACAAGGTCATGATCATAGCTATGCACGTACTTATCAGCTTACAAGTGATGGACAGGCACATGATGAATTTTTAGAATACAAACAAGATCAAGGTGGATTTAACCACGATAATTTTGATGAACGCTTTGAAAAAGATGGCGTATTCAGAGCATATTATAAATCTCAAAATCTTTGCTACAATATAGCCGATAAATCACAAGGTACAGTTGTAAATCCAGAAGGTGTATTTTATTTGACTTCTAACTCTGCAACTGGTTCTAAATTCTATAATTTAATTCCAGAACAACAAGATTATGTAGCAGCTCGTAGTCAAAATTGGAGACCATCTTATTCTGTAATCAACATTACAAAAGATAGTTTCACTGTTAATACTTATGATGTAGAAACAGGTGAAGCAATAGATAGCTCCTATACAATTGTAAAAAATAAATGATGATTTGATATAAAAGTGATAAGAATTTTTCTTATCACTTTTATTTACAGTTATTTTTGTATATATTTATTTAAATTTTACGTTACGTTTACAGTATTTTTAAAAATAAAATATAGAATAAATATATCTACAAAAGATATAGAAATTATCTTACTTTTGATTAGAACTAAGGAGAGTGACTTTTGTGTTTTATTTGAAAAAAATAAAAAAGAATGTTAGCTTTATGCTTAAGTGCAGCACTTAGTGTAGGCTCTTTAACTGTTTATGCGGCAACAGAACAATGGAATGATGCTTCTTTAACACCAGCTTTTACTACTAAAACAGCTGTATCAGAACATACAGATTGGGCAGATTGGAAAGCTAACTGGGATAAAATTAAAACAAATTATGAACAAGTTGCTTTAATTCCAGGCTCCGATTTTTCTAAATTAAATTTTGGTTGGTATTCTAAAGAAAAAGCAAATGAAGCAGTAGTGCGTATTGCTGATAATAAAGATATGAAAAACGCTAAAGAATTTAAAGGTACTTGTACAGAAGGTACTGTAATCAATGGTGTGCAGTATTATAGCAATAAAGTAACAGCTGATGGCTTTGAACCAAATACTACATATTATTATCAGGTAAAATTAATGGTAAATGGCAACAAGCTCATGAATATAAAACAGGCGACCCACATAATTTCTCATTTATGTATGTAGGTGACCCACAGATTGGTGCTTCAAAAGGTCAAGTTCCAAATGAAAGTGCTGTAGAACAAAGTGAAGATGTTGCAGCTAGAAATGATGCTTATAACTGGAATAAAACATTAAATAGTGCTTTAGCACAACATCCAGAAATTAACTTCTTAGTATCTCCTGGTGACCAAATTAATGAACCAGCTGGTAATAACGCTGAAAAACATTTATTACAGGAATATGAATACTCCGGATATTTATCTGCAACAGCTTTCCGCAATTTACCACAAGCAGTAGCTATTGGTAACCATGATTGCTTGACTACTAGTTATCAAAATCACTTCAATGTGCCAAATCCATTTACAGCAGAAACTAATTCTACAGTTGCAGGTCATGGATATTATTATACTTATGGCAGTGCTTTATTCATTGTCATCAATGCTAATAACTATAATGCAGCTGACCATAAAGCTTTAGTAGAAAAAGCAGTAAAAGAAAATCCAAATGCAAAATGGCGTATTGTTGTAATGCATCAAGATATCTACGGTTCAGGTTTAGACCACTCTGACTCTGATGGTATTATTTTACGTAACCAATTAACACCTATTTTTGATGCAAATGATATCGACGTAGTATTACAAGGTCATGACCATACTTATGCTCGTACTTATCAGCTTACAAGTGATGGTAAACAATATGATGATTTTGCAGAATATAAAGTAGGTCAACATGGACAAGACCATAAAGTACTTGATAATAAATTAAAATCTGACAGTGCATTCAAAGAATACTATACTTCTCAAAATCGTTGCTACACTATTGCTGATATGAAACAAGGCACTTTAGTAAATCCAGAAGGTGTATTCTACATGACTTCTAACTCTGCAACTGGTTCTAAATTCTATAATTTAATTGAACAGCAACAAGATTATGTAGCTGCTCGTAGCCAGACTTGGAGACCAACATATTCTGTAATCAATATTACTGATGATAAATTTACTATTAACACATATGATGCTCAAACAGGCACACCAATCGATGAAGCTTATAGCATTATTAAGAGATAATAAGTAAGATTTAATTTTTCTCTAACTGCGGTAAAGTATATGCTTTACCGCAGTTTTTACATTAAAGAAATTAATATAATGATAATAAGAGAGGAATTTTTTATGAATTTGTTAAAAAAATATTTGGGTTCGCGGGATTATAATTATTTGTATATTAGTAGGTGGTTTTTTCTTTTTACAATCGTATAATCAGGTAGAAAAACCAACTTTAGTAAATACACAAGGGCGCGCTTTTGAAAAAGCAACAGTAGTGGAAGTTTTAAAAGATAATATACAAGAAGATGGCTCTCGTGTGGGCGACCAAGTTGTATTATTACAGATGGAAACTGGACACAAAAAGGGCAGATTTTGGAGGCAAATAGTCCTAATGGATTATTATTTGGAACAGCATGTAAGCCAGGCTTAGAAGTAATCACCATTCTAGTGTAGTGGGGCAATTACATGTTACTACTGTATATAATGTAGATCGTTCTATGCCAATATATATTTTTATAGCTATTTTCTTGATTTCACTTTGTATTATTGGTGGGAAAAAGGTGTAAAATCGGCAATTGCACTTATTTTTAGTTTCATTTGTTTTGTATTTGTATTTTTCCCTATGATAATGAAGGGAACTTCTCCATCTTTAGCTGCTATTTTTACAGCGACAATTGTTACAGCAATGACCATTTGCTTGATTAATGGTTTTACGATAAAGCTTTATCTGCTATTTTGGCAACTTTTTTGGTTTATTGATTGCAGGTTTGACAGCAGATATTTTTGGCTATTTCACATCACTTTCAGGTTATAATGTATCCAATATTGAAGCATTATTATTTATTGGACAGAATACTTTAATTGATGTAGGTCAATTACTTTTTGCTGGTGTTTTATTTGCAAGTTTAGGTGCTGTAATGGATATAGCGATGGATGTATCTTCAGCAGTGCAAGAATTGCATGTTAAAAATCCAGCATTAACACCTAAAGAATTATTTAAAAGCGGTATGAATGTTGGACGAGATATTATGGGTACAATGTCAACAACACTTATTTTAGCTTTCTTTGGTGGCTCTCTTGGTGTATGGGTATTAGATTATGTATATGATTTACCATATTTGCAATTGATAAATTCAAATTCTATTGGTATAGAAATCATGCAAGGGATATCTGGTAGCTTCGGCGTTATTTTAACAGTGCCAATAGTAGCATTATTTTCTGCATGGCTTCCTCATTATTTAGAAAACAAAAAATAAGAATTATATTGTTTTGAGCATAAAAAAGAGATTATGGTTTGGATAATAAACCATAATCTCTTTTAGTTTTTAGAATTATTTTATTCAAGGACTTTATAAATAGCACAACAATCTTCTGCACCATAACCTTGTTCAGAAGCTTTTTGATAAAGTTCACGGGATTTTTGACTAAATATAGGAGTATAATTAAAATCTTTAGCCATATTACAACCAAGAGTTAAATCTTTTAAAGTTAAATCAACAGCAAAGCGATTGCTAAAATCATTATTAGCTATGGCTGGACCTCTGCGACTTAATTGATTAGAATCTCCTCCTGTTTGTGCTAATAATGTTAAAAATTGTTCAATATCTATATTAGCTTTTTGTGCTAGATGAATACCTTCAGCAAGTATTGCAAGATTAGTCATACCAATCATGTTACTGATTATTTTGAAAGCATAAGCCTGAACTACACCACCTAAGTAATGAACAGGAGAACCAATTAAGTTTAAAATAGGCATTATTTTTGTAAATATTTCTTTATTGCCACCAACAAATAATGGTTCAGAAGCTGTTTCAGCTTGTGCAGGACCTAATCCTAAAGTACAAGCTATATAATGGACATTATGATGAATAGCATATTGTTCTATTTCTGTAGCAGTACTAGGGTCGATAGTACTAGTATCAATATAGATAGAGCCAGGTTTTAATTGACTGAGTAGCCATTATTTTCTATCATGATTGATTTTACTGTTTGTGGAAGTGGCAAACATGTAAAAATAATATCGCAAATAGCTAAATCGTTAATATTTTTTACAACTTTTCCTGTAGTGCCAGCACTTAATACTTTATTTATATGCTGTTGATTTCTGCCATAAATATAAACTTCTTTGCCGGCACGAATAAGATTTCGAGCTAAAGGACCACCCATTAAACCAATACCAATAAAACCTATTTTCATGAAAAACCTCTCTTTTGCCTTATAAGTAATATATGATAAAATATATCTAATATATTCAACATATATTAGATTATATATAAAGTCAATATTGAGAAATAGGATGAATATTAGGAGGTTTTTACATGAATAGTCATGAGTTTCATGAACTTACACATTATGTAATGGATTCACCTGCGAGTCCACCTGCTAGTTTATTTGCTGGCGGTTTTGATGATTGGAGAAGTAGAGCACGTCTAGCTCATTTTTTGGCAATGCCAGAATTGAAAAAACATGATGAAGCAATAGAGTTGTTTCGTTCTGTTGTTGAAGTAGAAATAGATGAAGAAAATCCTGAACAGGTAGAAGAAAAAGTTTATGCTTTGCAAAGATTATCTTCTTGCCTTCGTGAAGATAAAAAATATGATGATGCTCTTCACTATATAAATTTAGCTGTGCAATTAGTAGAGTCTACAGATTATTTATATAAATATATTCTACGTGGAGAAGTTTGGGCTGACCGCTGGAATTTATTATATAATAAGCAAGATATTGAAACAGCTGAAAATGAAATCGATGAAAAAATTCGCGTATTTGAAAATTTAGACGTGAAACATAATAGTTATTTATATTATGGTTATCGTTTTAAAGCTCAATTAATGGCTACCGGTCTGATGAAAGAGGAAGCTTTAAATTATATGAGAAAGGCTTTATCTTTTATGGATATTCCTGAAAAATATAAGCCTGCTATAGAAAAAGCTTTTAGTGCTACTCATAATAATGTCGCATGGATTTTAAATACGATTGACCATGCTTGCCCTTCACCAGAAAAAATTCATTGGGATATTTAAGTTTGCAAAAAATACATATATGACATTAAGTATTAGTTATATATGTATTTTGTACATATATATATTTGGACAAAGATAGTATAGATAATAAGAGGAGGATTTTTATGGCGAAGGAAAAACATGTAGAAGGAGAAGCAGACCATTATATTAAGACATTGATAGGTGCTGTATTAGGATATGCAGCTGATGGTCTGGATATGTTTTTATTATCATTTATTTTAGTTTTTATTATTAAAGATTTTGGACTTACTACAGCAGAAGCTGGGAATTTAACTTTAGCAACAACTATTGGTATGTGGATTGGTTCATATATTTTTGGATTGTTAGCAGATAAATATGGACGTACAAAGATATTATCTTTTTCGATAATTTTATTTGCGGTAGCCACATTCTTGATGTATTTTGTTGATAATTATACAGTGTTACTTGTTTTACGTTTTATCATTGGTCTTGGTATCGGTGGTGAATTCGGTATTGGTATGGCGATTGTTACTGAAACATGGGCACCTGATATGCGAGCAAGAGCTACTTCATGGGTAGCGCTTGGTTGGCAAGGCGGTGTATTATTAGCAGCAGTTATACCGGCTATAATTGTGCCAATGTTTGGCTGGCGTGCAGTATTTCTTGTAGGTTTAGTCCCTGCACTTATCGCAATTTATGTACGTATGCATCTTAAAGAACCGATTTTGTGGCAACGTAAAAAACAGCGTCAGCAAGAATTGATTGCTAAAAAAGAAAATGGAACTATCACTGAAAAAGAACAAAAAGAATATTATTATTTGGCTGGTATGCCACTTAAAAAATTATTTACTACAAAGAGAATAACAGCGACAACAATAGGTCTTACAGTGATGTGTTTAGTGCAAAACTTTGGCTATTATGCGATATTTAGTTGGATGCCAACAATTTTATCTCAAAAATATGGCTATAGTTTAGCGCAGACAAGTGGTTGGATGGTAATATCTATTGCTGGTATGGTTTTAGGTATAATCTTATTTGGTATTTTGGCTGATAAAATTGGACGTAAAAAAAACTTTTGCACTTTGGTATATTTGTGGAACAATTTACTGTGTAATCTATTTCTTTTTTTTCACAAGTCAAGCAAGTCTATTATGGGG
>ENA-OQDF01001019-OQDF01001019.1-human-gut-metagenome-genome-assembly--contig:-NODE-1019-length-11603-cov-1.689090_pt1 | contig 11603 bp, 19 predicted proteins | sample MGYA00242769_ERZ504597 | MGnify/ENA primary metagenome ERZ504597 (study PRJEB26092, sample SAMD00036305) | human gut metagenome | host: Homo sapiens | study: EMG produced TPA metagenomics assembly of...
CTTCCGCAAGTTCGGCCTTGTCCGGCAAGAGCTTCATCCCCATGCTGGTTGGCACCGGCTGCGGCGTTCCGGGTGTTATGGCTTCCCGTACCATCGAGAACGAGCGTGACCGTCGTATGACTATCATGACTACCTGCTTCATCCCCTGCGGCGCTAAGATGCCCATCATCGGCCTGTTTGCAGGTGCCCTGTTCGGCGGCAGCAGCCTGGTTGCTGTTTCTGCTTACTTTATCGGCTTTGCGGCATCATCATCTCTGGTATCATCCTGAAGAAGACCAAGTTGTTTGCTGGTGATCCTGCTCCGTTTGTTATGGAGCTGCCTGCTTACCACGTACCTGCATGGGGCAACGTTCTGCGTGCAACCTGGGAGCGTGGCTGGTCCTTCATCAAGCGTGCCGGCACCGTCATTCTGGCCTCCACCATCATCCTGTGGTTCCTGCAGGGCTTCGGCTTCGAGAACGGTGCCTTCACGATGGTCGAGGATCAGGACAACTCCATTCTGGCTATCGTGGCCAGCACGATCTCTTGGATCTTTATCCCGCAGCTTCGGCAACTGGCGTGCAACCGTTGCGTCCATCTCCGGCCTGATCGCCAAGGAGAATGTCGTCGGCACCTTCGGTGTTCTGTATCACTATGCTGACGAGCTTTCTGAGAACGGCGATGAGATCTGGCCTGAGGTTGCTGCCAGCTTCACCGCGATCTCCGCTTACAGCTTCATGATCTTCAACCTGCTGTGCGCTCCCTGCTTCGCTGCTATGGGCGCCATCAAGCGCGAGATGAACAACGGCAAGTGGACGGCCATCGCCATTGGTTACATGTGTGCTCTGGCTTACTGCGCAGCTCTGGTGGTTTACCAGCTGGGCGGCCTGATCACCGGTGAGATTGGCTTCAACTTCTTCACCATCGTGGCTGCTGTTGTTCTGGTGGCCTTCATCTACCTGCTGGTCCGTCCCAACAAGTACGCGGGCAACAACGAAGTCAAGATCGACGTGACCAAGATCTGATCGAACCGCATGACATTGTGAAAGGGTGTGTTTTGTATGATGGAATTCCTCGCTGCAAATTTTAATCTGCCCACGATCATTGTGGCAGTCATCGTGTTTGGCGGTGTGGGCTGGATCACATGGCACTCCCACAAGCATGGCGGCGGCTGCAGTGGGTGCAGCGGCTGCGGCGAAGGCGGCTGCAATGGCAGCTGCAGCGGTTGCAGCGGCTGTCACTGAGCATTGAAATGATCCGCAAAGGGCGCGGGCTGGAAGTTTCGGCTCGCGCCCTTTTTTCAAAAACAAAAAGTTAGCTTTGGATAACATTGGAAATTCAGAACGAAAGAGAGTGATCGGGATGGAACTTACGTCGGCGCATCTGCGCTATCTGCTGGCGATCTACGAAGTCTCACAGACCCATCTGGATATCAGCTCCCGCAGCATTGCCGAAAAGCTTGGCGTGACCAAGCCCTCGGTGGTGCGTATCATGAATCTGCTCATGGAGCGCGGCATGATCGTAAAGGAGCACTACGGCAAGATCTATATGACAGACCGGGGCATCTGGGTGGCAAAACAGGTGGATCGGGAGCTGAAAACGATCCTGACCCATTTCCCGCCGGTCAGTGAGCCGCTGAGCGAAGAAGAGCGCTTTACCGCTGCCCTTGCCATGACCAGTGCACTGCCGGAGCGCATCTTTACCGGCGAATATGAGCGTCTGTTTGGCAGTGATGCAGAAAAAGCAGAAACGGAGAAAGCCCAGTGATCAACAAAAATTGCTGTCCTTTGACCGCGGTGCGCTGCGGTATGTGGGAGCCAATGTGGCTTTCCAATGGCTGGGGATGCTGTGCAACGTGATCTTTGTGCGGGCCATTGCCCAGCTGGTGGGCGCAGCTTTGCGGGCAGCCTGACCAGTGCACAGCTGTGCAGAACCTTGTGCTCTGCCTTGCCACGGTGCCCATGCGCTTTGCCTTTACCATGCTGGCATCGGCCATGAGCGATCAGGCTTCCAAGGATGTCAAGCGCACCCTGCGCAGCAGCATCTACGCAAAGCTTGCCCGCCTTGGCCCCAACTACACCGAGACGGCGGCCACCAGCGAGGTGGTGACGCTGGCCAGCGAAGGTGTGGAGCAGATCGACACCTACTTTGCAAAATACCTGCCGCAGCTGTTTTACAGCCTGCTGGCACCCGTTACCCTGTTTGTGCTGCTGGTGGGTGTGCACGCACGGTCGGCCATCATCCTGCTGTGCTGCGTGCCGCTGATCCCCATGTCCATTGTGGCAGTGCAGAAGTTTGCCAAAAAGCTGCTGGCGAACTACTGGGGCGAGTACACCACCCTTGGCGACAGCTTCCTTGAGAACATTCAGGGCCTGACCACCCTGAAAATTTATCAGGCCGACGGCTGGAAGCACGAGCAGATGAACGCGCAGGCTGAGCGCTTCCGCAAGATCACCATGAAGGTGCTCACCATGCAGCTGAACTCGGTGACACTGATGGACCTGATGGCTTACGGCGGTGCGGGCCTTGGCATCATCAGCGCGGTGGCTGCATTTGCGGCAGGCCAGCTGACCCTGACCGCCACATTGACCATCGTGCTGCTGGCGGCGGACTTTTCCTGCCGCTGCGGCTGCTGGGCAGCTACTTCCACATTGCCATGAACGGTGCCGCTTCGGCAGAGAAGATCTTCAAGCTTCTGGCAGCGGAAGAGCCTGCCGATGGTGACCGCGTGCTCGGAGAGAATACGACTCTGAAGCTTGAGCATGTCACCTTTGGCTACGAGAAGGACCGCACCATCCTGAACGATGTCTCCTTTACCATTCCGCAGGGCAGCTTTGTCTCGCTGGTGGGTGAGAGCGGCTGCGGCAAAAGCACCATTGCGGCGCTGCTGTCCGGCAGCCGCACCGGCTATACCGGCAGCGTGACGCTGGGCGGCGTGCCGGTGCAGGAACTGCAGCAGGAACAGCGTCTGCGCACCCTGACGCTGGTGCCCCACAACGCCGCCATCTTCAAGGGTACGGTGGAGAGCAACCTGCGCATGGCAAAGCCGGACGCGGACGAGGCACAGCTCTGGGCGGCATTGGAACAGGTGAACCTGGCCGATTTCTGCCGCAGCCAGAACGGCCTGCAGACCGCTCTGCATGAGGGCGGCAGCAATCTTTCCGGCGGCCAGCGCCAGCGCCTTGCCATGGCCCGCGCCTGCTGCACGATACGCCCATCTACCTCTTCGACGAGGCTACCTCCAACGTGGATGCCGAGAGCGAGAACGACATCATGCAGCCATCCACAGTCTGGCCGGAAAAAAGACGATCATCCTGATCTCCCACCGTCTGGCAAACGTGGTGCACAGCGACTGCATCTATGCAATGAGCAATGGCCGTGTGATCGAGCAGGGCACACACGCCGTGCTGCTGGCCCGGCAGGGGCCTACAGCCGCCTGTATCTGGCACAGCGGCAGCTGGAAACACTGGAAGAGGAGGATGCCTGAGCATGAACAAGAGCAATCATCGCAGCCCCTTTGCCATTGTGGGACGGCTGATCGTACTGGTAAAGCCCATGCTGCCCGTTATGCTGGCAGCGATCGTGATGGGGGTGGCAGGCCACTTCTGCGCCACCTTCATTACCATCTTCGGCGGCTTTGGCATCCTGCGTGCGCTGGGCCTTGCCAGTCCGCTCAAAACCGTGAGCACAGCCTTTGCATGTATTCTGGTGTTTGCCCTGCTGCGCGGCGTTCTGCGTTACGCAGAGCAGGCGTCCAATCACTATATCGCCTTCAAGCTGCTGGCCCTGATCCGCGATAAGGTGTTCGGGGCGCTGCGCCGTCTGACCCCGGCAAAGCTGGAAGGCCGTGACCGCGGCGACCTGATCTCGCTCATCACCGCCGACATCGAGGCGCTGGAGGTGTTCTATGCCCACACCATTTCGCCCATCTGCATCGCGTGCATCTGCGTCATCGGCATGACGGGCTTTGTGGGCAGCTGGCACATCCTGCCTGCGCTGGTGCTGTTGGCGGGCTATCTGCTGGTGGGCGTGGCCCTGCCGGTGTGGAGCGCAAAGCGCGGCGACCGTGCCGCCCGGGAGTACCGTCAGGCACTGGCCGATACCAACAGCTATGTGCTGGAAAGCCTGCGCGGCCTGAAGGATACCCTGCAGTATCAGGACACCGCAGCCCGCGCCGAGGGCATCACGGCCCACAGTGAGATGCTGGGCGAAAAGCAGAAGGCGATGAAATACCGCGAGGGCCTGACCGTGGCCATCACGAACACCTTGATCCTGCTCACGGTGCTGGCCGTGCTGGGTGTGAGCCTGAACCTTTACCAGAGCGGTAAAATGGGCGTGGAGGGCGTACTGGTGTGCACCCTTTCGGCCCTCAGCTCCTTTGGCCCGGTGGTGGCGCTGGCAAACCTTGGTGCCAGCCTGACGCAGGTGTCGCCAGCGCAGACCGCGTGCTGGACCTGCTGGACGAACAGCCCGTCACCGCCGATGTGACCGACGGCACAGACACCGCATTTGCAGGTGCTGCGGCAGAGCATGTGAACTTTGCCTATGCCAAGGAGGAGGTGCTGCATGACCTGAGCCTGACCATTCCGGAAAAGAAGATCGTGGGCATCACCGGCCGCTCCGGCAGCGGAAAGTCTACCTTCCTGCGGCTGCTGATGCGCTTCTGGGATGTGTCCAGCGGCAGCATCCGCTTTGGCGCAGAGGATATCCGCCGCGTGAACACCGCCGCCCTGCGCGAACAGGAAAGCCTTGTGACGCAGGAGACCGAGCTGTTCGACGATACCATTGAGAACAACATCCGCATTGCAAAGCGGGATGCCACCCGGGAAGAGGTGGAAGCAGCCTGCAAAAAGGCTGCGCTGGACGGCTTTATCCACAGCCTGCCCAAGGGCTATGATACCCCGGTGGGTGAGCTGGGCGGTGCACTTTCCGGCGGCGAGCGCCAGCGCATCGGTGTGGCGCGTGCCTTCCTGCATGATGCACCCTTCCTGCTTCTGGACGAGCCTACCTCCAATCTGGACAGCCTGAATGAGGGCGTGATCCTCAAGGCTGTGCGGGCAGAGTGCAAAGACAAAACGGTGCTGTTGGTCTCCCACCGCAAGTCTACCATGGCTGCGGCAGATATCAGCTTTTCGGTGGAAAGTGGCCGGCTGAGCTGAAAACAGAACAGCGCAAAAAAGCCTGTCTCGTAAAATGAGACAGGCTTTTGATGGAAAGCTCACTTCAGAGCATTCAAAATCTGGTTTGCAATGTACTGGTGGCCCTTAACGGTGGGGTGGCCGTCGGCAGCGGTCTGCGCACGGGGAATGTCCACATAGATCAAGCCTTCCTGTGCGGCAAGGTCTTTGGCAAAGCGGTTCAATTTGCTGAAATAGCGGTTCCATGCGGGCAGCAGAGGCACCGGATTGGTGTAACCCAGCAGCACGATTTTGGCATCCGGGTTCAGTGCACGGATACCGGCCACGATCTGCGGCAGGCTGGCGGTCACATTGGTATAGGCCTGATCGCAGATCTCATCCATGCCGCGGAACAGCAGGCGGTTGGTGGCGCGGCTCTCGTCAAAGGTAAGGGTCATACGGTTCAGCGCTTCGAGGAAGAGCCCCAGCTTCTGGAAGTTGAAATCACGCAGGGCACCGCTGACCATCAGTGCGGCAAGCTGCTCGCTCTTCCAGTTGGTGGCCTCGCCCAGACCTACGATGCAGGGCACCAGCGCGTCGTTGGAGCCGATCTGGATGGAAATGATATCGGCCTTGCGCAGATACTCCTGATATTCCGGGTAGACGTAATATGCGCCGGAAGCCTGATTCATCTTGGGCATGGCGCTGTTCTGCACCATATCCAGCATGTCAGGGCTCATCAGGCCGGGCAGGCCCAGATTGATCGCGTGCTGGCGGTCCAGCCCAAGGCCCTTGCCCACAAGGGCGGTGTAGCATTGGGAAGGGTAGCCTCAAGTTCGGCTGCAGATCGTAGCCGATCTGGGCGATGTTGTATTTCATATCGGCAAGGCCGACACCGGAGGTGATGCTGTCGCCCAGCGCCACATAGGTGAGCTGCTGCTCCGGTTCGCCGGCTGTCTGGGCATCGGCGGGCAGGGCGGTCTCCTGCTCGGCAGGCGCTGCGGTCTGCTCCTGCTGCACCTCTGCTGCTTCGGCGGCAGGCAGCTCCGTCTGTTCGTCGGCAGCAAATGCAGGCATGGCCAGCAGCACAAGCGCTGCCGCTGCGGCCAGAAAGCTGGCAAACTTCTTGTTTTTCATTGTAATTCCTTCTTTCTGGAATGACTGCACCTGTGCGGCACAGCTGTTGTCTCTATGATAAAATGGAAAGTAAAAATTGTCAACTGACAAAATTCAAAAAATTGCGGCCATCGCTGCGTCCGTATTCTGCAGTTTCTTCCATACAAAAAAGCTCTCCCTTTCGGGAGAGCTCAGTGTCTGAAAAATTACAGGGTGAAGTTCAGGATCAGTAATCGCGGGGAGTGATCTCTTCTTCCAGCTTGCGGTAGTCCACCTTGCCAACAGGGGTAAAGGGCATTTCGGAGATGAACTTGTAGCCCACCGGCTGCACATACTCCGGCAGCTCTTCATTGCACAGCTGGCGCAGTTCCCGCACGATCTGGCGCTTTTTCTTGTCGCCTTCCGGGTCCAGCACCACGTAGACGAAGGGCAGGCGGCCCTGCACATGGTCCTTATCGGTGCAGCCCACCACCGAGCACTGATGCACGGCCGGGTGGCGGCTGATGACGTTCTCGATCATGGACGGGAACACCTTGAAGCCATCGTGACGGATGATCATGCGCTTGATGCGGGAATCCAGATACACAAAGCCGTCCTCGTCCATGTAGCCGACATCGCCGGTGTGTGCCCAGATCTGGCCGTCTGCATGGCGGCGCAGGATCATGTCGGTCTCCTCGGGCTTATTGTAGTAGCCCTTCATGACGGTGGGGGTGCAGATGCAGATCTCGCCGCGCTCACCGATGGGCAGTTCGGTCTCGGTGCCAGGCTCAAAAATGGACACCACCGTGTTCAGCATGGGAATGCCCACGCTGCCGGGCTTGGTCACGTTGCCGGCGGCAACGGTAGCGGCAGAGGCGACCTCGGTCATGCCATAGCCCTTGGCCAGCGGATATTCCACGTTGTGCGCCTTCAGGAACTCGTTCACAGTCAGCTCAGCGCCCAGCGGCAGCGAGTCGCCGCCGGCGGCATAGTTGCGGATGAAGGAGAGATCCTTCTTCTTCTTGAGCAGCGGAGAAGCTGCCATCTGCTGGTAGTGGGCCGGAACGCCGAACATGTGCTCGGGCTTGTGCTTCCAGATCAGTGCGCCCAGCTTGTCGGGGTCCAGATTGGGGATGATGACGACGTGCAGGCCCATGACCAGCGGCATGTGCACGCCGCAGGCATAGCCGTAGGCAATGAACGGAGGCATGACGTTCATCAGCTTCTGGCCGCGGCAGAACAGGTTGCTCTGGGCGATGAATTCGTGGGCCAGAGAGTTAAAGCTGTCGTCGGTCAGCATAACGCCCTTGGGCGAACCGGTGGTGCCGCCGGTGTGTACCACCACGCAGGCGTGCTGCGGGTCGTAGGGTTCGGCGTTCATGCTCTGATCCTTGCCCTGTGCAATAAGTCCTTCCAGTGGATCACATTGGACTTGTAGCGGTTCTTATCGGGGTTGGTCAGCTTGTAGCCGACGGCCAGATGCAGCGGCAGGGAGTCTGCAGGGCTGATGACCAGAACGCGCTCCACATTGGTGCGCTTTTCTGCCTTGTGGCAGCGCTCATAGGTCACATTCAGGCAGATCAGCAGGCGGGAATCCACCTCCTCGATGTACTCGTGGATGCCCTCAACGCTGTAGCGCGGGTCCACCAGATTCAGCGTTGCGCCGATCATATCGACAGCGTAGAAGGCATAGATCACCTCGGGGGTCATCACACTGACAACGGTGATGATGTCGCCCTTCTTCACGCCGAGAGCACGGAAGGCGGCCGCGGTTTTCTTGACATTCACAAAGAGGTCTGCAAAGGTGAATTTGCGGCCATAATACTCCAGAGCGGTCTCGCTCAGATGGTTCTTGTTCTGATGGCAGAGATACTCAAAGGCGCTGCACTTGCAGGGGCATGTCGATGTATTTCTGGTCATAGTACTTCAGCCAGGGCTTCGCAGTGGACGCATAGAGCGGTTCACGCTGTTCAGTAGTCATAGAATAAAGTCCTCTTTTCTTTCTTCTTCTTTTCATTGCCAAAAGCCGACAACTTGCAAAGAAGATGAAAGCCGCCGGTCAGAACACGCTAATAACTCAAAATCAGAATCAATGATGTAGATTCTATTGTAGTGGAGCTGCCGGAGAATGTCAAGAAATAAACTTTGAATGTTGCGTAAAAGAGCCGTAAAACAACGATTCAGCCCGAAATGTCGGGGGGGTCAGCGCGGCAGCCACTGTTCGGCTTCGGCAGCGCTGCACAGTACAAAATGCTCAGGCCGCAGTTCGCGCCACTGGGGGGCCTCTCTGGAGTAGTCGTGCATGGCGGGGTCGTACACCAGCAGCTTTTCTGCCGCTCCCGGCGGGGGTCCGGCATGGGAATGGCGGAAAGCAGGCTGCGGGTATAGGGGTGGATGGCGTGGGCTGTCAACTCTTCGGCCCCGGCCAGCTCCACGATGCGGCCCTTGTGGATGACGGCGATGCGGTCGGAGATGTAGCGCATCACGGAAAGATCGTGGGCGATGACAGGTAGGTGATGCCGCGTTCCTTCTGCAGGCGGCGCAGCAGGTTCAGCACCTGTGCACGGATGGACATATCCAGTGCGCTGATGGCTCATCGGCAACGATGAACTCCGGCTCCACGATCAGGGCCCGGGCAATGCCGATGCGCTGGCGCTGTCCGCCGGAAAATTCGTGCGGGAAGCGGGAGGCAAATTCCGGCAGCAGACCCACGTCCAGCAGAGCCTGACGCACCTTTTCCTCCTGCTGGGCGGTGGAAAGATCAGGCCGGACGTTCTGCAGGCCTTCGCCCACGATATAGCTCACCTTGGCGCGCTCGTTCAGCGAGGACTGAGGGTCCTGAAAGATCATCTGGATCTCTTTGATGATCTGCCTGTCCAGCTGGCGGGAATTCTGCCGTTGATCTTCTGGCCTTTATAAAGGATCTCGCCGCCCGAGGTGGGCAGAATGCGCAGGATGGCGCGGCCAATGGTAGTTTTGCCGCTGCCGCTTTCGCCTACAAGGCCGAAGGTCTCGCCCTTATAAATTTTAAAGTTGGCATCCTGCACAGCTTCATATGCTTTTTTGCCGGAGCCGTAGGTTACGTTCAGGTGGTTCACTTCCAAAAGAACTTCGCGTTCATTTTCCATCTTACAGCCCCTCCTCTCGCAGCATTTTTACCGCAGCAGGCGGCTCGATCTTGGGTGCCCGGGGGTCCAGCAGCCATGTTTTGGCCTTGTGGGTGGGCGTTACCTCAAAGTAAGGCGGGCGCTTGACAAAATCGATCTTCAGCGCCTGCGGGTTGCGGGGCGCAAAAGCATCGCCGCGAATTTCCGCAAACAGGTTTGGCGGTGTGCCCACGATGTTGAACAGGTCCTCGCCCTTCACGCCCATCTGCGGCATACTGGAAAGCAGCGCCCATGTGTAGGGGTGGCGGGGATCGTAATAAATTTCGTCAGCAGTGCCGATTTCCACAATGTCGCCTGCGTACATCACAGCCACGCGGTCTGCAATGTTTGCCACAACGCCCAGATCGTGGGTGATCATGACGATGGTCAGATCGTACTTGAACCGCATTTCCTTCAAAAGCTGCAAAATCTGGCTTGAATGGTCACGTCCAGTGCGGTGGTAGGTTCGTCGCAGATCAGGATCTTGGGGCTGCAGGCCACCGCAATGGCAATGACCACACGCTGGCGCATGCCGCCGGAGAACTCGTGCGGGTACTGCTTAAAGCGCTTTTCGGGGTCGGTGATGCCCACATCCCGCAGGTATTCCAGTGTTTTTCCTTGGCGGCAGCACCCTTTAAGCCTGATGCAGGGCAACGGCTTCCATGATCTGTGCCCCGATGGTCTTCAGGCGGGTTCAGGCTGGTCATGGGGTCTGCATGACCATGGCAATCTCTCGGCCGCGTACCCGCAGCCAGTCCTTTTCGGTTCTGAGGTCAGAAAGGCGCAGCGGCTTGCCGTCCGCCATGCCGTAGTAATCAATGGTGCCGCTGGTAATGGAGCCGTTGGCATCCAGCAGGCCCATGAAGCTCTTGGTAAAAACGCTCTTGCCGGAGCCGCTCTCGCCTACGATGCAAGCACCTCGCCCTGATAGAGGTCAAGATCGATGCCACGGATGGCGTGCAGCACTTTCCACGCAGGTTGAACTGGATGTTGACATCTTTTGCGGAGAGAATGAGCTGGTTGTGTTCCATGATATCCCCTCCTTACTGCAGATGGTTCTTCGGGTCGGCGGCGTCCGAGAAGGCGTTGCCGATCAGATAGAACGCAATGGTAACAAAGCTCAGGATGAGGGTGGGGTACAGCAGCTGGTAGCGCAGCCCGGCTTGCATCATCACCTTGCGGCCGTCGTTGACCAGGTTGCCAGCGAGGGGGTCTCCACGGACAGGCCCAGACCGATGTAGGTGATGAACACCTCGTTGCCAATGGCTTCCGGGATGGTGAGGGCCATGCGAAGCATGATGACCGAGACGAGGTAGGGCAGCAGGTTGCGCAGCACGATGCGGGTGGTGGGCGTGCCGATGCAGCGGGAAGCCACATTATAATCCCGGTCGCGGATGATGAGGATCTGGTTGCGGATGAAGCGTGCCATTTCGATCCAGCTTGATGGCCATGCCAAGGACCATGGTCCAGATGCTGGGGGTGGCTACATAGGAAATGAGGATCAGCACGATGGCGGTGGGAATGTTATCGAAGATGTTGTACAGCTCGGTGAACACAAAGTCCAGCCCGCGCACATAGCCCCACAGCACACCGGCGGTAATGCCCACCACAGCTTCGATGAGGGCCACGAAGAAGGCGATAGTCAGACTGGTGCGTGCACCGGCAGATGCGTGCCCACAGGTCCTGACCAATGGAGTTGGAACCCCAGATAAAGCCGTCCTGCCCGGGGGCGATGTTGCGGTACTGGATGCCGGTCACAGGGTCCACGGCGCACAGGTTCGGGTCTGCCTGACCGGGCAGGTGGGGCTGGATGAAGGCAAAGGCAACCACGACCACCAGCGCGATCAGCAGGGCCACGGCGAACTTGTTCTTGAAAAAGGCACGGAAGGTGCTGCCCCAGTAGCTGTAGTTGGAGCTGGCGGTGGCTTCGGCCTGTTCCTCACTGAACCGGCGGGGGTGAACAGCTCATCCTCCGGCAGATTTTCCCAGCCGGTGCGGCGCTGTGCCTGAGCAGCATTCAGCTGATCCTCCAGCTGCTTCGATTTTTCGCGTTTCAGAAAAGAGAGCATCAGCGTCCACCTTCTTTCTTGCCAAAGTTGATGCGGGGGTCAATGAGCACCATGAGCACATCGCCCAAAATCAAGCCGATGATGCCCACGCAGGCGTACAGCAGCACGATGCCCTGCACCATGGTATTGTCGTGGCGCTGCACACAGGTGACCAGCAGGCCGCCCATGCCCGGGATGCTGTACAGGCTTTCGATGTA
>ENA-OQDF01001020-OQDF01001020.1-human-gut-metagenome-genome-assembly--contig:-NODE-1020-length-11601-cov-2.267823_pt1 | contig 11601 bp, 16 predicted proteins | sample MGYA00242769_ERZ504597 | MGnify/ENA primary metagenome ERZ504597 (study PRJEB26092, sample SAMD00036305) | human gut metagenome | host: Homo sapiens | study: EMG produced TPA metagenomics assembly of...
CTAATTCAATACTCTTTTTTGAGCACCTGTCACGATGCTCTTTTTGTCATGCAGTTTTCAAGGTTCAATGAACTCTAACTGAGTTCCAAATATATCTAAAATACATTTCTGTACTTTATTCAAAAAATATCATTTTAAGGCTTGACTTTTAATAGTTAGTCTTTCTTAATCAGATCAAGTGCATCTTTTGATCCACCAATACCTACAATTTTAACTTTATCTGTCATATCCGCATCTTCCAGTGCTTTCGCTGCTCCAACTGCCATATTATCCGAATGGCATATAACCAGTTCTACTTCTGGATTTGACTGAATAATATTTTGCATAGCAGTATATGCCTTATCTACAACCCATTCACCGCAAACTCTTGACACCACCTCGATATCTGGATATTCTTTATTTTCCTCATCAATACCTTTTTTTCTTCCTTCTGTATCTGACATTCCAGGTGTTCCTTCAATAATTGCAATTTTTCCCGATCTGTCAAGTGCCTCTGCTGCAATATCCATTGCTGTTCTTCCCACTTCCGTCTCAATATGTCCTACCAAACCGACAGTTTCTGGATAAACAGGGTCTTCCGCATCGCCAGTTCCAATTTGCGTTGTCAAAGCACATACCTCAATCCCTGCATCTAGTGCTTCGTCTACATATGTACATACTGCACTTGGATCTACCGGAGAAATGACAATGCCATCAGCTCCAGAAGAAATCGCATTTTGGATCGCATTTGCCTGCTGATTCGCGTCCCATCCACCATCTACTAAATTAACTTTAATATTTAAATCTTTTTCTGCTTTTTCGAAGCAATTCTTGTAAGCAGCAATATATGGCTGACCAGATCCCTGGTTAATAAGAGTAATATTCAGAGTATCATCATCTGTTTTTGACGCTGCATTTACTGCAATCGCACACTGTCCCATAATCCCCATTACTAACGCCATGCTTAAAACAACGCTCATTCTTTTTTTCATTTTTTCTTCTTATACGTGCTTCGTATATTTTCCTTTCTCTTTATTTTCACTTTTTCATTTACCTATTAAGAGTTCTTTTTCTGGCACAGTAATAAATGATCTGCTACCATTACCGTTTCCCCTTTTTGATTAATAATTTCAAGAGTTTCTGTCACAAATCCCATGTTTGCTCTCTTTTTATGATCCTTTTTCTCTTTGATTGTAACTTTGGTATGAATAGTATCTCCAATAAATACTGGCTTTATAAATCTGAGATGATCATATCCATATGAAAAAGCCACCGGATTAATCACTGTTGCGGTTAATCCTACACCAACTGAAAATGTAAGAGTTCCATGTGCAATTCTCTGTCCAAATTCAGTTGTTTTACACCATTCTGCATCCATATGATGTGGAAAAAGTCACCTACTTGACCAGCGTGAATGACGACATCGGCTTCTGTGATTGTTTTTCCTATCGTCACCCTTTCCGCACCAACTTCATAATCTTCATAATAAATTTCCTGTTCCATTTTACTGCCACTCCCTTCTTTATTTTATAATAATAATTTATTATCTTCTCCGACTTCCGGTGCCGGTCTGTCACAAAAGTATTTTATTCCGTCTATCCTAATTGGACATCGAGTTGTCTCAAATACTGGCTCATCATCTTTTTTTATAGTCTGAATCATATCAAGCGTTTTAAATCCCTCTGTTGCAAAAAGTTCTTCCCAATTCATAACTTTTGCACACCAAATATCATTTGCTTCCAGTATTTCTAACCAATAATCAGCTGTCTGTGTTTTCAAATGTTCTTTCAGTATTGCCTTTATTTCATCACGCTTCGTCGCCCATTCTACAGGATTCTCATACTTTTCAAGTGCTTTGCACTCCAGCAAACGCCCAAGCACTACAATAGATGCCATCGCTAATGCCAGATAATCCTTCTTTCGTCTCATAAATTCCATACGGTGCTCCAATATACGCATTTGCATTATTTACGCGACTTCTCTGCGGTGTTTTATGTCCATTATTCAAATATGCCGTAAACATCTCAAATTGGATATCAAGAATGGATTCCATAAGGTTTACGCTTATGCAAACGCCTTCGCCTGTTTTTTCTCTTTTTATCAACGCTGCAAGTATTCCCTGAACAAGATGCTGCCCTGCAAACATATCCGCCAGAGACAAGCCAAGCGGCGTAGGTGCGTTCTCGGCATTTCCATTAAGCCATGTCACTCCCGAAAGACTTTGCGCTAAAAGATCTTGACCCGGCTTACTTTTCCACGGACCTTTTTCTCCATATCCGGAAATTTTCCCATATATAATCCGAGGATTCCATTCCTTTAAATTTTCATAAGAAGTCCGAGTTTTTCTGCTACTCCTGGTCGAAAATTGAAAACAGCAACATCCGCTTTTTGAACCAACTTTTCTATTTTTTTCAAATTTTCTTTTTGTTTAAGATCAATTGATATCCCCGATTTATTTCTATTAATTGCGTGAAATAATGTACTGTCATTTCCTATCTTGCAATCAGAAACGTACATTGTTCTTGCAATATCTCCGCCCGGACGTTCAATTTTAATTACCTCCGCACCAAGATCTGCCAACCTAAGAGTCGCAGAGGTCCAGATAAAAACTGGCTAAAGTCAAGAACTGTAATTCCCTCTAATGGTTTCAATCTGCCGCCTCCTCTCTAAGTTTCATTTCTTCTATAATTTTTTCTGTATGTTCTCCAAGAAGTGGGCCTCTTAAAGAACTCCCCATTTTTTCTCCATTCACCGAAATTGGGCACCTTGTGGTAGTCATAGACTCACCATTTGGAAATACAAATGTCTGCAGAAAATCAAGGTTTTTAAATCCTTCCGATTCAATCATTTTTTCCCAGCTATATACATCTGAACACCAATAATCTTCTTTTTGAAGAATTTCAAGCCAATGTGTGGTAGATTCTGTTTTTAATTTGTCAGCAATAATTTGTTTAATTTCATCTCTTTTTATGAATGCATCTTTATCTGAGTTATACAAGAAAAGTTTTTCAATTTTTAAAAGTCTTCCTAGCTGTTCCAAAGACCCCATTGCTAGCGCAATATATCCATCCTTCGTTTCATAAATTCCATATGGTGCTCCCAAAAGCGGATGCGCATTATTACAAGTAGCACGAACCGGAAGGTGATGACCATTACTGAGATATGTACTAATTCCCTCAAATTGCATATCCAACGCAGATTCCATAAGAGTTACCTCAACAAGTCCTCCACGTTTTGTCTTTGTTCTTCTTATCAATGCTGCAAGTATTCCCTCTGCCATATGTGTCCCTGCATAAGAATCCACAACCGAAAGGCCAAAAGGCGCCGGTGGATCTCCACCGTTTCCATTTAACCATGCGAGTCCAGACATCGACTGAATCAGAAGATCCTGCCCTGGTTTTGTCTTCCACGGACCTTCTTGTCCATATCCGGTAACTGTAGCATAAACAATTCCCGGATTCCATTGACTTACACTCGCATAATCCAGACCATTTTTTTTCATGACCCCCGGTCTGAAATTTTCAATCATGACATCTGCCTTCTTAATAAGTGCTTTCAGAATTTTCAGATCTTCAGGATCTTTCATATTTGCACAAAAGCTTTCCTTACCACGATTGATTGCAAGAAAATTCATGCTATCTTTACCAACCACAAGATTTTCAAGCGTCATTTTTCTTCCACTATCGCCACTTCCTGGTCTTTCTACTTTGATTACCCTTGCTCCCATATCAGCCAGCCGCATGGCACATGACGGTCCCGCCAGATACTGGCTAAAGTCAAGTACAAGTATTCCGTCTAGTAATTTCAACCTTTTTCCTCCTTTGATATGAGATAAAGCTCATTTAATTTACAGATTATTTTCTGTGGATTTCCACCATTCATTACATATTCGCGCACAAAATCACCTGCATTATCCTGAAACTCAAGATATCCACTATATCTTGGTCGAAGGTAAGAATGATCCAGTGTATAAAGCGTATCCTGGAAAAGTTCATACATCTTCTATTATTTTCACCATCCAGCCAAGCTGATCGATGTCCTGGTTGCCCTCCATTATCAAAAAATATTGTTTTTTGAATTTCTGAGGATGCTGCATATGCTGCAAAATCCACTGCTTCTTCCGTATATTTTGTTTTAGCAGATATAGCAAGCCCTGTTCCTCCTAGTACTGTATGGAGTGGAACTCCATTAAAACTTACAACATCATTGGCTTTAAGAAGATATTTTGCATAACCGCGTCTAGAATAATTGGTATAACCATATGCAAAAGGACAATAATATATTTTATTTTCTGATGCCATCACTTCATGAACAGAAATAGGATCCCAGTTAAACATTTCCTGTGGACAATATGATGCAAGTTCTCTCATCTTCTCCAAAATTTCACATCCGCTCTCTTCATCAACCATGCAGTCATCTGTAAAAAATTTATCTGCCATATTGTCCGCAAACATATAAAAATCCATTAAAAGATTAATTGGAATCCCCGCATATGCGACAATTCCCTGTCTGGCAAGACCAAGAACCTCTTCAAATGTCTCTGGTATTTTCTTGTCTGTGAAATAATCTGGTCTGTACACAGCAATCGGAGTTGCTGCATCAATTGCCAATGCACTTTGATATCCATCAAAATTATAACTATTATGTGAAGCTCCAACAGAGTTCTCTGCCTGATCATTCAAATACTCTTCACTTAAATATTCCTGCAGCGGCAACAGAATTTTATGTTTTGCAGCAAATCCAGCCCATGGATGATCTATAATCAAAAGATCATACGCTTCAGCCAGTTTCTCAACCGGTGCATCCGCAAATTCCTGCAACGATCTTTTCTCCCATGTAATATCTATATCCGGATGTAATTCAGCATATCTCTGAGATACTGCTACAATAGATGTAAATCCACGACTATGTGCCCATGTAATTCCTTTCAGTTTCTTCATATACATTTCCCTTCCATTACAATATATGTGATAATACCAATATTTTTTGTTTGGTGGTACCAATTGATTGTTTTTTGTTATTTCCATTATTTTTCCACGTTGGTAGTACCAATTTAATATACATAACCCTCTGTATTTTGTCAATATGTATATTTTCACTTATTTTTTTCTGTTTTATTGTGTATTTTCACTATTGAACATTATTTCACCTTTATATTATAATCAAAAAATGATTTATTTTGGTAGTACCAATTCCAATTATTATTACAAATCCAGCTCTTGGTACTACCAATAGAAAGAAAGGAGATCAAAACACACAAATGGAAAAGACTAAATTAATTGCTGCATCCCTATCTATTTTTGACAACAATAATCAAGTAAATGACAGTGAAATGCTTAATTTATGGAATAAACTAGTCGAAGAAGGGGCTGATGGTATTTTCATAGGTGGAAGTGTTGGCGAATGCTTTTTATTAAAAAACAGCGAACGCATTCATATGTTCGAAGAAGCTTCTCGTTTTGCTGCTTCTACTAATCGACCGTTGGATATCTACGCACATGTTGGCGCGCTCTCTACTGATGAAGCAATCGAAATGGCACGCGCAGCTAAATCTGCTGGCATTAAACATATAGCTTCAACCCCACCTTTCTATTTCAGTCTATCTCGAAAAGAAGTGGCACATTACTATTATGATTTAGCCTCCGCAATCAATGATTCTGTATTATACTATGATATTCCTTCAAGCACACATATCGACTTGAACACAGATGATCCAGATATTCAGAGTCTTTTGAAATCTGGTGTAATTTCAGCTATCAAACATACAAATCTCCAATCATACAGAGTTAATAAAATCAAGTCCCTGAATCCCAATATTACAATCTTTGGTGGGTTTGAAAGTCGCGTAATTCCAATGATGGGGTATCACTGTAATGGTTTTATAGGCAGCACATTCAATTTCATGCTCCCACAATACAGAAAAATTATCGAAGTGTACCACAGCTCTCAGTCTTCAAAAGTATACAGAATGGTTCAGGATACCACTTCTGTTTTGAACGTTTTACTCGAAGTCGGATTACCGGCAGCGATTAAATACATTCTTGCCTCTCGTTACGGAATCCAAGCCGGTGAAGTCCGTCGTCCGCTCCTTCCATTAACGTTGGAAGCAAAGAAAAAAATTGATGAAATCCTGAACCAAAAATTATTTGATGTCACTTCTCTTTGATGTTACAATGTATGGTAGATTTAACGAAATTCGAAATTCAGAAAAGAGACAATTTACCATGGCATCAAATAACGATAAAAAACTCACTTCGACAGAATAGTAATTCAGGAAATTGCAGAGACTATTCTTTCAGGAGAGTTAAAACCTGGCGATAAACTTCTCACCGAGAGAGAACTTGCAGAAAAATATCAAGTCACTAGAAGTTGCGTTCGAGAAGCAATTCGATCACTTTCTTTAATTGGAATGCTTGATATTCGTCCCGGTGGTGGTAGCTATGTTGCCGATTCTCAAAAGGCAATTCCTGCTAATACAGTATTGTGGATGTACCACCAAAATCTTCATGAATACGGAAATATTTACGCCGTCAGAAAGTTAGTTGAAACAGAAGTATATTTGGAATGTTTTGATCATATGACCGACGCGGCGCGTAATTATATTGCGCAAGCGCGAGACATGCTCTTAAATGTAAATACTGAAACGATTAGTGCTCAAGAAATGGAAGCTACTTAGCTGATATTGATTTGAATATTGGTAATTTCTGTGGAAACAATATTCTGTGTAAACTAATGCAAACTGTTATCACCTTACGAATGGAAGCTTCTTTAAACATCCTTTCTCTTAACTCTTCAAGAGTAAGCGCTGTATATTATAGATGTAAAATATTAACTGCTATGTTACAGGACGATCGAAAGATAGTAAAAGACAGTATTAGAAGTTTCTTCAAAAATTCTATCAAAGAATTAAACCTTAATAAAAAAAGCAATTCTTAAATTATGCCCAAAGAAAAGAGTTACAGTTCTACAAATTGCATAGAACTATAACTCTTTCTGTTTTATTCCATATAGGTTCCAAACGCCTACCGGTGTATCATAATTATAATCTGTAATCACAATTCCTTTATTGGAATTCAGTGCATGAACAACTTTGCCATTTCCGATATATAAAGCCACATGAGAAATTCCGTTTCCGTAGAAAACAAGATCCCCGACTTCCATATGGCTCAGATCTTTTTTTCACAGAAGCACCATACTGAGCTGCTGCCACTCGTGGAAGCGCATAACCAAAAGATGCAAATACGGACATAACAAAGCCGGAACAGTCAGCACCATTCGTAAGGCTTGTTCCTCCCCATACATACGGATTACCAACAAACTGTACAGCAAAGTCGGCAACTTCCTGACGCTTCGCCACACGTTTCTCTTCTTTTCGCTTAGCAGCTTCTTTCAGCGCCTTTTCGCGAATACGGGTAGTTTCCTCTTTCATCTCCTGCGCACGTCTTGCCACTTCCTGCGCATCTGCATATTTCTTCGCTTCTTTTTCAGCTCCTGGTACTCCTGTGCACGGACTTCTGCATGTGCCACGATCTGATTCGCCATCGCACTGATATCACCACCGGATACACTGTCATCCTCTCCATCAGAGAAATCCTCATCTTCCTGGTCTTCTTCTGCAATCTCCATTTCAACATCTGCAGAACCACTGGAAAAATCCGCCGCCTGCACGCTCCATGTACTGCTGATACAACATATTGCCAATAACATTGCTGTTATTTTTTTCTTCATCTATTACTCCTTTGCGTTTGTTAAATACATAATTTACGCGCAACAGTTATGTATCTTAACACAATTGTAATAGATTTGTCAAATTTTTCTTTATTTACGCTTTAATACTCCATCAAATAGCGCTGAACAGATGCCACTGCATTGGCTCCATCTGCCACTGCAGTTACTACCTGACGCAGATTCTTGGTTCGGATATCGCCGGCGGCAAAGATGCCCGGTGTACTTGTCACGCCATCTTCTCCAGCAATGATATAGCCGCTTTCATCCATCTTCACAAGATCTTTGAACTTTCCACTTCCCGGCACGATTCCTACTGCAATAAATACTCCATCCACCGAAATTTCCTTTTCCTCATCCGTTTTTACATTTCGTACTTTCAGTGCCGTCACTTTGTCCTCACCTTCCACAGATACCGGTACACTGTCCCACACCAGTTCAACATTATGGCAGGCAAATAAGCTGTCCTGAAGAATTTTTCCGCACGAAGTTCATCACGTCTGTGTACCAGATAAACTTTCTTGCAAGTCCGGGAAAGAAGAATTGCATCTTCCACAGCCACATTTCCGCCTCCTACTACTGCAACTGTCCCTTCCTGAAAAAGGCCGCATCACAGGTTGCACAATAGGAAACTCCCATACCACCCAGTTCTTCCTCTCCGGGAATTCCAAGATGACGGTGTGTCGCTCCACAGGCTATGATTACCGCCCTTGCATGATATTCATTCTTTTTGGTCCGGATCACCTTGATCTCTCCCTCGTCTGTAACAGAAAGAACTGGCTCTCTCTTTGGTTTCAGTCCAAGTTTTTCCGCATGGCCTGCCATCGCCTCACCCAGATCCAGTCCGGTGATTCCAGGAAGTCCCGGATAATTGTCTACTTCATATGTGTCCACGATCTGTCCGCCCTGCACAAATTTTCTGTCCAGCCAGATTGTATTTAACTTTGCTCTTGTGGCATAGATTGCAGCACAGATTCCTGCCGGCCCTGCACCAAGAATTGCCAGATCATATATATTATTTTCCATCAGCTTCCGCCTCACTTTCTACGTTGCTGTTCACTCACAGCTGCTGCCTATCAGTTAGCATACAATCGTTTTTTTTCCAATAAGATAGTAAAAAGCACTCCTTCGAGGTCTTTATGAAGTTATCTTTCCACAGACCAACATCCCGTATTCTGATTGCAGGCACGTTGTGTCTCGTTTTTCTGCTTGGAACTATCCTTGGCTGGGCAAACACACACCTGCTCTCCGCAGACAATCGTTTTGAGCAATTTACAGAAGAACTTTTTCAAAAAGAAGTTTCCGGCAATATGCTGAACCTTCATTATTCACTGGCTTATCCGGAAAAGAAAGGGATACAACGCCCCAAAGCTACACTTGGTACAATTTCTCTGCCTTCTTCACAATTAACAGACACATCTTCTGCCTCCCTTTCCAATACCTCCTCTGAAGCAGAAGATTTTACATCCCAAACGCTCAAAAAGCTTCAGACATTCAAAGCCTCCGGTCTTTCTGAATCCAACCGGCCCACACTCGACATGCTTCTTCTGTATTACAAAACACAGGCTGACTATCAGGACTATTCCATCCTTTATGAACCTTTAAGTCCCAGTCTTGGAATTCAGGCACAACTTCCCGTCCTGCTCGCCGAATATGCCTTCTATCAGAAGCAGGATATCGCAGACTATCTGAACCTTCTTGTCTCTGTAGAACCATATTTTGAAAGCATTCTTGCTTTTGAACAGGAAAATCACAACAGGGATATTTTATGAGTGATACAACACTGGACCGTGTTCTGGACCAATGCCGTAGCTTTATCAAGGAGCCCGATTCCAATTATATGCTGGATATTTTCGCCGAAAAATTGAAATCTTTCGGAAAACTTCCTCAAAAAGAACAGGATATTCTCATCCAAAAACATAAACAGATTCTTCTGAACAAGGTAATTCCTGCCTATCAGAATCTGATTCTTGGTCTGCAGTCCCTCCGTGGCACCGGCCGCCCAAGTCAGGGACTTGCACACTTAAATGGAGGAAAAAAATATTATGAATATCTGATAAAGAGCCAGACCGGCTCCTATACACCAGTCAGAGAAATGCAGAAACGACTTGCCGGGCAGATTGCAGCTGATATGAACAATGCACAGAAGATTCTGAAGCAAAATCCTTCTCTGCTTCGCAAATTGAACAGCCATTTCGACCTTCCCGAAATGAACCACAGGACATTCTCACTGCTCTCTGCCAAAAACTGGTAAAGATTTTCCGGCTCTGCCAGAGACAGACTACACCGTACGCTATGTACATAGATCCATGCAGGAATACCTGAGTCCGGCTTTCTATCTGACTCCTCCGCTTGACACCCGAACACCCAATATCATCTATATTAATCCTTCAGACCAGCGCAGTAACCTGGAACTTTTTACAACTTTGTCTCATGAGGGATTTCCAGGACATCTGTATCAGACTATCTTCTTTGGAAACACAGAACCTTCTGATATCCGCTATCTGATCACCTCCAGCGGCTACATCGAAGGCTGGGCAACTTATATAGAATCTTATGGATATCAGTATGCTTCCAATTATCTGGATGATAATGATGGCTCTGACTATGTCTGCCTTACCTGGCTGAACCGCAGTATTAATCTGTGCATCTATTCCCTTCTGGACATCGGCATCCATTATTATGGCTGGAGTCAGGACGAAGCCGCCAGATTGCTGAAACTTTTTGGAATCACAAATACAAATGCAATATCTGAGATCTACCAGTATATCGTGGAAACGCCCGCCAATTATCTGAAATACTGCTGGGGATACCTCTGTTTTCTTGATCTGAAGACAGAATGGCAAACTGTACTCGGCAACAACTTTAATCCAAAAGCTTTTCACCAATATCTTCTTGAAATCGGTCCTGTCCAGTTTCCAGTACTGCAAAAATACATGCAGAAACATCTCCAAAAACTGACAGTCAAAGAAAACGGCCATTCTGCCGCTGTAAATTCAGATACAAAAAGGAGGTGCAGCTATTTGCACCTCCTACTCTTTTCCGTAATCATCAAAAAATCTCTGCAGTTTCAGCAATGCTTTCGTTAAATCCTTGGTTTCCTGCGGATTCAGGCTGTCAAGCACTGCCATGACCATCTTCTCATGAAAGATTTTATGATGAAGATAAGCTTTTTCTCCTTTTTCTGAAAGAGAAACCAGGACAACTCTCCTGTCCTCTTCACTTCTGGTTCGTTCTACATAGCCTTTTTTCACAAGATGGTTGATTGCAATCGTCAGTGTTCCCACCGTAACAGACATTGTTTTGGCCACTGTAGACATATTCTTGGATTCCTGTATACCGATCGCTTCCATAATATGCATATCATTTACTGATATATCTTTATATTCTGATGTGATCAGTGCTCGTTCTTCAATATCAAGAATATCTTTAAACAACCTCACCAGAATATTATTCACTGTTTCATATGATTCATGCGTCTCTCCTCCGCTTCCTGACCCCTGGGCGCAGTCTCTCTGTATTCGTTATTTTTTATTATAGCGTATCTTTATTTGAAGCACAAAGTATTTTTACACTTATTTTTTTACTTAATTCTTTCTTTAAAGTAATCTATTTGCTATAATGGTGAATTGAACATAAACAGACTTTTTTAGGTCTCACAAAATACACAAAGGAATTTATTATGAAAAATCGCGATCGTTTATTGGAGCGGCACAGGCAATACGGCTCAGATGGCAGAGGCTGTGGCAGAGGGCGCAGGCGCTGCCGGTGCGCAGGCGAACTTGTTCACCCCTCTGACATCTCCCCTGCCCAGGTCAAGGACTATGACGCCATTGCTTTGGCTGCCCGGCCTGGGCGCAGAGCAGCTGGAGGACTTGAATTGAGCCGCTGTTCTGC
>ENA-OQDF01001021-OQDF01001021.1-human-gut-metagenome-genome-assembly--contig:-NODE-1021-length-11597-cov-7.136792_pt1 | contig 11597 bp, 13 predicted proteins | sample MGYA00242769_ERZ504597 | MGnify/ENA primary metagenome ERZ504597 (study PRJEB26092, sample SAMD00036305) | human gut metagenome | host: Homo sapiens | study: EMG produced TPA metagenomics assembly of...
CCGGATCACGCCCTCGTCAAGCAGCTGCTTCAGCGCGCCGACCTGGTCCTCATAAGCCACTTCCGGGTCCGGTCCGTGCGAGTACAGCAGGTCCAGCGCTCCACGCCGAGGTGCGCGGCCGACTCCTTTGCGTCGCGGATCATCGTTTCCGGACGCGAATCCGCCATCCACCCGTACTGGCTGCCCACAGCCTGCAAATGCTGGCGTTCCGGCTCGTTTTCGGCAACGTTCGGCGCCTCCATGGTGCGGCGATAGCCGGTTTTGGTTGCAATCAGCACTTCGTCGCGCGGACCGTCCCAGCTGGCGAGCGCGTCGCGCACCATTTTTTCGCCGTAGCCCAGGTCTTCGGCGGTGCCGGTGCCGGGTTGGCTTGGCAGGTAATACGACCAGGCGGTGTCCAGATATCGCACGCCCGCGTCCAAGCCGGCGTGAATCGTGCGGATCGCCGTATCGCGGTCCGGGCGGCCCTCAATCGCCAAAGCCATCGTGCCCATGCCGAGCCGTGGAATCGCAAATCCCGCCAATTCGCCCATGTTTCGTGCGGTCGTCATAACCGTCTCCCTTCCGTCGCCACATCCGTCGCTACATCCGTCGCTACAAAATCCGCCACCCATTCTTGCACAAAACAGCGCGGAGCGGGTTGTCGGGCGGGTGCGGGAAGATGAGGCACAACCGAACGGGAGCCGAAAGGCTGAGAGGGAGCTCGACGAGCTTCGACCGAGGACTTGATGCGGGTAATGCCGCCGTAAGGAGACGGGTTGTTCGCGCCGCGAGGCGCATCTCATTTCCGTTCGCGATAACCGAATATCGCGTGATTAGGGTCACGGAGGGGCGCACCACCTCATAGGGTACGGTTCCTTCGGCGACCCTTTTTTCGTACCAACCGTGAATGTCCGATTCACCGGAAGCAGACGCTCGGAAGCCCACAAAGCAGTTCTGAACGTCCGTTTCGGCGGGAACGGCACTCGTGGGGCCTGACATACAGAAGGGAACCGAAATGATCATCAACGGCAAGGAAGAGGACGTCGCCACGCCGATCACCGTGGCCGAACTAGTGGAGCAGCGCGGTCTGCGCGCCGACCGCGTGGCCGTGGAGCTCAACGGCGAGATCGTGTCACGCGCAGCGTGCGCAGACGCAGCTCAAGGGCACCGACACATTGGAAATCGTCACGTTCGTGCAGGGCGGCTGAGCACAGCAGCGAAACAAACCATACGAACGGAAACGAGAATACGAGAACAACCATGACTTTTGAACCATCCGCATCGCAGGCGCAGATCGACGCCCGCCAGCACGCTTTCGACAACCAGCCCGACCCGGCCACCCTGGTCAGCCGCGAGGAGATCCGCGCGGCCCTGCTCGACCGTCACACGGCCGCCACGCAGGACAAGCTCGACGCGGCGCACGTGGCCATCTGCGGCTGCGGCGGCCTGGGCTCCACCATCGCGGTGGCGCTGACCCGCATCGGCGTCGGCCACCTGACTTGATCGACTTCGACCGCGTGGATATGACGAACCTGAATCGCCAGCAGTATTTCCTCAAGGACCTCGGCCAGTACAAGACGGAGGCGCTGCGCAGCAATCTGCGCCAAATCAACCCGTTCACGGACATCACCATCGACACCGTCAAGGTGACCGACGAGAACGTGCCGACGCTGTTCAAAAACGAGGACATCATCTGCGAGGCGTTCGACGTGCCGGAAAACAAGACGATGCTCGTCAACGCGGTGCTGGAGAATCTGCCGGGCAAGAAGCTCGTCAGCGCGTCCGGCATGGCCGGCTTCCGCAGCTCCAACCTGGTGAGCACGCGTCGCGTTTCGAAGAACTTCTACTTCTGTGGCGATGGCGAGACGGCTCCGGTACCGGGTGCCGGCCTGATGGCGCCGCGCGTGGGCGTGGTCGCCTGCCACGAAGCGAACATGATCACGCGACTGATCCTCGGCGAGGAAGACGCCTGACGCACTGCTACGTTACTCCACTGCCGTAATCGAAATTTTTATTGCGATTACAAACGCACGTTGCACACAACACAACAGCGACGCAACGGCAACACAACAGCAGCACAGCAATCGCAACAACAGCAACACCAAACACCCCAACGAAAGGAACCGACGATGAGCACCGAAAACACCATCACCACCGCAGCCGCCGATGTTGCGGCCGCACCGAACGCCACGCTTGACGAGCTGGTAGGCACCACCACGAACACGGCGATCCTGCCTGAGCCGGACGCGCACGCGTACGACGAGATCGCCACAGGAGACGCCGATCCGCTGATCCTCGGCGGGCACAAGTTCACGAGCCGTTTCATCCTCGGTTCCGGCCGTTACGACCTGAACCTCATCAAGGCCACCATCGAGAACGCGGCACGCAGATCGTCACCATGGCGCTGCGCCGCTGCCGCACCACCGAAAACAACCTGCTCGACTACATTCCGAAGGGCATCACCATGCTGCCGAACACGTCGGGCGCGCGCAACGCGGAGGAGGCGGTGCGCATCGCACGTCTCGCGCGCGAGGTGTGCCAGACGGACTTCGTGAAGGTGGAGATCGAGCACGAGTCGAAGTACCTGCTGCCCGACAACGAGGAGACCATCAAGGCCACGGAAAAGCTGGCGAAGGAAGGTTTCGTGGTCATGCCGTACATGTTCCCGGACCCGATCGCAGCGAAGCGTCTTGAGGACGCGGGCGCGGCATGCGTGATGCCGCTTGGCGCGATGATCGGCTCGAACAAGGGCCTGCGCGCACGTGACTTCATCGAGGTGATCATCAAGAACTCCAACGTTCCAGTGATCATCGACGCGGGCATCGGCCGGCCGAGCCAGGCCGCGGAGGCCATGGAGATGGGTGCGGATGCGGTGATGGCATACACGGCGATCGCATCCGCCGGAAACATTCCGCTGATGGCGCGCGCCTTCAAGAACGCGATCAAGGCGGGCCGTGAAGCGTACCTGTCCGGCCTGGGCAAGGTGACGGAAGATCACGCCGTGCCGTCCAGCCCGACGAACGAGGCCGACTACATCGGCTGATTCGCGCCGATTTCGTACGATTCGTGCACTAACGTTTCGCACGGTTTTATTGCGATTACACGACGAGGTCGGTGGAAACGCACATTTTCGCAAGGTTTCCACCGGCCCTCTTTCGTCGAATGCGCGACACGTAGCGCAACACGCGCATGCCACGCATACCGCAGCGACAGGCAATACGTCTACTTCCCTAGAGCCGCTTTCAAATCGCGGTTCTGGAATCGCTCGTGCAGCAGGCAGTAGCCGCCGAACACGACGAGCCACAGCAGGCCGGCGATGGCGGAACCGCGCGTATCTGCGGACAGGAACAGCGTGACGTACACGAACACGTAGAACGCAATCGCAATCCAGTCGCACACCTGCCATGCCGGCATGACGAAGCCGTCCGGCAGGAAGTCGGCGCTTTGACGGTAGCGGCGGTGCGCAAGCATCGTCAGGATGTAGATGAAGATCACGACGGCGCTGGCGGCCGAAGCGAACAGCACGAACGCACCGGAACGCCCGGGATCGCGTTGACCAGCGGGGAGAACAGAATCATGCAGCCGGACACGATGATCGCCTTCGCCGGCACCTTGTGATCCGACACCTCACCGAGGCGCTGCATAGCGGGCGATTCGGAGTCCTGCGCAAGCTGGTATAGGTGGCGGCCCGCCGAGTAGATCAGCGAATTGAGTGCCGACGCGGCTGCGGTGATCACCACGAAGAACACGAGCGCGGCAGCCCAGTCGAGGCCAGCGTATTTGAACACCATGATGAACGGCGAACCGAACGAGCCGTCCGCGTTCTGATGGAAGTTGCGCCACGGCACGATGGCCATGATGGCCACGAGCGCGCCCACGTAGAAGATGAGGATGCGCATGATCAGCTCGTTGACGGCCTTCGGTAACACCTTGCGTGGGTTCTGCGTTTCGGATACGGTCACACCCACGAATCGATGAGCTGGTAGGCGAAGAACACCATCTGGAAGCTCATGAAGAAGTTCATCCAGCCGTTCGGCGCAAGCTGGAAGCCGTCGGTAATGTTCGTAAGGCTCACAGTGGCACCGGAAACCGTGCCGTCCACGCCTTCGATATGCGTGGCCGGGTAGCTGAAACCGAGGAACAGCATCACCACGGCGGTGACAATCAGACCCACAATCAGCGTGATTTTGATCATGGAGAACCAGAATTCCGCCTCGCCGAACACTTTCACGGCAATGAGATTGATGCCGGTGAGCGCCACGAGGAAGCACAGTTCGATAAGCCATTTCCACGCGTTGAGGTCGATGCCGAACGTGCCGAAGAATGTGACGAAATAGGTGCTGACGGCCGTGATTTCGGTCATGCCGGTCAGGATGAGCACAATCCAGTACGTCCAGCCGGCGAACTTGCCCCACGCGCGGCCGAGGTAGCGGGTGATGAAGTTGATGAACGTGTGCTGGCTGGGGTCGCTGTACATCATTTCGCCGATGGCGCGCATGAGCAGGAACATGATGAGGCCCACGCCGATGTACACGAAATGATGCTCGGGCCGGTCAGTGCGATCGACTTGCCGGAGCCTAGGAACAGGCCGGTGCCGATGGTGCCGCCGATGGCGATGAACTGGACATGGCGATTCTTCAGGCCGCGTTCCATGTCGTTGTCTTTGTCGAGGCTTTCGACGGATTTGATTTGCGCGGTTTCCGTCGCTTCGGACGTGCTTGTACCAGTTTTTCCGGTTTTCGTATTCCCAAAAGTCATAATGTTCACACCCTACCGCGCCAACCGCACAATCTCCGCCGTTGTTCGCACCGCGAAATGCGCTATATGTGGCTGATTCGCATCTTTTCCAAAAAACGCTTTGCGACGGGTGGAGTCAGCTTGCCAAGGTTTTCAGCTTGCCACGGAGCGATTCGTTTTCGCGTTCCAGCTCGTCGATGCGCCGAGCCTGTTGTTTGATGATGACAAGCGCCGTCTCGCCGTCAAGGCCGCTGCTCGTGCTGAGAGGTGCAGGCGGCACGGCGATGGCAGCCGCATCGGATGGGACGGGCACGTCAGCGGATATACACCCCCCCCGACACGTTCGCCCCGTCCAGCGAATTCGGAGCATTTTCAATATTTGCCTTATCGGGATTGGCGATTCCTGCGATGTCGTCGAGTTTCTCCTTGCGCGTCACCGCATGAACATACAGGTTGACGAGCTCCGTAATGATTTCGCCGTTACTCATGTTACTGCTACCGTTCACGGATTTGAGGACGGCAGCCTTCCAACGCGCCACACTTCGTTCTATACGTTTATACCCAATCAGTTCCGGCGGCAATCCCGCCTCGCGGAAGATTTTGGTCGGCGATTCCCCCGCAAGATACCGTATGACACACACCTGTTTGAAAGCGTTGGAGTACGTGATGCGGTCTTTCGATACGTTGGCCACCGCCGGCAGATCCCGCAACATTTGGAGCTCGTCCATGCTGAATGATCCTCCACCGCGCATCGTTTTACCCCCTTTGCTATACCCCATGATGAAGCAAGTGTATATCCGACTTCTCACAAGCAGCTTTTCAAATATTGCTGACCGTATATCACTTCAACCGGTCGGTCACACATCAATGCGGGCGATTATGGAATATCCACAACCGCCCGCATTGACTTTTATTGCGCGTGAGTCAATTCACAACTCACTCACACCGAACGCATGCGCTCAGTACGTGCGGCGACGGCTCTTGACCGCCACAGCCACGCCAGCGCCACCCACCAGCAGCGCCACGACCGTGAACAGCACGGTTCCCGCAGCACCAGTCAGCGGCAGCTGAGTGACATTCTTCACGTTCAGCACGGTAGCGGTGGCATTCGCAGTGGTGTTATCGACCGGTTGGACCTGACGAAGGGCATCCTGTTCGAAGGTGACGAGACCTTCATCTGTGATCTCCACATTGAAAGTGACCCTGAAGTTCTGGGCGTAGCCGGTCGGAGCCTGAGTCTCCACAACCGTGTAGGTTCCCGCCGCAAGACCCGCGACCTTCACCAAACCCATCATTCTCAGTAGTGAACGTCTTGGCATCATTCTGATCGGAAACAAACGACCACGCACCGTCCTCAGCCTGCTTAAGGAACTTGCCCTCCGCATTCTTGACAACGAACTTGGCGCCGGCTAGAGGCTTGGCCTCATTCCCTTCCTTGCCAATCTTCGTGAACTGGAAACCGTAGGCTTAAGGACAGTCTTGCCTTCACCGCTGGTACCATCCTTGGTGGTGATTGTGGCCTTGTTGTCCACACTGCCGCTCAAGCCATCCAACGCATCCTTGGTGACGGTGCCCTGGTACGACACGACGATCGTCCTACCGGCCAGCGTTGTGGCATCGGCAAAATAGATGGTCGTGGTGGTGCCGGATTGAGCATTGCCTTCCTGCGTTATCGTGTACAGATCGGGATTCACAGTAGTATGATCTCTGAACTGGACCTTGAAGTCACTCGTTTCCGCAATCCGCAAACCTTTGGACGCGATATCGGTAATGGTAAAGGGGTACGCATCCCAGCCAGCCGCAGCATGAGGAACCTCCGCGGCCACAGTGAAGTCCACGGTGTCGCCCACCTTTACGCTCTGACCGTTCACATCCACGTCATTCATCCGGGCGAACTTGAGCGGCTCGTCGGTCGGATTCGCGTTCTTCGCGTTGAACTGGCCTTCAGTCGTGATGTTGCCCTGACCGGTCGTCGCATCGGCAGCAATCCTCAGATTGGACAGTCCATTGACGGTGGTGGCCACCACAGCCGGAGTTCCCGACGTCGCAGTCGTTTCGCCAGCCTTGGTGAACGTATCCTTCACCAGATACCAGCCTTCTCCGTCCACATTGACCGCCTGGCTCGTATTTGCCTGCTCCTTGGTTACGGTCAGGCCAGTACCATCAGGTCCTGCCGGCGGAGTAATTCCAGCCAAGGTCTTGGCGAAGACACGGAGCTGATCCGCAGTGAACGTCGCCACATAGGCGGCTGGATTATCCTTGTACTCTGTCGGGATGCCGTTGTGACTTCCATCAGCCGCGTCAGCAGCGGTGGTCACAGCTCCCTTCCATGCGTCAACCGTTTTCACTTCGACCGAGCCATTGCCAGGATTCTCGAACGTGGCAAACTTGTATGGCGTGTACGTATGGTCTTCCTGTGCGTGGTTAACTTGCAGCATGGAGCATCATCAGCCTGTGCGGCGGCGACGCCGATGGCCATGCCGCTCAGCAACGTTGCCGCGGCGGCCAGCCCTGCAAAAAGCTTCCTCATCTTCATGAGAATCTCCTCTTCCTAATTGTTGGTTACTGTGTTCTGCAATCGCGGGAGCGGGAACCAACATGCCCCCGCGATCCGCAAATCCTGTGTTGTTCAGCCGAGCCGCTTCTTGCGTCTCCACTGGTCGACCGCAGCGACGGCGAGCAATGCCAGCACGCCAACTCCGCCGGCCGCAATCTGCCACCATCGTTCCGCACCCATGCGGCCCGTCAATGGCAGTGACGATGCCGAAATGTATTTGTTGGTGAACAGCATTGGCCGGGTACTATCCCAATTCGAACCAGCGACACCATAATCGGTTTTCAGCTGGGTCACGGATTCGACAACGGCCCTCCATTCACCGGACGTTCCGTCTTTCATCACGGACACGACCACCCGGTATTCCGCCTGCGAGTAATACATTGCGGAAGCATCACCAGCGTCCTCCGTCACGAGATACGTGTACTCGGCTTCACCTGCGTTGTAAGTGATGTCGCCGAAGTAAGCAACGTGATCGTCAGACGAATCGCGTTCCACCGTCACCGTGCACGCCAGCTGGTTCTTGCAGGAAGCTGGCATCGGCGCATCTGGATTGGAACCGTCTGCCTTCAACTTGAAGGTGAACGCGTCGGAATCCTTCCAATCGCGCCCCTTCAGCTCCTTCTGCACGCCAATCGCATGCGTCAGCATGGTCTGCTTCAACGTGTTGGTGATGATCACCGTGGCTTCCTGCGATGCCGTGGATTCCGGCACCGTCACCACATTGACGTCAGCGAGAGCACCATTGCCGACTTTGTGCTGGTAGGAGGCCTTCCACTGATGGTTCTCCGGTTCGGTTTCCGTCACCGTGTACGTTTTCGCGGCACCGGACGGAATGATCACATCCGTGGACCAGTTTCCATTCGCATCCGACTTCAACGTGACTGTCTTGTAGCTATTGCCACCTTGCTTGATATCCACCGTGATGCTTTCCGGCTTGTCACCGTCTCCACTCCACTGCTTTTCGATATGCAGCGTCGAGGAAACCACCTGGATCACCGGATGCGGATACGGATTGCCGCCGCATGCATGATCCACGCCATCGGCCGAGTACGCCAGGCACGCGGAATCGTTCGCATGGAACCCGGCTGGTTCGAGGACGTGGCGTTTCCCGGCAGATCGGTGTTCGCGTCACCCTTTACGCCGTCATATCCATCCTTACCGGCGTTCAGGTTGGCGGCATACTCGTCATACGCTTTCTGCGTGGGTTTCACGTTGTATTCCAGCGTGTATGTCACGTTGTTGACCAGAGGCTTCAGGAATGCGACCGTGAATTTCTTCGTGCTCGCGTCATACGTCAAGGTGTAATCGACATTCTTAGTCAAGGAGACCACCTTGCCGGAAGCATCCTTGGCAACGACCTTGTAGTTGCTATCCGCAAGCTCGACATAGCCGGAGAGCGTGTCCTCCATGGTCACCTTGGTGTATGCGGATGTGGTGGTCTCGCTCTTCTCAATCTCGTCGAAGATGGCATTCAGCTCCGAAGCGTTCGTCGCGCTTTTATAATAGCCGGCTTTGATATTCCCTTCACCGCGCTGGTTGTATTTCGTTGCCTTTGGGAAATTGCTGGACACCGCGTGCATGAACTGGTTCTCGTTACCTTGGATCGAGGAGGGATCAGCACCGGAAAAAACACCGATGGAATACACCGTGGCGCCACCATCTTTCAATTCCTTGGCAGCTTCGACGGCCTTATTTGCCACTTTACCCTCGAAGCCACTAGACGATGTAGGCGAACCATCCGTGAAAAAGATAACGACCTTCTTCGCATCGGTTCGAGCACTGCCCATCATCTTGGCCGCAAGATTGAATCCATTGTCGGCTCGGGTGGCGCCAGCGGCTTTGAGTTTGCTGACTTTGTTCTTCAGACCGTTCATATCCGCAGTCAGATCGCTAACGATTTGGGAGTAGTTGTAGGTGTACCCACCACTTCGGTACGTGTCATCCCCGATTTTGTCCTTTTCGTTGCCGGCGAACTTCACCAGTCCAACGTGAACCAGTTCGGAACCGGCCTCCGTATTAGTGGTCGCAGCTTCATCAAGAAATGCTTTAACCGCTCCTTTCAGTGCGTCTAACCGCTTGGTCCGATCCGTCTTACTCATCGGATCGTCCATCGAACCGGACACATCCAGCACCAGCGTGAAGTCGATCGGCTGGGTGGTGGTGACCGTGGTGCTGTTGACGGCGCCCTTCACATCCACGTTCACGGTGTAACTGCCATCATCGTTCTTCTTGATGCGCTTATGCTTCTCCGGAGCGCCCAACTGAGAACCGGTCTCGTTCTGCGCAACCGACTGCGCCCGATTTGCTCGCGCAATCGGTTGAGCGGACAACGTAACTGGCTGCTCATCAGGTTGTTCAGATTGTTGTTCAGATTGTTGTTCAACCTCCTGCTCAACCACTGCTCAGTCTCTTCTTTCGTTTCTTGTTCCGTTTCTTGTTCGACTTGCTGGTAAGCCTCTTGATCTGACGGCTGCTCTTGATCTGACGGCTGCTCTTCTCCCACCATCAAATTTTGTTCCACCGGCTGTGAATCCTCTTGCCCAGATTCTTGCAATACCGGCTGCTCGATTTGTTGTTCCAAGGCTCCCGTGGCATCTTCCGCCGCCGCTGACGAAGCAGTGACGCACCCCACGCCGGCGAGCATTGCGACCGTCGCGACGGCCGCAATGACACGACGCGTGAACAGACCTGTGCCCCTCGCCCTGTTTCGCTCAAAGACGTGTCTCATACGCCTACCCCCTTGTACCGTTAAGCGATCGGGGAAATACCTTCCTCCTTCGACCGGTATATTTGATGCGTCTTCGCTTCACATACCGTCCGACAATCGCTTCGTTGCCTAAACCTTAAGGAGAAAAACAGAGGGATACATACCCTCCCAACGAGGTAATCAAGGGGATATACTTTCCTTGAAATCGCACATATCATCGCGATTCTAGAGTATTCTTGCCCCCGTAAATCGCGATGCAAAACTATAAGCAAACGTTGTCATGTCTCTTTCAGAATTTTCCCCGACAAAAAAGCATCTGTCAAGTGCAACATTAACGCCATCAACCCCTAGTTGCGCTTTGGCCACCAAGCGGCATGCCTACGGACATGCCACGGACAGCGGAGCAGCCAAACCAACAACAAACCGACCAGCAACGTGGCAGCTGACACCACGCCCGCAATCACACGCACATCTTTTGCCGCATCATCCTCCGCGGGAATCTCTTCGGGAATGGCGGAACGTAATGCCGAAACCAACAGACGATGCGTATTCACACCGTACGGAGTGCATGTCATCAACGTGACCCGATCCTCGCCAGAGGTAATCTTCAATTGCGATGTGTCGTTAGGTTCGATTTCGGTAATACGATCCACCATATAGCCAAGCGTATGGCCCATCACATCGATATAGAAGTAATCACCAACCGCATCTCATCCAAACGCGTAAACATTGAGGCTTCAACCAAACCCCGATGTCCGGTAATCACCGCATGCGTATCCTTGCCACCCACCGGCAGACTACTGCCATACAAATGCCCCGCACCGGACGCAAGCGTCTGCTCCGACGTGCCATGGTAGATCGGCAAATTCACAGAAATCTTTGGAATGCGGATGGAACCATCACGCCATCGCCAGTATCCAGCAAACGCTGGTATTCCGCGTCTTTGGAGCTAGCGGAATCCTTGTTACCATCGCCAGTGGCGTCTGCGCCCGTCGAGCTGGAACCGGAACCGTCGCTGGAGTCGGACTGATTGTTGTTGTACAACTCGGCGAGCGGATCCTCAGCCTCGCCAATCACCGGCTGCCCCGACTTGGCGAGACGCTTGTTGTACGCCCCAGCCGCGGCGAATGCCTCGTCGGCCTGCGGATACGGCCAACCCGCGACGCTCTGTTCGGAACGGGGCGGACGTGCTCGCCAGCTTTTGCGCGGACTGGTATTGCAGCACTTTCGGGAAAAGACCAATGCCGATTGCGGAGAAAATCAGCACCGCCGCAAGCACACGCAGGGCAATGGATCTACCCACGTCGGCGCGACGCTCGCGAATCTCTTCGGACACATCGGTCGCCTCGGCGAACGTCGGCGGAACGTAGGTGCGCGTGTTGCGCGTGGTGTCGTGCGAACCGCGCGAGCCGTCGTTGCATCGTGCGAATCGCCATAAAAATCGTCGGCGCGTAAGTCCTTAATTTGCTGCGGACCGTCGCTTCTCGACCCGCCGCGCGCGCTCCCATGCGGAAAAACTGCCATCAGTCTTACCCCCTTGAACTGCCAGCCATAGGGAACATTATATTGCACTCCGCCGCGTGCCTTCTTCCCCGACGATTCCGATAGCATCGG
>ENA-OQDF01001022-OQDF01001022.1-human-gut-metagenome-genome-assembly--contig:-NODE-1022-length-11597-cov-2.514996_pt1 | contig 11597 bp, 15 predicted proteins | sample MGYA00242769_ERZ504597 | MGnify/ENA primary metagenome ERZ504597 (study PRJEB26092, sample SAMD00036305) | human gut metagenome | host: Homo sapiens | study: EMG produced TPA metagenomics assembly of...
TTATCAGAATCCAAAGAATAAAAAAGAAGAGATTTTATTTCATATCCCACGTATGATCAGTATGTGTCACGTGAGTTTGCAGACAAAGAAAGGTAATGAAGACCGGGAGGTTGCAAGTACCCGCTGTCCGGTATGTCATATGCCGGCCAAGCGTAAGATCCGCTGGTTTATGAATAATTCTCGTGCATATGAGAGTGTATCACTTTGTCAGAAGCATGGATATATCAAAGGAAGGTGCGAATCCGCCATACGGACGAGGATGCATATTATGCAATCAAGAAGTTAAAGAGGATAGAAGAAAAAGATGCGGAAGAAATCCGTGAAAAAAGGGATTCCCTCCGCAAGAAGAGACAGGCGAAACGTCAGTCAGAGAAGCTGGTCTGAAAGAAGCCGTGTCTGATAATATCTGGCAGAGCCGACTACATGATCGTTATACGTATACGTAACGGTCAGAAGTGGGAGACCTGCCGGATTTTTTGTTATAGAGTAAGTTTTTTCCAGAGCATTGGTATCAACACCGGATGGGAGAGATACGCTGGCGGTACGTCTTGTTTCAAAGAGCGTATCGTCTTTATAATCTTTTAAAATGTATTTTTCAGCCGGAAGAAGATGTCTTGTTATTTTTGATGGAAGATCTTTTACCGCAGTTCTGGAAAAATTATTAAAACCATAATCCAGAAGAGCTTTTGTATCAGAGTAAGCACCGTTCACAGACTGCAGGACGACCGAAACCAGATAAGTATTGTCATTCTTTGCATAGGTAACAAGCGTATTTCCGGCAGCTTCGGTGTAACCGGTCTTTCCGCCTAAGACTCCGTTATATGCATATGCCTGATTCTTCATCATCTTATGATGGTTCAGAAGATAACGTGTCTCTGCAAACTTGTTTGTAGGAGGAATTTCATAATACTGCGTGGATGCAAATTTGCGGAAGGTTGGATTAAACCAGGCCGCGCGGGCAATCTTAGCCATATCGGAAGCCGTTGTATAATGGATTTCATCCGGAAGACCGTTCGGGTTATTAAAATGTGTATTAGTGCATCCAAGCTGACGCGCCTTGAGATTCATTTGTTCTACGAATTTTTGGTGGAACCGGAAGTCAGTTCAGCGACCGCGAGAGTCATTTCATTAGCAGACTGGAGCATAACAGCCATCAGAGCCTGCTCGATGGTGAATTCCTCATCTGTGTCTGCATAGATACTGGAACTGTTGGTTTCGGTAATGCTTCGGGCAGCAGATGCAGTCATAGCAAATTTCTGTGAGGGATTCAGTTTTTCACAGCCGAGGAGAGCAGTCATGATCTTGGTGATACTGGCAGGTACTGAGTCTTGTCCGCGTTTTTGGAGTAGAGGACTGCTCCGGTAAACATATCTACCAGAATTGCAGATTCACCTTCAATCTGTGGCCCTTTGACCCAGTCCTTGATGGAGTCGGTGTCTGCAGGCTGTTTATAATATGGAGTGTGCGGATCTGGTGTAGGAGTTGCCGTCACCAGAGGAGCACCGTATTCGTCTGTGGCGAAGACCGGGACTGCCTGTGTGATGATAACCGCAGAGCAGAGAACACCGGTCAGTATCCGCCGGAAAAATTGTTTCTTTTTTATATTCATGTAATTACCTTTCTGCACATACTTCTTACAGTATATCATTCTTTACAATTATACTGTAATCATTTTCTGCATACAAGGGTTAAATCCATGCAAAATCCTTATAAAACCCCGTGATTCTCATAAAAAGACCTTGACATATGGAAAAATATAACCTTATAATAAAACAGCACAAATAGATATAAGTAAAAACTTTGATGGAGACAGTAGATCGGAATAAAATCCGCAGAGAGCCGGGAGAAGGTGGAAGCCTGGTGAGAGTAATTTCGATGGAAGATCACTCCGGAGTTTCTTTCCTGAAATTTTGAATAAGTAAGGAGAGACGGTGTTTCCGCCGTTAAAGGGAACATGTATCGGCATATATGATTATACTACCAGCGTACAATGTAACAGGTGGTGCGAATGTGGAAATTGCTTTCGTCCTTTTACAGGACGGAAGTTTTTTTTATTTCATTTGACTATTGATGAAAATTTTTCTGAAGAATTTAAAGGAGGAATCTGTTGTGTATCAGAAAGTAGATACGAACCTGAATTTCGTAGATCGTGAAAAACAGGTAGAAAAATTCTGGAAAGAAAACCATATCTTCGAAAAAAGTATGGAGGACCGTAAAGACGATCCTACTTATATGTTCTATGATGGACCGCCGACAGCAAACGGCAAACCGCATATCGGTCATGTACTGACCCGTGTTATCAAAGATATGATCCCGAGATACCGTACTATGAAAGGCTACATGGTACCTCGTAAAGCAGGATGGGATACCCACGGACTTCCGGTAGAGCTGGAAGTAGAGAAGAAACTTGGTCTGGACGGAAAAGAACAGATCGAGGAATATGGTATGGAGCCATTCATCCAGCAGTGTAAAGAGAGTGTCTGGAAATACAAAGGAATGTGGGAAGACTTTTCTTCAACAGTTGGTTTCTGGGCAGATATGGAGAATCCATATGTTACTTACCATGATGACTATATCGAGTCAGAATGGTGGGCTCTGAAAGAAATCTGGAATAAAAAACTTCTTTACAAAGGATTCAAGATCGTTCCTTACTGCCCGCGTTGTGGTACTCCGCTTTCTGCACAGGAAGTTTCCCAGGGATATAAAACAGTTAAAGAACGTTCCGCAATCGTTCGTTTCAAAGTTGTTGGAGAAGATGCATACTTCCTGGCATGGACCACAACACCGTGGACACTTCCGTCCAACGTTGCACTCTGCGTAAATCCAACAGAGACTTACTGCAAAGTAAAAGCAGCAGACGGCTATACTTATTATATGGCAGAAGCTCTGCTTGACAAAGTTCTCGGCAAACTTGGTTCCGAAGAGACACCGGCATACGAAGTTCTTGAGAAATATGTCGGAAAAGATCTGGAATACAAAGAATATGAGCCACTCTTCGCATGCGCAGGAGAAGCGGCAGCAAAACAGAAAAAGAAAGCTCATTTTGTTACAGCAGACAATTATGTAACTATGAGCGATGGTACCGGTATCGTTCATATCGCACCTGCATTCGGTGAAGACGACAGCCGTGTAGGACGCGATTATGACCTTCCGTTCGTACAGTTTGTAGACGGTAAAGGTGATATGACAGCAGAAACTCCATATGCAGGCGTTTTTGTCAAGAAAGCAGATCCGCTTGTACTTCAGGATCTGGATAAAGAAGGAAAACTTTTCGATGCTCCGAAATTCGAGCATGATTATCCGCACTGCTGGAGATGTGATACACCACTGATCTACTATGCACGTGAATCCTGGTTTATCAAGATGACAGCAGTTAAAGATGACCTGATCCGCAACAACAATACAATTAACTGGATTCCGGAGAGCATTGGTAAAGGACGTTTCGGTGACTGGCTGGAAAACGTCAGGACTGGGGTATTTCCAGAAACCGTTACTGGGGAACACCACTGAACATCTGGCAGTGTGAATGTGGACATATGCATTCCATCGGAAGCCGTCAGGAACTGTTCGAGATGAGCGGTAACGAAAAAGCCAAGACAGTAGAACTTCATCGTCCATACATCGATGAGATCACACTGAAATGCCCGGAATGCGGTGGAACCATGCATCGTGTACCGGAGGTTATTGACTGTTGGTTTGACTCAGGAGCAATGCCTTTTGCACAGCATCACTATCCATTTGAAAATAAAGAACTTTTTGAAAAACAGTTCCCGGCAGACTTTATCTCTGAGGCTGTTGACCAGACGAGAGGATGGTTCTACTCCCTGCTTGCTGAGTCCACAATCCTGTTCAACCAGGCTCCATATAAGAACGTTATCGTTCTCGGACATGTACAGGATGAAAATGGCCAGAAGATGAGTAAGTCCAAAGGAAATGCAGTTGATCCGTTCGATGCACTTGAAAAATATGGTGCAGACGCGATCCGCTGGTACTTCTACATCAACAGTGCTCCATGGCTGCCGAACCGCTTCCACGGCAAAGCTGTTCAGGAAGGACAGCGTAAGTTCATGGGTACTCTGTGGAATACCTACGCATTCTTTGTTCTTTATGCAAATATTGACAATTTCGACCCGACAAAATATACTTTAGATTATGACAATCTTCCTGTTATGGACAAATGGCTGTTAAGCAAGCTGAATTCTGTAGTGAAGACTGTTGATGACTGCCTTGCAAACTACAAGATTCCGGAAAGTGCAAGAGCTCTTCAGGAGTTTGTAGATGAGATGAGTAACTGGTATGTAAGAAGAAGCCGTGAACGTTTCTGGGCTAAGGGCATGGAGCAGGATAAGATCAATGCTTACATGACTCTGTATACTGCTCTGGTAACAATTTCCAAAGCAGCAGCTCCGATGATTCCGTTCATGACAGAAGAAATCTATCAGAACCTTGTAAGAAGCGTTGATAAAGAAGCGATTGAGAGTATTCATCTCTGTGACTTCCCGAAAGTCGAAGAAGCATGGATCAATAAAGAGCTGGAAGACGATATGGAAGAACTCCTCAAGATTGTTGTTCTTGGACGTGCAGCAAGAAATACTGCAAATATCAAGAACCGTCAGCCGATTGGTACAATGTATATCAAAGCTGACAAAGAAATGGGCCAGTTCTATACAGATATCATTGCAGATGAGCTGAATGTCAAAGAAGTGAAGTTCGCAAATGATGTCGAATCCTTCATTTCCTACAGCTTTAAACCGCAGCTTCGTACAGTAGGACCGAAATACGGTAAACTTCTGAACGGTATCCGTACAGCACTTGCTGAGATCAACGGAACAGAAGCGATGAACGAGCTGAGATCCACAGGTCTTCTGACACTGGATATTAACGGAAACAAGGTAGAACTTTCTGAGGAAGACTTATTGATCGAGACTGCACAGACAGAAGGTTATGTAACAGAAGCAGATGGTGATATTTCTGTAGTTCTTGATACAAATCTGACACCAGAGCTGATTGAAGAAGGATTTGTCCGTGAGATCGTCAGCAAAGTACAGACAATGAGAAAAGAAGCTGGATTTGAAGTTATGGATAAGATTCATATCTATGCAAAAGACAATGACAAGATTCTTGAGCTCATGAAGAACCACAAAGAAGAAATCATGTCTGAAGTACTGGCAGAGGATATGACTCTGGGCACAACCGATGGCTATGTAAAAGAATGGAACATTAACAAAGAGCCAGTTGTTCTTGGTGTTGCAAAAATGTAAGAAGCTCATGCCCGGTAAATATACCGGGCATGATTTGCAAAAATTGGGGGAATAAAAAAGCGCAGCATTGCTGTGTGATTAAGGAGGAAACGCAATGATTGACAAGCAGTTTAAAAAAGAAGCTTTCAAAGAGAGCGTAAAGGAAAACGTTAAATTTCTTTATCGTAAAAAACTCGAAGAAGCTACACAGGAACAGATTTTCCAGGCTGTATGCTACACTGTAAAAGATGTTATCATTGATAACTGGCTGGAAACACAGAATGCATATAAAGAGCAGGATCCTAAGACAGTTTACTATATGTCCATGGAGTTCCTTATGGGACGTGCTCTTGGAAATAACCTGATCAACCTGACAGCATACAAAGAGGTAAAAGAAGCTCTGGATGAACTTGGTCTGGATCTTAACGTGATCGAGGATCAGGAACCGGACCCGGCACTTGGTAATGGTGGCCTGGGACGTCTTGCAGCATGCTTTCTAGATTCTCTTGCGACTCTGAATTACAGTGCGTATGGATGTGGTATCCGTTATCGTTATGGTATGTTCAAACAGCAGATCAAAGACGGATATCAGGTAGAAGTACCGGATAACTGGCTGAAAGATGGATATCCATTTGAACTTCGTCGTCCGGAATATGCAAAGAAGTTCATTTCGGTGGATATGTTGATGTAGAATATGATCCGGCAACAGGATCCAACAAATTCGTACACAAGGGATATCAGGCAGTAAAAGCGGTTCCGTTTGATATGCCGATTGTAGGATATAATAACAAGATCGTAAACACCTTAAGAATCTGGGATGCAGAGCCAATCGTAGACTTCGAGCTTGACTCTTTCGATAAAGGTGATTATAAAAAGCAGTTGAGCAGGAAAACCTTGCCCGCAATATCGTAGAAGTTCTTTATCCGAACGACAACCATATGGCTGGTAAAGAGCTGCGTCTGAAACAGCAGTATTTCTTTGTATCTGCAAGTCTTCAGGCTGCTATTGATAAATACAAAAAGAACCACAAAGATATCATGAAACTGCACGAAAAGTTACTTTCCAGATGAACGATACTCATCCGACAGTAGCAGTAGCAGAACTTATGCGTATCCTTATGGACGAAGAAGGACTTGGATGGATGATGCATGGTCTGTAACAACTAAATGTGTTGCTTACACAAACCATACAATCATGGCAGAGGCTCTTGAGAAATGGCCGGTTGAGCTGTTCTCCAGACTGCTTCCACGTGTATACCAGATCATCGAAGAGATCAACCGTCGTTTCATTCTTGACATTCAGGCTAAATATCCTGGAAATTATGACAAGATCAAGAAGATGGCAATCCTCTATGATGGACAGGTAAAAATGGCTCATCTTGCAATCGTTGCAGGTTACTCTGTAAACGGTGTTGCAAAACTTCATACAGAAATCCTTAAGAAACAGGAACTGAAAGATTTCTATGAAATGATGCCGGAGAAATTCAACAACAAGACAAACGGTATCACACAGAGACGTTCCTGCTTCACGGAAACCAGCTTCTTGCAGACTGGGTAACAGATCATATCGGACCGGAATGGATCACAGATCTGTCTCAGATCAGCAAACTGAAAGTTTATGTTGATGATGAAAAAGCACAGCAGGAATTCATGAACATCAAATACCAGAACAAAGTTCGTCTGGCAAAATATATCCTGGAGCACAACGGAGTAGAGGTAAATCCACGTTCTATCTTCGATGTACAGGTTAAGAGACTTCATGAGTACAAACGTCAGCTTCTGAACATCCTGCATGTAATCTATCTGTATGACCAGATTAAGAAACATCCGGAAATGGATTTTTATCCAAGAACATTCATCTTCGGTGCAAAAGCATCTGCAGGTTATGCACGTGCTAAGAAAATCATTAAACTGATCAACTCTGTAGCAGATGTTGTAAACAATGATGCATCTATCGAAGGCAAGCTGAAGTTGTATTCATCGAGAACTATCGTGTATCCAACGCTGAGATGATCTTTGCAGCAGCAGATGTTTCTGAGCAGATCTCTACTGCAAGTAAAGAGGCTTCCGGTACAGGTAACATGAAGTTCATGCTGAACGGTGCACGACTCTGGGAACTATGGATGGTGCTAACGTTGAGATCGTTGATGAAGTTGGCAAAGAAAATGCATTTATCTTCGGTCTGAGCGCAGACGAAGTAATCAACTATGAAAACAATGGCGGATATGATCCGAGAGTCATCTACAATACAGATGATGAGATTCGTCAGGTACTGACAGAGCTTGTCAATGGAACATTCTCTTCTGATACAGAACTGTTCCGTGACCTGTACAATTCTCTTCTTAACCAGAACGGTGGAGAAAGAGCAGACCAGTACTTTATCCTTGTTGACTTCCGTTCTTATGCAGCAGCACAGAAGAAAGTGGAAGAAGCCTACAAAGATGAAAAAGGCTGGGCTCGTATGGCTATGCTGAACACAGCATGCGCTGGTAAGTTCACATCTGACAGAACTATCCAGGAATATGTGGATGATATCTGGCATCTGGACAAAGTTTTCGTAAAGTAAAAAACTCTGCAAAGGGGACTTTGCCAGTCCCCTCTGCACACCCCTGGGCAGAAAGGCAAAAAATTTCCAGATAACATAAGACAGAAGGAAAGTATAAGATATGCTTGGCTCCTGGATTGTGGTATGGGGAAGTGTATCCTGTGTGGGGACAGATAGATGGAATAAATAAAGGGAATCTGGATTTTCAGTAAAATTGAAAATTCTGATTCCCTTTTTTACATAAGGTCGGATTGGTGGGGGTGAATGTGGATTTTTACCAGGTGCATCCGGAATTAGTGTGGATAAATGCGGCCAGATGGGTGCGAATGGTTTCCATTTTCTGCCGGGTGTCGGGATTGGTGTATGGGATGCGGTTAATGATTCGGTTCAGGTAGTGGTGTTCTTCGATGATATCGAGGCTTGCGCGGAAATAGATATCGCTGAAGTAGGCAACGTAGGATACCCAGTAGTCCATTTTGGTAACCCGGTCAGGGGAGTAGATGCACTGATTTTTAAAGATGGTGTCGTATACGACAGGGGTGATTTCCTGTGCGCCGATTTCTTCGGCAGAGACTCCCATAAATATCTGAAGGTCGTCTTTCAATTTGACGCGACAGTTGTCCAGCTTGTCAGCATCGCGGATCAGGCGTGCATGAAGAAGTGTACGTGGATCGGTAATTCCTTCAAGACAGAAATCGCTGTGGTGTGCAATGGAGGTTTTGATGATATCATCCCAGGTGTCTTCTGGAACGAACTGGCGGATCATTCCTTCCTCAAATAAAACCTTTACACCGTAGGCAGCGTGATCCATAGTGGTTGGTTCGAAGCTGTCAAAGCGTTTTAACTGTTCAAAACGGCCAATGTCATGGAGAAGGGCGATGATACGTGCAAGTTCAGTGTCTTCTTCTGATAATTGCATGCGATGGCAGATTTCTTCCATGGCATGTACGACACCGTAGGTATGTATGATTTTGAGACGGACTTTATCGTTGTTACTGTCATAGCTATCCAGGTATTTCTCGAATTGCTGTTTTGCATTATTGTAATTCATAGATATTCATCCCTTTACGTTTTTATCTCAGTATATAAAAATATAAAATGCTTGACAAGATTCGACAAAAAATGACATCTTTATTGCTTCAAGAGATTTTTTCGGTATTCTCTCGGGCTGCAACCCTTGATCTTACTGAATACTTTTGTGTAATAGTTGGAATCTGAAAATCCGGTCTTTTCAGCAATGTTGCTGATGGATTCTTTTGTATTCAGGTATTCCAGGCTTCGCTCGATTCGGTATTCTTTAAGAAAAGCGAAGAGTGTAGTATTCATATGTCGCTTGAACAGGCGGGTGCATTCGCTTTCACACAGATGTATATTTTCGGAAATATCTGTAAGAGTGATCCGGTTCATATAATTCTGCTCTATATACGAGAGGATTTTACGGATACGTTCATACTCTGTGAGATCAGATGCGGGAGATACAGCCTGAAGCGGAAAATGCTCTGCCAGCAGTTTCCACATAGTCTGCATATGTATGGAAATATCCAGCTCATAGAAATCAGGCTTTTCTTTGTCCAGGGAGATGACTTTCAGCATATGGTCGCGAAAAATCGTATGCCAGTTTTCAGAATAATCGATATGCATGGCACATACGGCAAGATTCTGTATGACAGGATCTACATATTTGGTACAAATCGTACTCTGAAAGAAGCCGTAGATCAGCTTGGAATCAAAGGTGATCGGAATATAAGAACAGTCTTCCTGATCCTCCATTTCACCGGAATGTAGTGCATTGGAATTGCAGAAAATAATGTCTCCTTCCTTCAGATGGAAGAACGATTATTCACACGGTAATGCATCGAGCCTTTTTATATAGGTGATTTCAATCTCCGGATGACAGTGCCACAGGAAGGAATTGGAATCATACTCTGATAAACGCTGGTAACTGACGAGAAACGGAAAATGATCGCTGCCGTGTTTTTTAATTCTTTTGAAACTGATTTGTGATGATCTGCATGGACTCTGGCCTCCGTTAAGTAGCGTCAAACGCATAAAATTACAGATAGTGTTCTTTTATTATAGGCATATTTTTATATAAAACGCAAGATTTTACCATTTTTTCGCAGATTAATTAAGGAATTTTACTATAGATACGTTATAATAAAATTACAGGATGTATTTAGATCGTAAAAAATATAAAGGAGAATGAAATCATGAATTTACCGGAAACAGCAAAACTTCAGGAAATTTACGGGGAAACAGAAATCAGCGGAGCACGTTTCAAAAATCTTGCAGATAATTTTTCAAAAATCTATGGACAGGATAAGGCAGAATACTTTACAGCACCTGGAAGAACAGAGATCATTGGTAATCATACAGATCATAACGGTGGTAAAGTAATTGCAGGAAGCATTAATCTGGATACGATAGGGGCAGCTTATCCGAATGGAACACAGGTGATCCGTATCACAAGTGAAGGATACAGGGATGAAATCGTAGTTGACCTTACAAAACTCAGCAAGAGTAATTACAAAAAAGGCACAGCAGCACTTGTAGCAGGAATGATGGAAGGTGCGCAGAAGAATGGTTTTGAAACAGGTGGATTTGATGCTTATGTCAGCACCAATGTTATTGCGGCAGCAGGTGTCAGCTCTTCTGCTTCTTTTGAAATGCTGATCTGTACGATCATTGATTACTTTTTCAATGAGAGCAAAATGTCCTTTAATGATTATGCCAAGTAGGTCAGTACGCAGAAAATGTATACTGGGACAAGGCATCCGGAATGATGGATCAGATGGCATGTGCAGTTGGTGGTCCGGTACTGTTTGATTTTGCAGACAGAGATAACCTGAAATATAGCAAACTGGATTTTTCCTTCGGAATTTGGATACAGACTTGTTATTGTAAACACAGGAAAAGGTCATGCAGATCTCAGTCAGGAATATTCTGAGATTCCTGGTGAGATGAAAGCGGTTGCAAAAGTACTTGGTGTGGAACTTCTTCATGAAACAAATGTAGATGCACTTCTTGAACACTGCAATGAAATTGAAGATGACAGAGCCGTCCTTCGTGCACTTCATTTCTTTGGAGAAACATCACGCGTAGAAGATGCTGCAGATGCGATTCATCACAATGATTATGACAAGTTCCTTGAACTGATCGATGAGTCAGGAAAATCTTCATGGGAACTTCTTCAGAACTGCTACACAATGAAAGATTTTCATGAGCAGAAGATTACCAGAACACTTGCATTAACTCAGCTCTTCCTCAAGAAGATCGGGGCAGGTGTATGCCGTGTTCATGGAGGCGGTTTTGCAGGTGTTATCGCAGCAATCGTGCCGGAAAAAGAACAGGATAATTACGTAGAATATATTTCCAGATTTGTTGGAAAAGAAAATGTATATCCGATGGACATCCGCGCGATCGGAGCAGTACATATTGGATAATATGAAAGATAAACGACAACAGTTGATTATCCTTGAAAATTATTAAAATACATACATAAAAACATAAGGTATCATAATACAGACAAAGGAGAGATTCTTTGAAGATTATTTCCTATATTTCTGTATTTATGATACCTTTTTTATATCAGTGATTTATTCTTTTCAAGCATTTCGTAAATGATATTTTGAGTATAAGTTCCGAGATGCTTCTGATCCTCTTTGGAAAGTTCTTTTACATAGATCGGTTTACCGTATTCCAGAACAACATGTGTGGATTTGATCTTTGGCATATGTGCCTCAAAAATTTCTGCGGTATTGTTCATCGCCATCGGGATGATCGCACATCCGGATTTGCTGGCAATTTTGAAAC
>ENA-OQDF01001023-OQDF01001023.1-human-gut-metagenome-genome-assembly--contig:-NODE-1023-length-11595-cov-1.924137_pt1 | contig 11595 bp, 19 predicted proteins | sample MGYA00242769_ERZ504597 | MGnify/ENA primary metagenome ERZ504597 (study PRJEB26092, sample SAMD00036305) | human gut metagenome | host: Homo sapiens | study: EMG produced TPA metagenomics assembly of...
CCTCGCGGCTGCATGACCGGTCATGCCACGCAGCCGAACATGACCGCGTCCAACATCGCCCACGTTCAAGACCTTCGCCTTCTACGTTCCCGCTTGTTCTCATCATCCTCAGCCTCGTCGTGTTCTGGTTCAAGGTCAAGATCGATGAGAAGATGCATGCGCAGATCGTTGAGGAGCTCGAAGCCAAGCTCGCTTCCGGCGAGATCGTCGACGATGAGGCGCAGGCAGTTATTAAGAACTGATCTCCCGTTCCCATCCCTCCCATAAGGCCCGTCCGCCTGAACCGCAAGATGCGGTCCGTGGCGGACGGGCCTGTTCGTTCCTGCGGTCGGCGGTCATGAACATACCCATGTCGGTTCCGGCAGTGGGGCCGGAAGACGGCGTGTCGACTATCGGCCAGGAGTGTCTATCAGCTAGTATCAGCTGGTATCCGATATGGGCCGTGGCCCTGCGCCGCCTGCCAAAGGAGATAACCGTGCGTGCATGACGTGACTTCGTATGGCCAAAACTGCTGACCGTGGACGGACGCGGCATCGCTTTCGGTGGCGACTATAGTCCCGACCAATGGCCGGAGGAAATCTGGGATGACGACATCCGCCTGATGGGCCAGGCCGGCGTCAACACCGTGCCCTTGCCATCTTCAGCTGAGATCGCTCCAGCCCATCGAAGACCATTGGGATTTCGACTGGCTCGATCGCGTCATCGACAAGCTCGGTGACGTGACCGTCGCCGGACCGCATGTGCAGGTGCTTGCCTCGTATGCCGGCGAAGAAGCGGATGAGTGGGAGCTTGACGGCATGGCCGCGATCACCCGCAACACGTACGGCGAAGGGGAGGCGTATTTCCTCGGCTGCGATCTGGGCGTGAGCGATCTGACGCGATTCGTGGGAGGCTGGCTTGCCGCGCAGCCGCAGGATGGCCGGCAGCCGGAAGCCAACCTGCGGTCGCCCGCCAGCGGCGTGACCTCTGACGTTCTGCACACCTGCGTCAATCCGACGACGCATATTCGACTTCTATCTGACACGTGGCAGATCGGATGTCGAACTGCGCGACATCGCAGGGGAGCCGAGTCCTGTTCCGGGCGGAACGGGGCAGTGACGGCGGCGCGTATACGGTGCATCGCAATGGCGTTTTCGTGACGAAGCGCCCGAACCCGTCGGTGTAGTCAGTTGCGACGAAACAGGAGGCGGAGCCGCGGACGGTTTTGTGAGACGGTCCGCGGCCTCACCGTTGGAAGCCGCGGACTCGGATCATCAGCAACGGACGCGCCGTTGATTTCCACTTCCGGAGCAACGATGGTGAGCTTTGCCGCGACGAGATGCTGCAGGACGGTGCGACGTACATGGTGCCCGGATTCTCCCTTCGCCGCTGCGCTGCCTGCCGCAGCAGATGTTCCACGGCCGCATCAACGGAAAGCGAGTTGTCGGACTCCAGCTTGAATGGTTTGCTGGTGAAGAACGCCTGAATTCGTTTGACCCAGTATTGCTCGATCTCGGTGAATTGCTCTGCTGTCGGACGTAATTCATTGATGAGCTCGGCATAGTCATGCATCAGCGCCATGGTGCCGCGGCTGGTTCGTCCCTTAAAGGTTGAACCGATAGAACCGTCATTCATTACTTTTTCAACGATACCGACACGCTCATTCGATTGTGTCCAATACTGCTTTCTTTCTGCATGAACAACGGTACTCGGCAAGGCGGTAACGATAGTCGCAAAGGCTAAGAAGCCCGTACATAATCGTTTTTTTGTAGTGTTTCAGATTTTCAGTAGAATGGCGACAGCCAAATCCCGCTGGCTTGCTAGTAAAGCGTTGTCCTCGGGGGGAGTTTTGTTTGTTGTTGAAAGATAACGCGGCATCGAATAGATAGGGGAGGCCCGGCATGGGACGTCATCAGCGTGCAGAAACCTCCGGACTCATCTCCTTCTTGATTTGCGCCGTCGTTGGCGCGGTATCGATGAACCTGTACATGGAATACGCGCCGGCCATCTGGCAGCTGACGCAACGCCGATTCATGGTATGTTCGGGCATCGTGGCGGCATGCGGCGTCATTTCCTTCATTATTGGCTATGCGCGCAAATCACGTTCATTGAACCTCAAACATGGTTGGTTTGCACCGATTCGTCGCATTTTCGAAATCGTCGCCCTTTCGGTGGTGTATGCCTCGACCATTTTCCTGTCGTCTTTTGCACTCATCGGTGCGGCCAACGACATGATGGGCAATGCCATCTTCTCCGGCTATATCTCCAGCGTCTGCGCCGCCTTCGCCGGCGTGGTGGGGTACATGACCTTTGTACAGGCGGAGATGATGAACGCCAAAACTATTGCCAGTCTGTTGCCGTTCTTCGTCATCTCCGGCGTGGTCACCGCCGGCATGACCACCGACGACCCATACTGGTATCACAACAACTTTCGCAGCTCGGCGACAGAACCACGTTTGCGGCCCGTATGTTCAACTCCACGCTGATTCTTGCCGGCACATGCATCATCATCGTCAGCTACTTCGCCATCTCCGAACTGGTGACCACCGAACGGCTACAGCGCCTCTGGCACGACCGCACCAACAGAGATCCGAATCGCGGCTACGAAATCCCACATTTCATGCTGCGCATCTCCATTCTGTCCTTCCTGCTGATGGTGGCCGGCCTGGCATTCATCGGCATCGGCGTGTTTCGGTACACGCCACACAATCTCTTGCACAATATATGCGCCAAAGGCCTGCCGTTCGTCATGCTGCTGCTGTTCGTGCTCCTGCCGTGCTTGCGCCACGCCTGTCCAAAGCAGTGATGGTGGCCTCCGACCTGACCGCGCTCGTATGCGCTGCATTCTGGGTCAATATGATGATGGGTCACAACACCCTCACCAATGTGGAGGCGTTGGCTGGTCTGGCGTTCCTCGGCTGGTTCATCGTGTTCTCGCGCCAGATCGCCGCCATCGAGGCCGATCGCGCGGCCGCTCAGTTGTTGCACGCGCAGGCCATCGAAGGCGGTTTTGAGCAGCCGTCTTCCGCACCTGATCAGCAGATCGAATCCCGCATCGCTGCGACCGGTGAATAATTTGTTTGATAGATTTGGCCTTATGACTGAACGACTCACGAATCTCTGGCCTGCCCCGCTCGCCGCACAGCCGTTGAACGCTACGGTAACGGTGCCGGGCAGCAAGTCCCTATCCAACCGCTACCTGATTCTCGCCGCCCTCGGCAGCAAGCCCGTTACTCTGATTGGCCTGCTGCGTTCGCGCGACACGGACCTTATGATGGGCGCACTCGAAGCCTCGGTGTCCGCTGCGACGTGGATTCCGCAACCGACACCACCGTAACGGTTACTCCTCCTGTATCCGGCCGATTCCATGGCAACGTCAATGTGTTCTGCGGACTGGCCGGCACGGTGATGCGTTTCGTGCCCGGCCTTGCCCTGTTTGCAGATGGCCCAGTGAATTTTGATGGCGACGAACAGGCTTATGCACGTCCGATGAAGCCGGTGCTTGACGGTTTGGAACAGCTGGGTGCAACGGTTGATTACCACGGCGAGGTTGGCCGTCTGCCGTTCACTATTACGCCGCCTGCAACCTTGCCGGCTGCCCAGGCGCAGGTCAGCATCGATTCGTCCGGTTCTTCCCAGTTCATCTCCGGCCTGTTGCTGATTAGTTCCAAACTGCCTGGCGGTCTGCACCTCGCGCACACGGGGGAGAAGACCCCGAGCCTGCCGCACATTCGCATGACTGTGGCTGATGTGACCGGTGCCGGCGGTGCGGTTGAGGCCGACGAATCCGCCCGCACATGGACGGTTGAACCGCGCGCAATGCAACTGCCGAGCAAGGTGACCGTTGAGCCCGACCTGTCGAACGCGGCGCCATTCCTCGGCGCGGCATTGATCGCCGGCGGCACGGTCCGGGTGCCTCATTGGCCTGAGACCACCACCCAGCCGGGTGGTTTGTTGCCGGGCTATCTGGAACAGATGGGTGCCAAAGTATCGTTCCCGACAATCGATGGCGTGCGCTATTGCGAAGTGACCGGTGACGGCACCGTGCGTGGGCTGGGTACGTTCGATTTGACGGCGGCCGGGGAGATTGCGCCCTCGTTGGCGGCGATTCTGGTGTTTGCTGATAAGTCGACAGACATGGTTGGTATTGGTCACTTGCGCGGCCACGAAACGAATCGTCTGGAGGCATTGGTCAACGAGATTCGTCGTGTTGGGGGAGCGGCTGAGGAATTGCCTGATGGATTGCGTATCGAACCGGTGCCGGCGGAGACGTTGCACGGTGCCGTGATGGAAACCTATGCTGATCACCGTATGGCCACGTTCGCCGCGATGCTGGGGCTGCGTATTCCCGATATCGAGGTCATCAACGTGGCCACCACGCGCAAGACCTTGCCTGATTTCGTCGGTATGTGGAGCGGCATGCTGAGGCAGTAAGGGGTCCTGTGTTCTGGTGGGCCCCCCTCAGTCCGCCGGAGGCGACTGAGGGGGAGTATGACGCAGGGGTAGGGGTCTCATGACCATATACGAATGGGGGCTGATTCCAATCGGAATCAGCCCCATAGTGTTGCAACTAGAGATTGGTGAGATGCCTAACGGCGGTTACTTACTTGGCGAAGGTGTTGCCGTAGGTGTCGGTGCCGGCTTCGGCGATTGCGGCGGACTTGCGGGCGATGGCCAGCTCTTCGTTCGTCGGAATCACGGCGATGATCACGGAGGAGTCCGGAGTGGAGATGATGCGCGGTTCCTTGGAGCGGGTGGCGTTCTTCTCCTCGTCCAGCTTGACGCCGAACGGAGCGAGCTTGTCGCACACCATCTTGCGGACCACGTCGTCGTTCTCGCCCACGCCAGCGGTGAAGGTGATCACGTCGCAGCCACCCATCTGGTAGGTGTAGTTGCCGATGTAGCTGACGATGCGGTGCACGTAGACATCCAGAGCCAGCTTGGCGTCCTCATTGCCCTCGGACACCAGACGGTGAACCTCACGCAAATCGCCATAGCCGGTCATGCCCATCATGCCGGAACGCTTGTTGAACAGGGCGTCAAGCTCGTCCACGTTCATGTGGGCGTTGCGAATCAGGTGGAAGACCACAGCCGGGTCGATGTCACCGGTACGGCCACCCATCATCAGGCCCTCAAGCGGGGTCAGACCCATGGAGGTCTCAACCGGCTTGCCGGAGACCTCAGCGGAAGCGGAAGCGCCGTTGCCGATGTGCAAAACGATCTGCTTCAGCCTTCAGCCGGCTTGCCGACGACGTCCGGCACCACGGAGGAGATGTACTCGTGGGAGGTGCCGTGGGCGCGTAGCGGCGGATGTGGTACTGATCGGCGATTTCCTTGTTCAGCGCGTAGGTGCTGGCGCCTCGGCAGCTGGAAGAAGAAGGAGGAATCGAAGACGAAGATCTGCGGAACGTCCGGCAGCAGGGAGCGCATGACTTCGGCGCTTGGCCTCCGGGCCGTTGTGCAGCGGGGCGAGCACAGCCAGATCCTTGACCTGGTTGATGGTCTTGTTGGTCACGAGGGCCGGCTTCGGGAAGATGGAGCCACCCTGCACCACACGGTGGCCGACGGCGACAATGCCAGCCTCAGACAGGTTCGGGCCGTACTCCTCGAAGAAGCCGAGCACGCGCTTCAGACCCTGCTCGTGGTCGTGAATCGGCTCTTCAAGCTCGTGCTTTTCGCCGTTGTACTCGTGCTTGTAGTGGCCGTCGACCGGCTCACCGATCTTCTCGACGAGGCCGGAAGCGAGGCCTTCGCCGGATTCGAGATCAACCAGCTGGTACTTGATCGAGCTGGAGCCGGAATTGATGACAAGGACGGTTTTCGCCATTGTGGGCATCCTCCATTGTGATTGAATGTTCCCGTGAGACACGGGTTACCGTTGATTAGATTACTCGTTGCTTGCTACAAAATAAGCATTACGGTGGCTCCCGCTGGCGGGAGCCACCGGGAGCTAAGCCGGGCTCACTGCGCTTCGATGGCGGTGAGGGCGATGGTGTTGATGATGTCCTGCACCAGAGCACCACGGGACAGGTCGTTTACCGGCTTGTTGAGACCCTGCAGCACCGGGCCGATGGCCAAGGCGCCGGAGGAGCGCTGCACGGCTTGTAGCCGATGTTGCCGGCGCACAGGTCCGGGAAGACGAACACGTTGACGTGTCCAGCCACATCGTTGCCCTTGGCCTTGGTGGCGGCTACGGTGGGGGACCAAGCGGCGTCGAACTGGATGGAACGACCACCGGCAGATCCGGAGCCTTCTCCTTGAGCAGCTTGGTGGCTTCCTCGACCATGTCCACGTCCGGTCCCTTGCCGGAACCGAGGGTGGAGTAGGAGAGCATACCGACCTTCGGGTCGATGCCGAAGCACGTGCGGTCTCGGCGGACTGCAGCGCGATTTCGGAAAGCTGCTCGGCGTCCGGGTTGAGGTTGATGGCGCAGTCGGAGAACACGGCCACATGGTCCTTGAAGCACATGAGGAATGCGCCGGAGACCAGCTTCTGGCCGGGCTTGGTCTTGATGACCTGCAGGGCCGGGCGCACGGTGTTGGCGGTGGAGTTCACGGAGCCGGAGACCAGGCCGTCGGCGTAGCGAGCACCACGAGCATGGTGCCGAAGTAGCTGGCGTCGGCCAGCTGCTTGCGGGCCTGCTCCTCGGTCATGCCCTTCTTGGCACGCAACTCGCACAGCTTGGCGACCATGGGCTTCAGCACGTTCTCGTCGTCCATAGCCTGGAAGCGGGCGCGATCCAAGTAGTTCAGGCCCAGTTCCTTGCCGCGAGCCAGAATGGCGTCCTTGTTGCCCACGATGATGAGGTTCACGATCTCGCGCTCAAGCAGGTAGTCGGCCGCCTTGATGATGCGGTCCTCCTCGCCTTCGGGCAGCACGATGGTCTTCTTGTTGCTCTTGGCCTTGCCGAGCAGGCCGAACTGGAAGGCGTACGGGTGATGGGCGCGGTGACGTCCACATCGAGCGCGGCGAGCACTTCATCGGTGGGAGCGTTCTTACGGAAGGTCTCCAGCGCCAGATCCTTGGTGGATTCATCGGTGAACGGCACCTGCGGAAGAGTCCAGACCGGCAGGCCGTACTTGGCGAGGGTCTCCTTAACGGAGAAAGCGTGGCGCGGCTCGCATCCGGTCACGAAGATGCCGAGCACCTTGTTGCCAGCGGCCTCCATGCCCTCGATGGACAGCTTGACGGTCTCGTCGAGCTCGTGCGGCCAACGGTTGATGGTGCACACGGCTAGGAACACGCCGGCCTTCAGATCAGCGGCGACATTCGCGTCGAATTCATAGCTGGTCGGATCGTTGACGTGGGACTTGTCGGTGCCCACGATCAGGGCGGCGTCCGCGCGGGAAACGTCCATGGCATCGTTGAACGCGCCGACGATATCGCCACGGGCGGTGTTCTTATCCTCGCGCACCTTGTGCACATCGAGGCCGGTGGACAGGGCCACGCCGAGTCCGGCATTGGAGGCGGCGAGTAGGATCGGGGTGAATTCGTCATGGTTGGACACAGCAGGGCGGAACACCATGGTCTTGTACTTGGAAGTCAATGCGTTGAGCATGCCGTAAGCGACGACGTTGCGGCCATTGGCGCCTTCAGGCTGGCGATATATACACGGGTGACGGTCACGATGTTTTGTCTCCTTTGATGATCAACACGATAGGGACCACACCTCATTGTAGTGGCGATTACTGTTATCGCTCACGCCGGTGTCGCGCCAATCGGAAGCGTCCCCTTTGCGACGCTTTCCGGGGAATGTTGCGCAAAACCCCAAAAGTCGGCCGATAGGCAGAAAACGAGAAAGGCCGGTGCATGAAGCACCGGCTTGATTGTGGAGCTAGGGGGATTCGAACCCCGACCCTCTCCATGCCATGGAGATGCGCTACCAGCTGCGCTATAGCCCCGAGTGAAGCTATCCGATTCATGGGAGTCGCAAGACCCGCCATGAACCAGCGGAGAAACCACCATATCGCCTGATTTGATGGCTTCGTCGTGGAGCTAGGGGGATTCGAACCCCCGACCCTCTCCATGCCATGGAGATGCGCTACCAGCTGCGCTATAGCCCCGTTTTCAATTGTTGGCCCGTTGTTTGGACCTCGTATACATTACGACGAGATGTCGATTCTGGCAAAAGCCGGCGTGTCGCCAAATGGCAAAAGTGGGATTTGGCGACACTTTTGGCTTGTTTCCGCCATTATTCAGGCATTGGGTTATTCAATTACTGCTTGAACGGTTTTTCGAATACACTGAACCTGTTGGCTCAGCAGGGAGCCGTGACACGATCAGCGTTCGCGTTCCCACTCGTCGGTGTCGGCGATGGCCGGACCGTGATTGTAGTCCAGCAGACGCCAGCGCACAGTGCCATCGGGATTGTCCATCGGCACCAAGCGCACCCAGTGCGCATTACGCAATGAAACCACCGTAGAAAAGGTCGGATCGATTGCAGAAATGCCCAACAGGGTCTGCAATGTCTGCGCAATCCATGCGCCGTGCGAGAACACGAACAGGTCCGTGTCGTCTCCGGCACGCGTGGACCAGTCCTCAAGAGCCTCTACGCCGCGCTTGCCCACAGCTTCCTTGGGCTCGGCACCATACTTCAGCTCGCCGCCCCGAGACTCCATCCAGGAACGGAAGTCCTCGGGGTAGCGTTCGGCCAGTTCGGCCACGGCATGGCCATCCCAATCACCGAAGCTGCGTTCACGGACGCGACGATCATCGACGGGCTCGATTCCACCAATACGTCGGCGAAAGCTTGCGCGGTGGCGTGCGCACGCTTCAAATCGGAGCAGACAATGAACCGGTGGTTGATTTCCTGCCGACGATCGACGTACAGCCTTTTCAAGGCCGCGGCGGTCTGCTTGACCTGCCATTCACCCACGGCGTCCAGCGGAATGTCGACCTGGCCTTGGAGCTTGTGAGCGGCGTTGTAGGAGGTGCGTCCATGACGGATAAGGAAAACGGAACGAACATGATTGGTCATAGTGACGATCCTTTCGGTTCCAGTGAGGAAACAGGAAAAGGGAGGGCTGCCTGATGCCGTCAATGATGTTTGGCAACAGGCAGCCCGACACGCGAATATCAGCGAATATCAGCGTTATGTGATTCGCACGTTACGCGGTGGTGACGGCAGCATCTTCCGCATGCTCCGCCGTTTCCGGGTGTGCGAGTTCAAGATCGATGGCCGGGCAGTCGCGCCAGAGTCGTTCGAGCCCGTAGAATTCGCGCGATTCCTCGTGCATGACATGAACCACGAAATCACCGTAGTCAAGCAGCACCCACTGGCCCTCGGTCAGGCCCTCGCGAGAGCGCGGCTGACGGCCGGAGCACTTAAGGAACAGGTCCTTTTCGATTTCCTCGGCCACGGCCAGTACCTGACGCTCGTTGGAGGCGCCGGCGATCATCATGATGTCGGTGATGCCGAGCAGGTCGGCTACGTCGAAGGCCACGATGTCGGTGGCTTTGATACGGTCCGCGGCCTCGGCGGCCACGCGGACGGCGTTGATGGAATCCTGAAGTGCGGGCATGGTTCAGCGCTCCCAGGCGGCTTCCAGCCCTCGACGTTGTGTTGCGTATTCTCGGAGTACGACCATCGTGTCGCTCGGCACGGCGTGGCGCACCACGGAACCGGCGCCGGTGGTCACGTTGTCGCCCACTTCAACCGGGGCCACGAACAGGTTGCCGGCACCCACGTGGCAGCCGGAGCCGATGGTGGTGCGGTTCTTGTGCACGCCGTCATAGTTGGCGGTAATGGTGCCGCCGCCGATGTTGGTGTGGTCGCCAAGCTGGGCGTCGCCCACGTAGCTCAGGTGCGGCACCTTGGTGCCGTTGCCGATGTGCGCCTTCTTCATTTCGACGAACGCGCCGGCTTGGCATCCTGCCGAACTCGTTGCCCGGGCGCAGGTAGGTCCACGGGCCGATGTTCGTGCGTGCGCCGATGTGCGATTCCTGTACGCGGGAACGCTCGACCACGGCACCTTCGTCCACGGTCGCGTCGATCAGGGTGGTGTACGGGCCGACGATGGCGTCCTCGCCGACCACCGTGTGGCCTTGCAGGAAGGAGCCGGGCAGGATGGTGGCGTCGCGGCCGATTTGGACATCGTCCTCGATCCAGGTGGTTTCCGGGTCAAGAATGGTCACGCCGTCGCGCATCCAGCGCTCGCAGACGCGGCGGTTGTAGGTCTTGGACAGCGCGGCCAGCTGCACGCGGTCGTTCACGCCTTCGACGGTGAGCGGATCCGGAGCGGCGAACGCGCCGACCTTGCCAGCGGCTTGGCGGTTTCCAGCGCGTCGGTCAGATAGAACTCACCCTGCGCGTTGTTCGACTTCAGTCCGGCGATTGCCTCGGTAAGCACGGAAGCCTCGAACACGTAGACTGAGGTGTTCACTTCCTGCACGGCGAGTTCGCTGCGGTTGGCGTCTTTCTGTTCAACGATGCGCAGCACGTTGCCTTCGCGATCGCGGATGATGCGGCCGTAGCCGGTCGGGTCATCGAGGATGGTGGTGAGCACAGTGGCGCCGTTGCCGGAGGCGGTGTGGAATTCGACCAGACGGTGCAGCGTCTCGCTGTCGAGCAGCGGCATGTCGGAGGCGGCGATCAGCACCGGGCCATCGACCTTGCCAGCTCGGTGAGCTGCGCCATTGCGCACTGCACGGCGCGGCCGGTACCGGGAATGTCGTCCTGGTTCACAATGGTGACCTGCTCGTCATAGGAGCGGGCGGCTTCGGCGACGCGCTCGGCCTGGAAGTGCACGACCACGGCCAACGTGTCGGGATTCAGGCGGCCACCGAATCCATGACCCTGTTCAGGAAGGTCTTGCCTGCAAAAGCATGCAGCACCTTCGGCTTGTTGGAACGCATGCGGGTACCCTCGCCGGCGGCGAGGACGATGGCTGCGGATAATGCCATAACTGACGTATTCCCTTCGATCGGAATGTCTATTGAGGGTGGAAACACCTCAAAACAATAGACGGCCGCCCGGATGTCGAGCGGCCGTCAGCCGTTCCCCCACCTGGACTCGAACCAAGACAAAGGGTTCCAAAGACCCGTGTGCTGCCATTACACCATGGGGGAGTCGTGGGCTTTCGGCCCACAAGTGTTCATTTATACCATACTGTCGGTATTTACCGAAAGCTACGCCATGTCGCGTCTCGCATCGTGTGCTTTCCACGAACAAACACGCACGTGATCAGGCGAACAGGAAGCCTTGACCGTGGTGCTCGGGGTAGGTGTCGAACAGTTCGGCGACCGAGCCGTCCTCGAATACGGCGCGGATGGCGCTGGCCAGCAGCGGGGCGATCGACAGGACGGTCAAGCCATCCCAGCGCTTTCCTCGGGAATCGGCACGGTGTCGGTCAGCACGACCTCGCGCGCACCGCAGTTCTTGAGTCGCTCGATGGCCGGGCCGGAGAGCACGCCATGCGTGGCGACCACGGTCACCGACTTGGCTCCCGCGTCCTGCAGCACGTGGCATGCGCCCGCGATGGTACCGGCGGTGTCGATCAGGTCATCGACAAGCACGCAGTCCTTGCCGCGACGTCGCCGACCACACGGTTGGCGACCGCCTGGTTCGGGCGGTGATGTCGCGCGTCTTGTGCACGAAAGCGAGCGGACCGCCGCCGA